>Ga0070741_10003173_pt1 | contig 41573 bp, 71 predicted proteins | sample Coa_R1_4_FD_66440 | JGI IMG/M metagenome (GOLD analysis project Ga0070741, IMG submission 66440) | Surface soil microbial communities from Centralia Pennsylvania, which are recovering from an underground coalmine fire - Coalmine... | ecosystem: Environmental > Terrestrial > Soil > Unclassified ... | reverse complement strand
CGTCGCCGAGGCGCGCACGCGCGGGCTGACGACGATCGTCGACGGCGCACACGCGATCGCGCAGGTCGACCTCGACCTCGCCGCGCTCGGTGCGGACTTCTACGCGGGCAACTGCCACAAGTGGCACTTGCGCTAGCGCCCAAGTTCGTGTAACGTGCGGCCCATGCCCACTACGCCTAAGCACTATCGGATCTTCTCGGACGAGGGCGAGCATGTCGCCACCGTCAAGCCCGAGCTCGTTGAGGAAACGCTGGCCTACTACAACGGCCGGCGCGAGCTCAACATCGACGGCGAGCCCATCGGCGAGTACCACGCCGAGCCCTACGACGGCTTCGTTCAGGGGCAGTCATGAGCGCCCCCATCGGCATCTACGTCCGGGTCAGCCGCAAGGGCGACCGCGAGGACGAGCGGTTCCACAGCCCCAAGGAGCAGGCCGAGCGCGCCGCCGCGCTGGCCGTGGCCAAGGGCTACACGCCGGGCCCCGTGTTCGAGGACATCGACGTCAGCGGCGCCACGGCGCCGGCAGACCGCCCGGCGATGGGCCGCCTGCTCCAGGCCATCCAGGGCGGCGAACTCGGTGGCATCGCCGCCTACAGCCTCGACCGCCTGAGCCGCGAGCCGGCGCACGGCGACGCCCTCGTCAAGCGCGTGACCAAGGCCGGCGGAGTCCTCCTCACGCCCGACATTCCCGACGCGATCGACAGCCCAACCGGCGAGTTCACGTTCGGGATGCTGCTCCAGGTGGCCAAGCTGTACCGCGCCACCGCCGGGGCCCGATTCGCCAGCGCCAAGGAGCGGGCCATCCTGGCCGGGATGCCGGTTGGCCCGACGCCCGTGGGCTACCGGCCGCGCTCAGAGCGGGACCGCCGCATCGAGGTCGACCCTGCCCTGGCTCCGGTTGTGCGTGAGCTCTTCGAGCGTTGGGCCAAGGGCGAGACGAGCGGCCCTATGCTCGCGCTGCTCGATGAGGCGACAGGCCGCACGTGGTCACGGCAGGCGCTCCGCAAGATCATCGGCAACCGCATCTACGCGACCGGGCGCCTGGAGTACGGCGACCTTGTGAGCGAGTGGGATGCCGGCGCCATCGTGGACGAGGCGCTGTGGCAGGCGGCCCAGCGGGCGCCCCGCGCGGCACGGCCGCCGCGCTCAGACGAGGGCTGGCTCCTGAGCGGCCTGCTCGTCTGCGCCGGCTGCGGGCGCAACCTGTCGCCCCACACGTCCCGGCCGTACCGGCGGAAGCGTGATGGCGTCGCCAAGGAGTACCGGACGTACCGTTGCGTCAACCGCGGCTGCGCGGCGCGTGGCCATGCTAAAGCGCCCCTCCTGGAGGGCTGGGTCAAGCGCGTGACATTCCTGCGCGCCGCCGAGCTCGCCACACGCTCGGATGCTCCCGACCTGGGATCGCTCGAGGACGCCCTGGTCGCTGCGGAGCGCCGGCTCGAGCAAGTGCTCGCCCCGGAGGCCCAGGACGCCCTAGGCGACACGTGGGCCGCCACTGTCAAGGCCCGGCGGCAGGAGCGCGACAACGCCGCCGCCGCCCTGGGCGAGGCCCGGCAGGCCGCCGGTCCGCTCGGCCCGCGCGAGCTCCGCCTCGAAGAGGTCTGGGACGACCTGAGCCAGACCGACAAGCGCGCCGCCCTGGCCCTCTACTGGCGCGCCATCCGCGTCGGCCGGCCGGCACCGAGCGGCACCCCGATCACCCTCGTGGCCCGCGGCCCCCACGCGGAGGCCGAGGTCACGCTACCCGCAAAGGAGGAGTCGTGAAGATCCACCCGTTCCAGGAGCGGCTTCTGGAGCTCTTTCGCCGCCTGGAGGCCGCCGGGCCGGGCGCCAAGGTGCGTCTAGTCCATGGGCGCAAGCACTCTTACCTCGTCGTCGATACTGCCCCGCGGAAGGAGAAGCCATGAGCCTGACCCGCAATCTCTATCGCGCCGCCCGCATCTCGAACAACGTCGGCGCCCTGACCGGAGGCCGGCGGCGCACCACCCGCCGCGCCCGCAACGTGGTCGTCGGCCGGGCGCTTGGCCGCGCCGGCTTTTGGCGCTGGCTCTGGCGGTGAATCGGATCCCGTTGTAGCGTGTGTGCGGCCCCGGGTCAACGGGGCCGTACTGCTACTCCGAGGAGGAAACATGAAAGCCCTGATCGCGGCGCTGGCCGCCGCCCTGGTCGTGGTCCCGGCCGCAGTGGCCAAGGCGGCACACGGGTTCAGGGACGCCAAGGCGCCGCAAGAGGCGGCCTCGCTCCTGAACAGCTTGCCGAACGTCGACAGCATGCGGTGCCACTGGAAGCTCAAGGGGCGCACGATCGGGTGCGTCGGCCTTGTCACAGGGGAGACGGCCGAGCTCTACCTCTGGACGAACGGCCGGCACGTCTTCTACCACGCATGCACCGGGGGAAGCTGCCTCGCGGCCAAGCAGGCGAAGCACGTGTTCGGCCACCCATACTGAGCACCAATAGATACTGACAACGGCAAAGGGCCCCGTGAGGGGGCCCTTCGTCTTACAGGAAGCGCGCCAGGAACATGAGCACGCCGCACGCCTGAGCGGCGGCCTCGGTGCGGCCGAACGGCGTTCCGAACCGCCAATGGACCGCAACGCCCAGGACGAACGCGAAGATCAAGTCCTGGAGCAGCGCGTGGCCGTGCTCCACCCAGCCGACTTCCTCAGAGAGCGTCACCCAAGGTGCGATGCGCTCCCACCCGAGGATCTCCGGGATGGCGAACAGGAGGAACACCCACACGCCCCAATAGACCGAGCTCCAGATCACCTGGGATCGAGTCAGACCGACGCCCAGGTGTCCCATTACGGAGTCGTCGTGGGCGGCGGCGGTGCGTCGGGCGTCGCTCCCGAGCCGTGCCAGATGAGGCGCCACACGCCGCGGATGCCGTTGTGGACGACGAACGCGCCGGCTGCAACGGCGGCGACGCCGATCAGCGCGCCATCCTCCGAGTTCAGGTGCGCCCCGAGGCGATTGGCGACGTAGACCGCCGCCGGGCCAATGCCAGCGCCGGCCGTGCCGCCGCTGACGATCTTGCTCGCGTTCATGCCTACGTGCCGAGGCCGAGCGCGGCGACGGTCACGGACGTGACCCCGGTGTACGTGACGTCGGCCAGGCCGGAGCCGTCGACCGCATCGAACACCTGCGGCGGGAACGGCCCGATCATCTTCTCGGTGCCCGCCGGCACCGCGACGGCCACGTCGGCCACTTCGAGGTCGCCGTCGATCTTCTCGGTGGCGGCCACCGTGACGGTGACAGCCGAGCCGCCGCCGTTCTTGACGTGCAGGAACGTGCGGGCGCCGGGTGCGAACCGATCGCCTCCCGACGTCGCCGCCGCGTAGGACGGCGTGACGCCGCCGCGGCCGATCTCCTGGGTGTTCAGGGTTGCCATGGTTCTCCTTCGAGGAGGGTGGAGAGCGATGCGTTCCGGCCCCACGTGCCGGGCAGGGGCCCGCGCGAAGTGGCCCCGCCGCACCGCTCATCGCTTGTCGCGCCCTTTAGGCCGGGTCGGTGAAGTGCGTCTGAGTGACGACGAGTGGCACGTCGGGCGTGGCGCACTTGAGGTCGCCGTCACCGACGGCGCGGTAGAACCACCGGCCCGTCTGATCGAGCACTACCTCGAGCGTGTAGACGCCTGTCGCGCCGGCCGTGAGCTCGCTGAGTGTGTACTCAGTGACCGTGCCATCCGGCGCCATCACTTGCACGTAGGCCGACGAGGGGTCGGTCGGAGTGCCGTTGGCATCCTCGAACGTGAAGGTGAGGACAACGCCGGCACCCTTTGCGTACATGGTCATGTGTCCTCCCTAGGCGAGGCTGTCGGTCGCCGTGACGGTGGCGCCCGCGGCGTCCGTTGCGCTGAGCTCCGCGGCGGTCGCCTCGGTCACGCTCAGGGCAGCGGTGGCCTGGACTGACGAAGTGACGCTGCCGCGCTGGAGCAGGCCGGTCGCCACGCCCCGGGCAGTGATCACGAGCGCGAGCGCGCTCGAGACGATGCCCTTCACCTGGCGCTTGCCGGCGGCCACGGTTGCCGCAGTCAGCTCCAGGCTGGCGCTCCCGCGTGTGCGGCGCCTCCCGGTCGCGTTCAGCGTGGCGGCAACCTGGAGCGCGCCTGCGGAGCGTGCACGCCGCCGTCCGGACGCGGTCGCCGTGAGCGCGAGTGCCATGCTGGCCGCGCCCGAGATGACACGGCCGACAAGGCCGCTCGCCGTGACCGCCAGCGTCAAGGGCAGCGTGGCCGAAGCCCGCACCAAGCGCCGTGCCGTCGCGGAGGACGCCAGCGCCAGCGGCAGCGATGCGGCGCCATGGGCGCGTCGCCGCGCGCTTGCCGTGCGGCCGAGGGCCAACGCCAGAGCGGCGGCAGCCTTGGCGCGCCGGGTAGCCGCGGCGGTGCTGACCATCCCCAGCACGAGCGCCGCCGAGCCCTTCGCCGTACGCCTGCCTGCCGCCGTCTGCGTCAGGTTCAACGTCGCCGTCGAGGCGCCATGCGCCGTCCGTAGCCCGGTCGCTGTCCGAGTCAGCGAAAGCGCCAGCGTTGCCGAGCCGCTTACGAGCGTGCCGCCCGAGGCGGGGTTGAGCGCCACGATGACGCCCGCGGCCTTGGTCGAAGCTGCCCAAGCGAACTTGGCTCCGAACGTGCCTCCCGCTGCCGACACCTGGCTCTGCGAATGGAGGTCCTGGCCCGTCGCGACGTCGTCCGTCTTGGCGAACCCGTGCGCAGTGTCCGCCGTGAAGGTAGTGGCGGTGTCCTCGGAGGCCGTCGCCAGGACTGGCGCACCGGCCGGGATGACGATGGACGGCGTCGTGTAGCTCGTGGAGCTCGTGGAGCCAGTGTTCGAATGAGCCGAGGCGGCGACGGGCGTCGTCGTGTCGACGCCAGACCATTCCTTGATGGCCACCGTGATGTACGCCTTGGTTTGCGCCGTGTCCGTGACCGTCACGGAATGCGACGAACCCCCCGTGATGTTCTTGGCGACGTACGTATAGACGAACCCAAAGCCGTTCGTCTCGTCGGATGCCACGAGCGTGTACGTGTTCCCGTGGTTATCCGTCACCGTCAGCGTCGGCGTAGAGGACGCCGCGTATACGGTCACTTCGACGGTGATGCAGTTGCCCGACGTCGTAGAGGCGGCGGTGAACACCGTCTCTACGTCGGTCGAGTTGTTCTCCTGTCCGGAGTTGTGCTGGACGAGGGCGGCCATTGGGCCGCCTTACGCCGCCACCGGAAGCGTGATGTCGAGGTCGCCAGCCGGCACGGTGAAGTCGTCACCGACGCCCATCGTCTTCGACGCGGTGAGCGCACACGAGCAGATGAACGAGCCGCCCGCCGCGGCCGTCCAGAAGGACAGGTGCGAGTACGTCTCCGCGTTCGGAACGCTGGTCCAGTCGATGTCGGCCGAGTTGGTGATGCCCCCGCCCGACGCGGCCGAGAAGCTGCACGCCTCGCGCGTCGTGTTCGCCGCGGCGTTGGCCGTGCCGGCCGCACCGGGGTCGCCGATGTGCAGCTTGGCATAGAAGCCTGCGGAAGCGGAGAAGGCGGATCCCTCGCCCGTCAGGGCGTCGAGGATCGCGTTCGCGATGCTGGCGGCAAGTCCGGTCGCCATGGTGAGTCCTCCTGTAGTGAAAGGTTGAGGCGCGCCCTAGTGGGCGTGGGCCTCGATGAGCGCCCCGAGCAGACCCGCCAGGACGACGAGCACGGCGCAGGCGCCGAGCATGCGGGCCTTGAAGTTCTCGAGGCCGCGCGTCCGCACTTCGTGGTCCTTGAGCGTCGGGATGACGACGTTGTCCATCTTGATGTGGAGCGCCACGAGGAGATCCCGCTCCGTTGACGTCCGCGGATCGAGCGTCCCGCCGTTGCCGTCCCAGATGGGCTCTTGCAGATGCGAGCTCATGCCTGCCTCGCGCGGAGGAATGTGCGCTCGCGCCGCCACCAAGCCTTCGGGACGGACGTCGGCACGTGCGGCCGTGCCGCCTTGGCCTGAGCTCCCCACCCCTTCCAGGCGCCTTCGCCGAGATACCAGGAGAGCCAACTCCAGTAGCCGGTGCGCCGCGTGAGCAGCGAGGCGGCCGTGCGCTTCGCGGCGGCCTTCACGGGCTTTGGTGCAGGCTTCGGTGCCGGCTTCGGCGCGGGGTGCTGCACCTGCTTGGACGCGGGCTTCGGGATGGTCAACGCCGCGACGCCGACGAGCAGCCTGCTCCCGTCCACGCGCAGGCCCTTTACGCCTGCCGCGTCGGTGTACTGCCATGCGACGGCCGTCGTGCCTGCGACGCGGTGCAGCGTGGGGCCGTACTCGGCGTACCACACACGGAACGCCTTGATGGCCGGCCGTGCCGCCACGAGGCCGGCCACATACGAGCTCGAGGCGTAGAGGATCGGGCGGTAGCCGCGGGCCTTGAGCTCGTTCAGGGCATTGAGCGTCTGTGCCGCCGCACCCTCCGGGCTTCCTGTCTCGGAGTCGACCACCGGCTGGAGGTCGCCCGGCTTGGGGCGCGCCCACGCCAGGAAGTAGTCGGCCTGCGCCGCACCACCCTCGTCCGGATGCAGGAAGAGATAGCCGCCGAACGGCTTGTGCGCCCTGGCCGCCGCCGCACGGAACACGGGATAGTCGGGGTCACGGAACGCAACGCCCTCGGTGCCCTTGGCCTCCACGGCCTTGACGCCGGGCGCGCTGATCGCCGAGGCCGCCCCCGGGCCGTTGTTGTTCGACAGGTCGATCATCGTCGGAACGGCGACGGCCGCCGCGGCAACGCCCGCCGCGAAGAGGCGCAAGACTGCGCTCCGGCCGACAGAGATGCCGACGCCGATGGCGAGCTCCTCCTCGGCCTTCTTGTGACGGCGCAGGAACGCGCCGATCTTGAGCCCCTTCATGGGCGTCCTCCTTCGTGGGTGAAAGGCGCCTTAGGCGCCGACGACGCGCGCTCGCTCGAGCAGAGCGATGCGGTCGCGGTACGAACCGACAAGCGCGTAGAACCGCTCGTCGGGGTTGCGCTGCACGCGCTGCACGCCCTGGTCGACCAGGGTCAGCGAGTCGGTGAACCACACGCTGCCCTTGCGGTGCAGCGTGGCCGAATCAACGCGCATCGGCCCGGCTACATCGACGCGGCCGTGCCGAATGGCGATCTGGACGACGTCGCCCGCGTCGAAGTCACGACAGACGAGCGGAGCGTCGGGGTTCGCCGTCAGCGTGTAGACCGGGATCGGCTCGGGACGTAGTTCGGCCTGGGCGTGCGCCTGGAGTACGGACGTGTCGGTCGTGTCCAGGCTGACCACGTAAGGCCAGATGTCGTACTCGGCCTGTGATGCCAGGTCCTCGGCCACTTCCTGCGGGCGCGTCCCGTCGTCGAGCGCCTGACCCTGCGCGATTACGCGGTTGCGCGGCGGCGTGATCTGCTCTTGGAAGTTCGAGCAGTTGGCCAAGGTGCCGGCGCCGAACTCGAACTTGACGCCTGGCCGCGAGTTGCGCACCATCGCGGCGTAGATGTTGAGCTCAGCGAGCGTGCCGGGCACGTCGTCTACCGGGTCGATCGAGAAGCCGAACCCGCCGTCGAGCTGCGATAGCTGGGTCACGACGTCGGCGCGGTTCGTGCCTGCCGTGAACGTGATCGTGCGCTGCACGGTGGCCTCAACCGAGCCGGCAGCGAGGCGCGTGGTGCCGACCGCGTTCTCGGCGGCGAGGGACGCGATTGCAATGGCGCCCGCGTCCTCCGCCGTGTATGTCTCGTCCGCCCCAAGGATGCGGGCCGTGAGGTCGGCCCATGGGTCGGCGGCAGGTGCGGCCACGTTCATCGCGTCAGACGTCATAGCCTGCCCCGTGCCGAGCTTGCCGTGGAACTGAAGCTCGCCGTCGAGCCAGAGCTTGAACGCGCGGTTCGCAACGCCGAGCTCGGCCACCTTGGGGTCGCGCACGTCCAGCGTCACAGTGTCGAGCGTCGCTCCGCCGCACCACCGCCGCGTCAGCGCGATCTCGGTGGCCTCAAGGAACGCCTTAGTGCGGCCTTCCAGGTCCACGAGCGCGAGCTCGTCGCGCATGGCGTTAGCCGGCGGCCAGGTAAGGCGCCAGCGCGGTCACGATGGCCGCCTGGAGATCCGACACCGTGCCGCCAGCCGGCACGCCCTGCACGGCGGACGTGATGGTCTGTGCCATCTGCGCCGCGACTCCCTGAGGGGTCGGCAGGTCCACAGAGCCGGGATCGGGCGGTGGCGCGGTTGCACTTGCCACGAGGCGGGCAACGGCATCGGTGTCGTCGCCGCGCACGTAGCAGGCGGCGCCATGGCCCGAGACGTGGTAGACGCTCACCCCGTCTTCGGTCTGGAAGGCCTCTTCGACGTCGTAGCCGGCAGCGGTCAGGTCTGCAACTGCGCTCATGAGATCCTCCGAGGTACGGCCGTGAACCAACCGCCCGACATCACGACGTTGGACGTATTGTTCGAGTTCCAGATGCGCATATTGAACGTGCTGCTTGCGGCGACGCCTGAAAGAAGCTGCCGACGCATGAGCGTCAGGAACGTGAGGCCCGAGACGCCCGCCTGGCGCATGTCGTCGATCGACGACGGTGACACGGTGCCGTTCGACACGTCGGCGTGCGCGTCCACGTAGTCTCCGGACGGCTGGGTGAGGCTCCCGCCGAAGTCGAACACGTAGTCGCCAGCCCGCGGGATGACGAGGCCGCCGCCGATGCTCGTCGGGGTCGACACCGTGGTAGAACCGCTGAGCCCCTGCGCGATCATGGGCGCACCGCCGAGGTACTCCCACTTATACGCCGATGAGGAACCGGCGTTGTAGCGCAGGTGCCAGACGACGCCGTTCGTGGCGTCGACGACAAGGTAGACCTCCAGCCCGTCGGTCGCCGTGAGCGCCGCGAACTGAGTGAGCGTCACGTACTGCGGGGCAACCGCGGCAGGCGAGGCACTCCCGCCGCCCACGGTCGCGCGCACGCGCTTGTCGGCGATGTCGGCCGTCACGATGGACGACGCACCTGCCGGAACGAGCACCCACGCGAGGACGTGCGCCGTGTTCGGCGTGGCGGCCTTGCCGTTGCCGTTGGCGAGCGTGGCGCCCGCGGTGGGCGTGCCCTCCACGACCTCGATGTCCCACGTCAGCGACGTGCCTTCGAATGCCGAGTCGTATACGCGCGCCACGATCAGGTCGACTCGCGGGTTGGTCGCGTCGGCCGTGGGCACGGCCACCGTGACGGTCGCGTCGTTGCGGACACGGTAGGTCGGCTGGGCGTTGGCGTCGTCGTCGCCCTTGACCCACGCGGCGCCGGCCGCGACGTCGACGCTCATGTTCGCGCCGGCCGCGTGCTGTGTGACGGCGAGGTCGCCCGAGCCGACGACGCCCTCACCCATGATGTCGCGATAGGGGAGTGCGAGCTTGTCTGCCCCGATCTCGCCGTCGACCCCGATGAAGAGGGGCGGCTGGATTGCGGTCAAGGTTCCTCCTAAATGCGTGCGTCGCGGAACGCGACGGCGAGCGTGGTGCCAGCGGAAACGTCGAACCCGCTGCCCAAGAGCCGAATCACGTTCACGCCCGAGGCGAGGTCGCCCCAGGTGGTCTGAGCCGCGTCGATGACGTCAGGCCGCGAGGTCCCACCGATCAGTACCTCGCGCGCCGCCACGTCCACCGTCAGCGTCTCGCCCGTCAAGAGCGAGAGCCCGGTCGTGACGATCGTGTCGCCGGTAGTCTCGTTCACGATCTGCGGATTGACCGCAGGGCCCGTCACCGTCCAGACGGGAGGCGTCGGGAACGTGCCGCCGTTCTCGGCCTGTAGCAACGCCGAGTCCGGGTCGGCGCCGAACGAGAGCGGGAAGGTCAGCGGAAACGAGATGCCGCCCGGGCTTCCCTCAATCGGCTCGTACGTACCGATCGACAGGTTCGCGCTGTAGATGCGCGGGTCGGCGCACGTGAAAGACACCTGCCACTTGATCCAGTAGATCTGGTTGTAGACGATGTCCGCCACGAGCTCGGTGGCCACACGGGCCGTCACCTGCTCCTCGTACGGAAGTCCGGCGCGCTGGAACTTCAGCGTGTGGTCAGAGCCGAGCGCCATGGACGCCTTGAGGGCGTCGAGTGTGGCCCAGACCTCGGCCGGGTCGCCGCTCGCCAGGCATGAGTCGTACACCTGGATGATGCGCGGCTCGTAGAACTCCGTGTAGTCAAGCGAGCCGTGACGCTGCGCGTGGTCGTAGAGCTCCTGACGCGGCGGCGGCGAGCCCGCCAGTCCTTGCACCGTCCTGAGCATCGCCGTCGAGACTTCGTAGTCGTCGATGGCGAGGCTCTGGAGCAAGGCCGGGGCGCTCATGCCCCCAGCCTTGCCGCCAGTTGCGCCGCGACGAGCCGGACGTCGGTGCTGTCGCGGACCTCCATGTGCTCCACGTTCACGAGCGGCCCTCCTGCGGCGCCGTTGCCAGCGGCACCGCCAGCGGCGAGCCGCATCATCGTGTCGGCCGTCATGCCGTTCACGTCCGGGAACGCGCCCGCGAACCCCTCTGCGAAGCGCTCGGCCCACGCCCGCCCCGAATCGGCAGCGTCGTAGGACAGCGGGCCAGTCTTAGCCGGCGAGTGCGGCATGTACTTGTCCACGGCGTCGGCCATCGCCTTCGCGGCGGCCTCCACCTTCGGGATGCCCTGCCGAATGCCATCGGCGAACATCGAGGCCCACTGCTCTCCGGACGGCACCATCTTGACGCCGAACTGCTTGAGGATGGCCTCGACCTTGGCCGCCGTCTTGTTCCACTCGGCGGGGTCCTTCTGGAGTGCCTGCTGAAGCTGGACGAGTCGCTTCGCGAGTTGGTCCCGCTCGACGGCCATCCGCTTTTCGTAGTTCTTCTCCTGCTCCTGCGCCTGGACCTGGAGTTGCTGCTCCCGCTGCGCCCGCAGCGCCGCGTTCACCTGGGCTTGCGCGTCGGTGACGTTCTGGATCAGCTGTTGGGTGTCCGTGTTCGACGAGACGTTCGGGTTCGCCAGCTGGAACGCCTTGAGCGCCGCCGCCGCCTGGTCATAGGCCGTCTGTGCAGACGCGATCGCCTGCTTGGACGCCGTGCCAGACGCCTTGAGGTTCTCGAGGGCGATCTGTGCGCTCGTCGCGTTGTTCGCCAGCGTCGCAAGCTGCTGAGCCGCAGGGTCGTTCGCCGCGTTGAGCGCGTCCTGGGCCTGGGTGAGTTGCTCCTGGGCCTGGGTTACGGCCTGCGCGGCGGCCGTGACTTGGTCCTGCGCCTGCATCTTGTCGAGCAGCTTCTGCGCAGGGCTCACCCACGCCTGCACCTTTTGGTCAAACGCGCTGAGCGCCTGGTTCGCCAGGTCTGCGAACGCGCTCACGAAGCTGGACTTCGCGTCGTTGACCGCCGTGACCGCGGCCTGCACCGTCTGCCGGACCGTCGAGCCGGCCTGGGCCGTCGTCAACGGAGTCGCCGCCTGCATTCCCTGCGCGATGCCCTGGACGATCGGCTGACCGACCTCCACGTTCATCACGCGAGAAGGCGACAGGATGCTCAGCGCACTCTTGAACGCGCTCTTCACGCCGCCGGCCAGCGACTTCGCCTTAGCAAACAGGCCGCCGGCCTCGCTCTCGATACCTTGGATCAGGCCTAGGACAACGTCCTTGCCGGCGCTGACCAAGAGGCTGCTCAGGTCGCCGAGTGCAGCCTTGATCTTGCCGGGGAGCGCCTTGAAGAGCGCCACCACCTTGCTCACCAACGACGTCACCGCCGACGACACTGCGCTCGTGATCGTGTTCCAGATGCTCACGGCCGCCGACTTGATGTCGTTCCACACGACCGACACCGCGGACGAGAGGAGACGAAGTGCAGCGACCACCACGTTCCGCAGCGTCTCAAGGTACGCCCGGACATCAGCGACGATGATCGTCCAGATGCCGTCGACGACCTGCTTGATGCCTTCCCAGACCTGCGACCAGTCGCCGTGGATCAGCCCTGTGACGATGTTGATGATGCCGCGGATGACCTCGAGCGCGCCCTGGATCTCGGACTTGATCGCGTTCCAGTAGGTGCGCGTTTGGTCGAGGATCAGGTCGCCGAACTTCGCCCAGATGGCCTCGGCGACGCTCACGACGGTGGAGATGACGTCCTTCACGTCCTGAAACACCGTCTGGAGGAACTGGATGACCTCTCCAGCGTGCTGCGCCGACAGGCCCATCTTCTCGAGCACGTCCTGGAACTTCTGCGGCCACAGCACCGCGGCAGCGACGGCCGCCCCAAGCGCAACGATCCCGGCGATGGCGAGCACGAGCGGGTTCGCCGCCAGGAACTCGATCGTCGTCGTGAGCGCACCGATCAGCTGAGTCGCCTTGCCCACGACCGTGAGCGCCGGGCCGAGCGCCGCCGCGATGCCGGCGCCGATCAGGATGAACTTCTTGGTGCTGGCAGATAGACCGTCGAACCGCTGCACCACGTCGGAGATCTTGTTCGTGAGCTCCGAGACGACGGGGAGCAGGATCGTCCCGATGGTCACACCGGACGCCTGCATCTGCGCACCGAGGCTCGACAGGTGGTACGCCGCCGTCTGGGTGTAAGCGTCCCAGTCCTTAGCGAAGTTGGCGCCGCCCGCCTGTACCTCGTCCTCCTTCGACTTGAGCCTTCCCAGCTGGTCGATGAGGATCTGCACGCCGCCCGACTGCTTGCCGCCGAACATGCGCGTCAGCGCGAGGACCTGGTCCTCCTTCGAGAGACCGTCCAGGTGCGACTTGAGTAGCTCGATCGCGGCAACGAGGCCGTTGTTACGGAGGGTGTTCCCGAGGTCGCCGGCATTGAGGCCAATCGCCGCCATCGCCTTAGCGGCGGCATTCGACGGGCCCTCCATGAGGCGCATCGTCGAGTTGAGCAACGTGCCCGCCTGCGCGCCGCGAATGTTGTTATCGCCGAACACGGCGAGCGCCGCCGAGACGTCGCGGAGGCTGACGCCGGCGACGGCCGCCTTCGCCGGCAGGCCGGTACCCATGGCGTCCGCGAGGTCCTGCATGCGCATGTCGCCCGCGCCAACCGTGGCGTTGAGCTCGCCCATCGCCTGCCCGTAGCTGTGGACGCCGCTGATCTTTGAGGCGAGCACCGCGCCGAGGGCGTTCGTCACGTCCTCGAGGTTCGCCTGCCCCATCTTGGCGCCCTCGGCCGCAGTCTTGAGGGCGTTCAGCGAGTCAGCGCCCCGTAGGCCCTGGGAGGTCAGGTGGTAGAGGCCAGCGGCCAGGTCGTCGGGCGCCGTAGCCGTCGGGCCGGCGAGGCTGAGCACGCCCTTCGACAGGCCCGCGATGGCGCCCTGTGCGACTCCCGCCTGCGTATGGATGAGCTCCATCGCGTTCTGGAAGTCGATGGCCGCGTGCGCTGCGATGCCGCCCACGGCCGCGATCGGGAGGGTGACGCCCTTCGTCAGCGTTGCGCCCGCGGCAGCGACACGCGCTCCCGCGGCGCTGATGGAGGCGCCGAACCCGGCGGTGGCGCCCGAGGCACGCGCGAGCGCGGCCTGGAGGGCCGTGGAATCGCCAACGATCGTTACGCGAAGTTCCTTCGCCACCTTGCTCCCTCCGGGCTCAGCCGCCCCTCATCTCCTCCATGAAGTCCCAGCACCTATCGAGTTGCTGAGGCGTCAGGTCACCGATGTCTCCCGGGCGAAGGCCAGGGCCGTATTGCGAGTTACCGAGCTCGGGGAACCAGTACGTCGCCGGTTCGCGTCCAACGGGTCCGAACCGGGCGTGGAAGCCCTGCCACAGGGCCCGGTTCGCTCGGGCGTCCTTGAGCCTCAGTCGCTCGCGAGCGTAGGGTCCTCGGGCTCGCCTTCGCCCTCGGGCTCCTCGGTCTTGATGCCGGCCCACTGGTCGTACGGCAGGTCGAGCACCTTGCGCGCCAGGTCCTTGCGACCGTTGCGGTAGTGCACAACCCAGGCGAAGAGCGGAAGCTGCTCGAACCCGCCCTCCTCGAAGACTTCCTGGAGCTCGCCCGATGAGAGGCCGGCGTCCTTGCGGAACGCAACGAGCTCGCGCGTCGTCGGGAAGGTCTCGATGACGTACTCGCCGTCGAGTTCGCCCGCGCCGTTGAGCGTGAACGTCAGTAGGGACACGTGGGGTCCTTTCGTCTAGAAGCCGGCCTCGTCGCCTAGCTCATCGAGCCAGCCTTCGAGCCGGGTGCGCACCGCCGGGAGCGTCTCTTCGGCCGCGGGCAGGAGGGACTCGTCCATGAGGAGAGGCCCCAGGTTGGGCCGTGGTGAACCACGCCCTCGCCGCGAAGCCGGCGCAACGTACACGGCAGTCGTCGTGACGCCGATTCGCATACGCGACCAACGCCCGCCGATGTTCCTGATGTTGCTCAGCGCCATCTCGGTCGCTCGCGCGGCGACAGGACTGGCGGCCTCGGCCAACTTGGCGCGCAGGTCTTTGCGAAGTCCGTCCGAGATGAGCGCAAACGATCGTTGGAGCTCACGGAGTCCTTCGACCTGCACGCCGCCGTACATGCGTTACTCCTCGTCGGCGGGCGTGTCGTCCGACACGGGCTCCAGGTGGCCGCCGGCCAGAAGCCGAGCCTCCTGCACGCTGTCGATCTCTGCCTCGAACTCCTCGCCCGGCTCGTGGCCGAGGACGCGGTGCTTCGAGGCAACGCGGTAACGCGGCATCGCGCTCCCCTTTCGCTTGCTCGGCGGCGGCCACGGATGGCGTCCGCTCAGGTCAGTACCTCGACGGTCCATTCGGCGCCGAGCATGGGCGGCGTCGACGTGCCGGATGCGGTGTCCACCGCATAGATGCGCTGGCCCGATGCGGCCGTCACGTTCGCCTCGTCGCACACGCCGCCGAGCGTCGGGTCAGCCTCGATGAGCGCCTTGACCGAATCCGGACCACGCCCGAGGAAACAGTCGAGCGTAACCTGGGCGCTCTCCTCGGATGCGGCGCCGACCAAGACCGCGACAGTCATGGTCAGCACGTCCGTCTGGACGCCCTCATCGAACTTCGTAGCTCCGACAGTCACCATCGCGCAGGGCGCGTTCGGGCTTGCCAGGCCGTAGGGCGAGCTCGTCGTGAGCTCTCCACTGTCGACGAGGGGCTGGAGTGCGTTCGCCAGGCCGGCGCGGATCGCTTTGATGTCGTAGTCGCTCATCCGAGTTGGATCGTGCGAGCCGACGCGTCACGCACGTAGTCGTGAAGCAGGGCGCTCACGTCCGGATCGTTGCGTGCGATGTGGAGGGCCGCGCCCGCGTCGGCGAACCCGACGACAGCGAAGGGCGCCTCGCGCGACCGCTTGGTCAGCCGTGACGCGACCAGGAGCGTCGCCTGAGGCACGAATGCCGGCACCGTCTCCCAGCCGTATTTCGCAGTGACGCGCACGCCGGCCGTGACGTCGGTCGGGAAACCACGGTGGGAACCGCTGCGGGTTCCTCGCCACTGGATGCCCGTGTAGGGCTCTTCGTCGAGCGTCGCGTTCAGCGGCACAGGAATCCACTCGCTGGCGTCCCACTGACGCTCGTACTCCCCGTCGCCATCGTCATCCGACTCCACGAGCTGGATGTCGAATGCGTCGTAGATCTCGAGCAGGTCAGGGTCGCCGGCCGTGTAGACGCGCTGCACGTAGTCCGTGTCGGCCCAGAAGCGCCTCAGCCCGCGCCGGCTGCATGCCTTCTCGATGGCGCGCGAGGCAGCCGTGATGGCGCGCTCGACGTCGTCGTCCATGCCGGGACCCTTGATCTGGAGCGTGGCCTTGAGCTCGTCGCTTGTGATGTACTCGTTCGCCACGTGGGCGGCTCCTCGCTAGAAAGATGAAGCGGGCCGATTAGGGCTCGGCCCGCGGGGCCCTCGGCGCCGAGGGTTAGCTCGTCGCCTTCACGATGCCGCTCGGATCGCCGTTCACGAACTGCACCTTGATGGTGCTCGCGGCGCCGACGCTCGCGTCCAGAGTCGTGTACTCCGGAAGCAGAGCCTGCATCGTGTAGGACGGGTTGTCCGTCGAGACCGCGGCCGAGGTCGGCTTGACCACGATCGGGAACGGCGTGTTCGAGCCCTTCAGGGGCGCGAGAGTCGCCTCGACCGAGGCGGCCTCGAAGTCCTGGAAGAACTCGATGGTCATGGAGGCATCCGGGATGCCGAGAAGGTGCTCCTTGGCCCCCGCCCCCATGCCGGTCACGTCCTGGTCGTCCCACTTCTCGTCGATGTTGACCGACTTGACGTGGTCCGAGAGGTCGACATCGTTGACCGTGACACTGATGTCACGGGCGCTGAACTTCGCCATGCGTTTGCTCCCTCCTCAGGGGCCGCGGCGAAGCCCCGGCGGGTTACGCCGGGGCCTCAGCCGTGCGGTGGTCTTAGGAGACCGTGACCGCCGCGGTCGCGAGCGCCTTCGGGCGGACGACCTTCGCGCCGTACACGTGCAGACCGCGCACGCCATCCGCGAAGGAGTCCTGGAGCCGGATGGCCTCGGTCTCGACGATCTGCTCCGCGAGCGTGGTCGCGATGCCGTGGCCCGCGATCACCGTGTAGACACCGTCGGACTCGGGCACCGTCTGCGACTCGAAGACGTCCATGCCGAGCGCCCGACCGACGAGGCCCGTCTGGACCGTCTGGCCCGGGGCCGCATCGCTGCGGACGAAGCGGTCGTCCTGGAGCAGGTACGAGTAGACGTCGGTCGGAAGCGTGACCCACCGGCCATCGGACGGGCAGGCCGCCTTCGACAGCTTCGCCCGAAGGTCGAGCAGAAGCTGGTACGCCGTGTCGGCCGAGTTGACCGACGTCGCGCCGAGCTCGTTGCCCGAATCGACGCCCGCCGCCATGAGCCCGGACACGTAGGTGTCCATCGCCGCCGCCAGCCCGTAGGCCGCGTACGTCGAGGCGGTCTCGATGAAGCCCGGGAGCGCCTGCTTGCGGTCGATGTCGTCCACCATGAAGCTGAACGACTTCGAGGCGTCGATGATGAGCGTCAGGTCCGAGTCGGTCAGCTGCTGCCACGTCAGCGATCCGTACGCCGCGTAGTCGCTGATCGTCGGGTCGGCGAACGACGTGATGTGCACCGTGTCGCCGGCCTGGCTGATGTCGCCTTCGTAGTCCCTGTTGCACAGGTTCCCGTAGACGAGCTTGTTCCGGAGGGTGAGCAGGATCGCCCGCGACCAGATCTCCGGCTTGAAGTTCGTGATAGCCACGACACTCCTTTTCGGTTCGGTTGCTCTGCGCCCGAGCGGGCGCGTCGTCTGAGCCGCGCCGGATGGCGCGTGGTGAGCCCGCCCTTAGAGGCGCGCGGGCGTTGCGCGAACGGCCTGAGCCGTGCCTCGGGTGGTGCCGCCCCGCGGGGCTAGCTGGCGAGCGCCCGCACCTGATTGGGGTCGCTCAGCGCCTTCATGAACTCGGCGTCGCTGAGGCCCATCAGGTCGCCGACCGGCGTGTCACCGCCGCGTGCGCCCTGATCGATGGGCTTCGCGGTGGTCACGCCTGCCGCCGCCAGGTGCGGCTTCGCCTCGATCAGCGCATCGACGAGCGCCGCGACGTTCGTGGGCGCGCCATCCTCGCCATACTCGATGGCGCCGCGGTCGATGAGAGCAACCGCGTCGGTCGGGTCGGCCAGCTTGCCGGCCGCGGCCGTGCTGATCGCCGCCTCGGTGAGCGTGCGCTTGACGCGCTCCGCCGCCTCGGTGGCTGCCGCCTCGGCCTTGGCCGCGCGCTCCTGCGCCTTCTCGAGCTCGGACTTGTTCGCCGCCTCGATCTCGGCCAGCCGCTCGGCCGCCGTCTTGAGCTCGTCGTAATCCGCGTACTGCGCCTTCTGGCGCGCGAGGCGCTCCCTGACGATGCGATCGACGTCGGCCTGCGAGAACGTGGTGCCCTCGGTGCCTGCACCCTCGGTGCCGGCGCCCTCTCCCGTGCCGCCTTCTCCTCCACCCTCGCCACCGTCCGGTGCGAAGTGGACCCAGCTATCCCGTCTCACGACGTTGGTGCCTCCTTACGGAGTGGGCCGCGCGCTACTGCGCGGGCGTCCCGCCCTGCGGCGGTGTCTCGCCACCCTCCTCGCCCGGTGACTCGGGAGCCTCGGGCGTGGTGGTGGACGAATCGGCGGTGGCGGTGATGATGGCCGCCGCCTCAGACTTCGTGTAGCCCAGCTTGGTCAAGGCCGTGTGCTGGTCGATCAGATTCGCGCCGAACTGCTTGAGCACCGCGTCGGTCAGCGCCGACTCGACGTCGGTCTGCGGGCGCGCCCACATGACCTCGGAGCGCGGCGGCTTCTTCTCGCCGGCAAGCACGCGCGCCAGGCGCATGACCTCTTCGAGGCCCTGGCCAAACGTGCGCTGCTTCCGGAGCACCTTCTTGACGAGGCCGGATTCGGCCGAACGGATCGCATCGCCGGAAGGCGACTGCCCCTGCTGAATCAAGTAGTGGCGCGGGGTGCGCGTCGTCACAGCGATGTGGAGCACCTTCTGCTCGATGGCCTTGATGTAGCCCTCGAGATCGGTCTCCTTGAACTCACCGAACTTCGAGTTCGGGTTCTCGCTGTAGATCAGGCGGTCGATCGCAACGTCGAACGGCTCCATCGGCTTGCCGTTGGCGTCCTCGTGCAGCGTCAGGCCGACAGCCCACCGCTGCTTGTGCGCGCCGAAGTAACCGGCAAGCGCGAGCAGGAACAGGAAGCCGTTGATCTGTTGCTGGATCTTCCAGACGTCCGCGAGCTCCGACTCACCTTCGAGAAGGAGCCGCGGGCGGTTGCGCAGCGGCACGATCGGCACGACGCCGGCCGGGTTGTGGACCTCGCCGTCCTCCTGGAGCATCTCCCAGCGTGTGGAGCTGGCCTCCATGTCAAGGGCGTTCGCGGCCGTGACCGTGGTGCTTGGCGCCAGGATGGAACCGGCGCCGCGGAAGCGCACGATGCGATCCGGCAGGTAGACGTTCGCGCGAGCGTCGCCCGTGAGGTCGTCGAGCCAGAACTTCGCAGCGGCATCGCGCTGGCGCATCGCGGTGCCCGGCGCGTACGCGATGATCGTCTCGAGGGGGTCCTCGATCCTGATGTCGGGCTGACCGTCGCCGTCCTGGTCGGGCCAGACCGAGAGGTAGGACACGCCCTTGACGAGCGCCTCCAAGAATGCCACCTGCGACGCCGACTCCATGTCGTTGGCGGTCCAGATGTCGTCCGCCTTGGCGTCGGCCGCATCGTCGCCGGTACTGAACCCGTCGACCGCCAACCGCTCTTCCACGACGTCGACGACGAGCCGCATGAAGTTCGACTGCGACTCGTTGAGCAACTGCTTGAACTGGTCGCGCATCTTGCCGCGATGCGCGTCCGTGAGGAACGGCATCGGGTGGTCGCCGCGGTAGAACCGCTCCATGCGCTGGAGGTCGGCGCGGCGCATCATCTGGCGGCGCTCGAGCACGTCGAGCCACCACCACGGCGAGCCGGGGGTCGTGTCCACTTGCGCCAAGGCGCCTTCCTCCGTCAGTCGTTTGGCGGTCCGGCTACGCGAACCCGCCGCCCCTGTAGACCTTCCGCTCCTCGGCGGCGCCCCAGGTGGCGAGAGTGGCCGCAACGAGCGGCGTGATGTCGACGCCCGAACCGCGGCGCGACCAGGCCCAGCGGTCGCCGAGCGGGCGCGTGCCGGCGCCGCGCAAGGCGGCGCGTAGCGGCGCTTGGCCCATGTGACGCAAGCGCGCTTCGGTCACGATGTCTACGAAGTCGCCGCACGCCTTGGCGTACTCGTCCGCGTCGACCGTCGTAACCGTGACGCCGCGCCGCTCAAGCTCCGGGATGAGCGAGCTCGCAGGGCCGCGTGCGTCGCAGACCACCTTCGCAGCGCCGTGGCGCTGCACGCGCTCAGGCAGCCATCCGGTGATCCATCCGGTGCCGCGGTCCTGCGCCGCTACCTCCACGTGGCGCATCCCATCGGGGCGCCGGCCTGACGCCACGATGCTCCCGCGGGAACGATCGGGCGACACGTCGAACGCGAACGTCGGGGCGCTACTGATCGTGGAGTTCGCGTCACAGAGCGAGTCCCAGAGGTCGAGGTCGACCACGGTCTCCTCGTCCTCGGCGGGCCAATCACCGACGCCGAGCCGTTCCACCGCGAACTCGCGGGCGCCGAGGGCGCGCTGCTCAGTCGCGATGTAGTCGACGTCTAGCCGGATGCCGAGCCCAGGGTTGGAGATCGCCCAGGCTTCCGGGTCAGCCGCAACGTGCGGCGGGACAGCATCGGGGTCGTCGTACGGGAGCGACCACTCCATGTACGTGAGCCCGGGATCTCCGCCCCTGAGCGCACGCGCACGAATGCGAGCCAGCACCATCCCGTCGTCGTGAATGAGACGGTCGACCGGCGAGCCCGTGTACCAGACCTGCGGGTCGGGTCGGGCGCTCAGCGTCGGCAGAAGTGAACCGTGCGCCGTCGTAGCGAGGAACATCGCCTCGTCGAGGTAGAGCGTGTCGCTCGTGAATCCACGACCGCCGCCCTTGGTCCGCGTTCGGAAGCGAAGGCGCTGCCCGTTCTTGAGCTCGATGCCCTCTTCGCCGTGCGCGCGGGGCATGCGCTTGACCTGGGTGCGCAGCCAATCGAAGTTCTCGACCCAGCCGGCTACGCGCCTGAATGCTTCGAGGCTCGTGTCGAACTGATGCGCCGAGTGCACCTGGAGGCGCTCACCGAGCAGGAAGAGGCCGGCAAGCTGCCGGGCCTCGAGCACGGCGTTCTTGCCGTTCTGGCGAGGCAGGACGAGCCCGATCTCGAAGGCGGCCCAGCGGTCGGCGTCGTGCTTGCGCTGGAGCGACTTGCGGAGGGCGTACTGCTGCCACGGGTCGAGGACGAAGCCGATCGAGTCGCAGAGTTCGAGCGCCGCGTCTGCGTCGGGATGGTCCCGACCGGGCGCTACCGACTCAACTCTGGGCCGCTGCGATCCTTTGATCCCGCCGTGCGCGGATCTCGTCAAGGGGTGAGTCCTCCTGCTTGAGCGGGTGCAGTTCCCGGAGGCGGTCCAACGCCTCTTGGAGCCGGCCGGCACACATCGATTTGGCGGTCGCCGAGTTGCGGCCGTCGAGCTGGCGGGCCATCTCCAACGCCACGGCCGCCAGCGCGTCGCAGCGCCAATCCACGCCGAGCGCCATGAGCTCTAGGAGCGTGGCCGACTCGACCAGGCCGGCGCCGGCCTCGCGGAGCCGCGCGCAGAGCGCGTCGAACTCCGCCTCGACGTCACCAATCGCGTGACGTGCGGGCGGGCTTTTGACCTGCGGGGCGCTTGCCCCGGTTGCAGCTTGAGTGCGAGGGGCCAAGGTAGCCGCTCCTGTCGTCCGTGTGGTCCAGATCCCAGGGGTCCCCGGGCAAGATGGCGCCGCCGCAGCGCGCACACACTGCGGCGCCGAGCGCCACCGCCTGCGCGACTTGCTTGCGGAGCCTGGCGTGCTCCCTGCCGTAACCGCGGAGGGCCGGCGATGCCTTGCGTCCGGCCAACGTTGGCCCTCCTTTGGCCCTCCCCCGACGCCGTTAGCGACCCGTTTTGGATCGGGGGGTTCTACGGAAACTGGCGGGGTGGCGGCGCGAATGCGCTCTAGTGGTCATGCCCCACCCCTTCGCCAGTTTGCTCGTGCCGAGCGCGCCAAGCGCCGCACGGCGTCGCGCTCATCGCTTCGGTGCATGCACACATAGCAAGGGAGCAACGCGGCTCAGCGCGGCCTCGGCTGCACGCTTCAACGGCTTGCGCTACCGGCCTGCCTCACTGCCGCGCTGCTTGAGGTACTGCTCGAAGGCAGCGTAGGACCCAAGCAGCCGCTCAAGGTGGGTCACGCCCTCGGCTGCCCAGGTTGGGATCGCTTCGTCGGAAAGGTCTTCCGCGATCAGGTGGAGTGCCTTCGCAGAGCCCGCCATGGTCAGAGAACGATCCGGAGGATTAGGCCGGCCGAGCAGCCCTCGCGGACAAGGCGCTGCACATGCTCGCGGTCGATGTCCTTCCGGATGGCGAGCGCGCTGGCGTCCAACGTCGAAAAGCCCAGCCGTAGGAAGCTGAGCGTCCGCCAGGCCACGATCTTCTCGTCTGCGTCCGGGTGATAGAGCGGCGTCATGCGGTCGCGCTCCAGGCGTCGAAGCAGCCTTGGCACGTTCCGAACATGACGTCGCTCCCTTCATGACCGCACTCGGTGCACGTAGCCGGCGCGTTCTGTGCAGTCGGCTCGCGGTGTCGCTCGGCGTGCTCCGCCTCGGCGACGGCATGCTCTTCCCAGAAGCTCATAGAAGCGGGAGCAGGAATCGAACCTGCGACCTGGGGCTTATGAGGCCGCCGCGCTACCACTGCGCCATCCCGCTATGTCAGCGATGAGGCCGGCGCCCATCCACTTCCGGCCTCGCTGCCACGACGATGTCTTCTCCGCGCTAGCGAGCGCCGGCTGCTCTCGTGGCTCCTAAGGGCGGCGGGACGCCATTACGCGGTCTCACCGTCGCCCGAGTTGTGGCCCACGCTGGTCCGGCGCTGTGCATCCGGCTTTGCGCGCTTACGCGCGGGCGCGTTTTGTTGATCCCTGCGTGTTAGGGCAAACGCGGCCCCACTTCCGCGCGTCCGGCCTCTTCCAGCGGGCCTCTCTGCGAGCCAGTCTTGGACATCGCCTAGCTGGAGCCGCGACGACCGATGAGCGATGAGCGACAAGCGACGCCGGCACCTGTATGAGCGACGGCATTGGGCTACAAGAGCCTCGCTCAAAAGCTCGTATTGAGTGTTGCGGTGGCGAGCGATGAGCGACACGTGGCGCGTGCCATGTCGATGCCACTTGTGTAGGAAGTGGGGCCGCCGTTCCCGTAACCCGCAGAGAGCGAAGAGGCGGCTCCGCGCGTTTCGTTCGCAAAGTGCGAACTATTTGAGCGCTCAAGGGCTTTCGTGCGAACGAGTGTTCGTGCATCGTTCGACCCGTGAAGGTTGAGCGGTCAACTAACGCGGGAGGAGCAATGACCAACCGCACCAAGGCGCGCCACTGGCTCGCGTACCGCTTGGTCGAGCTGGCGCGCCGGCACGGGGTCGTGCTGTGAGCCGCCGGGCGCGGATCCACCGCGGCCTGCGCTGGGCTGAGGAGCAAGGGCTCATCCGCTCTTGGTACGCCGGCTCTGGCGACCACGGCACGCGCTGGGTCGTCGAAGGCGTCGCGTTCACCGAGCGCGTGTGGAGCACGTCCCAGGTCGAGGCGTTCCTGACCGGCCTCGACTGCATCGAGGTCGCGATCAACGGCATGAACCGGGCGCGGTCATGAGCGATCTGAACGGCATCCTGGGCCTGCGCGAGCAGCGGTCCAACCGCCAGACCGGAACGCTCGTCAGCGTCTACGACGGCGAGGCCGCCGGCATGGACACGGACGCCGGCCGGTGGCAAACCGTCTGCGAGGAACATGGCGCGATCTGCTCACACTCGACGTTGGCTCTGGCACGGTACTTCCTGGCAGCGCCTGCCGAGTGGTGCGAGGAGTGCAGCTACATCGCCGAGCAGCCGCGCGACGAAGAGCGTGAGCCTGACATGGCCACGCCCGAGCCGATGAGCGATGTCCCGACGACCGACGCCGAACGGGTCGACGTGCTCGTCTCCAGCGGCAAGGCGGTGGACGAACTGGAGGCATTCACGATGCTCCACGCGCTCGACCACCCCGAGCAGAGCCATACCGAGGCGTTCGCCGAGTTCCGCGCGAAGCGCGACGCTGAGCGCGCCGCCGAGATCAAGGTCACGTGGCGCAAGGTCAGCGAGGACACGGGCGGCGGCTGGAGTGGGCTTGGCCCGAACGGGGAGCTCGTGTTCGTCCGCCGCGAGGCCAGCGGCTTCGCCTACGGAGATGTTCACAAGACGATGACGCCCTGGAGGCGCAGCGTCGTCGGATACGCGGCCACGTTGGCGCGTGCCAAGCGGGCCGCCGAGGCCCTGTTCACCCACGACGGCGGCGAGGCCGCCAGAGAGGAGGCCCAAGTGGCCACCGAGACGACCAACCCGACCGCCGAGTCCCTGATGGCCGGACTCGGGCAGGCGACGAGCCCCGACAAGGCGCCGTACTCGCGGCTCCAGGTCAAGGGCAAGACGCTCGCCTACTGCTCGAACCGCAAGGACGGCGTCCTGCTCGACTTCGCCGCCGGCATCGTCGAGGATGCGCCCGCGCGCTTCCAGAAGGCGCTCGAGCACAAGGGCAACCGCGCGACGATGCACGTCACCGCCCGGAACGCCAAGGGCGCCCGCTCCCTCCTGGAGTGGGTCGCCAAGCAGGTCGGCTAGTACGCCTGCGGGTGGGGCCCTACGCGGGCCCCGTCCGGAGTCGTTCTGGGTCACGACTGGAGGGCAACAATGCATCCCCCAAACAAGGTGCCCCTTTCGAGGCATGGCATCGGTTCCAAAGGGCAAATATCTTGGGCCGCCGTGAGTCGGCAAGCGGCCAGGCACTCTCTCCTACAACCGCGGACCTTTTGGGCTGCGGGCGGTTGCGCCTTCGGGTCATCACTCCCGAAACGCTCCCGTTGGCGGGTGCTCGGCGGCCACGGGCGCAACGGCGTCGGCTGATCACGCATAGGCCGCGTCCGCTAGGCGTCAACTAGCCGGCGCGCTCCCGATCCCAGGTGCCATGACGCGGGCGGCAACCCGCAGGCACCCGGAACCTACCCACCCTTAGGGACGCGCACGGGGCGCGAGGGAGGCCCCTGGTCCCTGAATCAGGAGCCCGCCCGGCAAGGCGGGACCAGAAGGGAGCCGACGGGTGTCTCCGTCGACAGCCCCCGCGGGCGCAACCGCGGTCCAGAACCGACCCCAGGGACCTCCGAGCCCTGGCCGCCTAACCCTACTCCGGCGATCGGCTGCCACAAAGGTCGATGCCCCGGCGCAACGTGATCTAAACGCGACGGCCCGGAAGTGGGGCCGCTCTCGCCCTAACCCGCCAATGACTGACGGGTTAGAGCAACTGATGCAGGAGCCGGCCGGTGGTGCGAACCACGGCCGACGCGCCCACGAGGGGCCAAGCGGAGCCAGCGCGGAGATCCGCTCCGAGTTCGCAGGCCGCACCGACGGCCGGTTCATGGAGCCACTCGGAGCCTCCGACTGGCAAGCAGCCGAGTACCTCCGGAACACCGGGTGGACCGTGGCGCGGGTCAAGGACCCCACGGCTGCCGGCATGACCGGCCACCGCGGCGCGCTTCATGAGGACGAGTACGTCGACACCGCTGTAGTCGAGGCGATCGTCGAGCGCGAGCTCGGCTACGACCTCGAACAGCTTCATTCCGTATACAGCACGGGCGGGCGCATCCCGTCCGCACGGCGCGAGCTCCGGGACCGCATTGACGCCCGGCTGCTCGCGCTTTCGCGTAGTGGGGCGAACATGGACTTGTTTGGCCGTGTCACCGGCTTGAACCCGTCCACGTTGGACCGCGCCCTCGCTCGTGCCCGAGCAGAGGAGGTCCAGTGATGGCCTGGCAGGACGACGCGATCCGCGGTTCCGACGCGGACCCGTTCACGCCGAGCGAACAGATGCTCGACAGCGACCTGTTCCTCGATCCGTGGGCCGAACCTGCCTACGTGCGCGCCGAGGACGCCGAGTGAGCGGCCTGACTGCATTGCAGGCGCGCGAAGCGGTCGCGAAGGAGCACGCCGAGCGGCGCAACCGCGAGGCCGCATGCCGGCTCAACTTCCTCGTCCACGGTGACACGTTCATCGACGAGGACGGCGAGCCGACGGCGCACGCGACGGTCTGTGTCTGCTCGCCAACGTGCAGCCGCGACTACGACCCGCTGCCCTACCCCGAGGCCGAACCGGCCGACGCGAAGCTCTACGACGGGACGGCGATCGGCGCCATGTACGGCCTGACGCCGCCGACGAAGCGGCGCACCTGGCAGGACGACGACGGCAACCCGGTCATGGCTGAGAGCAACCTGCTCGTCGGCCTGGCGGGCTGGAACCTGATCCCGAGGAGTGAGCGGTATGAGTGAGCTCGCAGTCGAAGTCATCGGCATCGACACTGTCGAAGCCCACCCGAAGAATGCGCGCCAAGGCAACGTCGAGGCCATTGCTGAGTCGCTGACGCGGTTCGGCCAGGTCAAGCCGATCCTCGTGCAGAAGTCGACGGGCTACGTCGTCGCCGGCAATCACACGCGCGAAGCCGCCAAGAGCCTCGGCTGGGACGAGATCGCGGCCGTCCTCCTGGAGATGGACGACGAGACGGCCGAGGCGTACCTCTTGGCCGACAACCGCACGTCCGACCGCGCCAGCTACGACCAGGCGAAGCTCTACGAAAGTCTGGAGGGCCTGCTCGACCTCGACGGCACGGGCTACGACATCGACTACGTGGAGACGCTGGGCGATGCACTCGGCGCCAACGCGGTCGAGAACACGGACACGGGTGCGGTCGTCAAGCAGGCGCCGCCCGAGAAGGCGGCCAAGGTGAAGGCCGAGACGGCCAAGGCGCCGGCAGAGCCCATGCGCGACATCGTCATGCTCATGACGGTCAGCCGGGCGCAGAAGTTCGGCGAGAAGGTCGCGCGCCTCCAGAAGGCGTACGGCACGAGCACCGTCGTCGACACGGTGGAGCGTGCCATCGACGAGGCAGTGGAGCGCATCTGATGGACCGCGTCTTTCCGTGGTTCATTAGCCCGGGACACCTGCGCCACCCGTACTTCACGTGGCTCAAGGTCGCAGTCCTGAACGCGATCACGCTGGCGATCTACGTCGCAACGGCGGTCGCAACGGCCGCTCTCGTCTGGAGGGGGTTCGCATGAACCCGCTCGATCTCATCGAGGCGGCCCACGGACTGACCGGGGCGGCAGAGCTCGTGCGCGCCTACTACGTGGCGCTCGTCGGAACCGGCTTCACCGAGGAAGAGGCGATGGCGCTCACGATCGCATGGCAGACGGCCATGCTGGCGACGGCGCCGAGGAACGAGTCATGAAGCGCCAGACGTACTTCGTGCCTGACCTGAGCCAATCGTCGTCGCGGGCGGTCCCGGTCAACCCGACCGACGACTACGAGGTCACGAACGCGATGCGCGTGCTTGGCGTCAAGGCCAATTGCGTCGGCTCGAAGCTGGCGGATGGGAGTGGCATGCACGCGCCGGCCTTGGACATCGACTGGCCTTGTCAGCTCATCGAGTCCAGCACGCCGGGTCACTTCCACCTGTACATCGACAAGCGGCTGACATGGGCGCAGTACGTGAAGGTGCTCAACGTCCTGGCCGAGGTCGGCATCCTCGAACAGAACTACGTCGCTGCCTCCATCCGCGACGGCGCCACGATCCTGCGTCGGCCGGGCGTGAGGAAGTAATGCCGGCCTACGCCGACCTGACGCCGCAGGTGCGGGCCATCGTGGACCGCAAGGCTGCGGCCCACGTGGCCGAGCACGGTGGCGACGTCAAGCAGGTGCGCGAGTTCATTGCGTTCCGCGTCACGACCACGACGTACAAGCCGACGCAAGGCACGGGTCACTGATGGCCGCGCTGGAGCTTGAGATCGAGCTAGGACCCGAGTCCGTGCCGGGCCAGCGGTGGGCTTCCATCAAGGCTGGCGGCGTCACGATCTTCTCGTCACTCGTCTACGACAACCGCGAGTCGCCTGCGGAGCGGAACATCTTGCTGATGTTCGGGACGCGAATGCGTCGCCTCCTGGAGGACGACGAGTGAACTACGCCCTGTACGTCATCAGCGCCGGCCGCCCCGCTTCGGTGGAGCGGCTGGCTCCGCACCTGGCGACCGTCGACGCGCCCGTGTTCTGGGTGGTGCCGAGGAGCGATGCCGGTTCGTACGAGGCCGAGGGCGCCAACGTCATGATCGACCCGGGCAGCCTTGTCGGGGCGCGGAACCTTGCGCTCCAGCACGCATTCAACTACCTGCCCGAGCCGGTGGCATGCGTCCAGCTGAGCGACGACATCAAGCGCCTGCGGGCGCTGCCCAAGCAGGACGTAACGTTGGGCTGGGCCCTCGCGCAGATGGACGCGGCCCTGGACGACACGGGCCTCGCGCTCTGCGGCTGCTCACCGACCGACAACCTCTATTTCGCCAAGGAGGGCGTCAGCACGCGCAAGTTCGTCGTCGGCGACCTGATCATGGTCCGCCCCACCGATCTCCGGTTCGACGAGAACCTGCGGCTGAAAGAGGACTACGACTTCACGCTCCAGAACTGGATGACCTACGGCGGCGCGGCGCGCTGCGACTACATCGCGCCGAGCTTCGCCCACTACACGAATGCCGGCGGCGCCGTTGCGTCGCGGACGGCACAGCTTGAGCAGGAGACGATCGCGTACCTCATGGCCAAGTGGCCGGGGATGCTCCGCCTGAACCCGCGGCGCGAGAACGAGGTCCTGCTCACGACGCCGAAGCGCCACCGATGAGGCCGAAGACGCATCAGGAGTTGCTCGACGCCTGGGTTCAGGCGGAGCTCTCCGTCATCGATGACCGGAGTGGCAACTTCGCGGCCGACTGGCGCCAACTGATCTCAGACGCTGAGACCTATGCCGCGGCGCACGGCCTTCACACAGAGGCCCTCAACGACACGCGCGAAGAACTGCGCATATGGGAGGACGACGCATGATCACGATGCACAACGAAGCGCCGGTCGACCGGGACGTCACGGTGACGGTTTCGCTCACGTTCAAGGAGAGCGAGCTCCGTTTGTGGGCAGCCGCTCACTGCTTGGGCGTCGAGCTTGGCGCGCGGTTCCGAGAGGCGATCGAGTGCGACCGGGGCAACGATCCGTACGTTGCGCTTCGGGCTTACTCACTCTGATGGAGCTCCTGGAGTTCCGCGCCCGCACCAAGCGGAGCGACGAGTGGGTCGAGAAGTACAAAGGCGCCCAGGTGAACCCCGAGATGATCAGCGTCAAGCTCGAGGGCCCGGCGCGCGTGCTCAAGCCGAACGGCAAGCCGCTCGCCGTCTACCTGCCGGGTGCTGCCAAGGACGTCGGGGACGAGACCTACCCCGAGTTCACGAAGATCCGCATGCTGACCGACAACCGCGGCTACGCGAGCGGCGGTGAGCGCGCCATCACGCGCGGTTCTGGGACGCGCTCGCGGACGGTGCCGGTCATGAGCTCCATCCTCGGCAGCTTCGAGGCGGTCGGCGCGATGCAGTATTGCCGGCTGACCGCGTTCACCGCGCAGAAGGTGCAGGAGTGGGAGCGACTGCTCCCGTACTTCGACCGCATCGCGCGCCTGTTCGAGGAGTACGTGCCCGAGCGGTACGCCGCGCAGATGGTGGCGGTCGAGAACGCGAGCCCCGATTGGGTCATCGCCGGCACGCCGTTCACGACGATCACGGTGAACAACACCTACCCGACGGGCCTGCACACGGACAAGGGCGACCTGGACGCCGGCTTCTCGACGCTCGGTTGCATCCGGCGCGGTGCCTACGACGGCGGCTGGCTCAGCTTCCCGCAGTACGGCGTCGCCGTGGACATGAAGGACGGCGACGTCCTGCTCATGGACGCGCACGAGTGGCACGGCAATACGCCCATGGCGTGCTCGCATTGCGGCGAGACGCTCCGGAAGCCGGGCCACTACTGCACGTACATGAATGACTTCGGCGAGGAACACCCGCCCGAGCGCATCAGCATCGTCAGCTACTTCCGCACCGACATCGTGGAGTGCGGCACGTTGGCCGAAGAGAACGCTCGCCGCGTGGCGCTTCAAGAGAAGCGTGCCGGCAAGGCGCTCGGCCTTTCAGGAGAGGAGACGGCGTGAGCCATCTCGTCGCAACGTTTCTCGTGGCGTTCATCTACGCCTTCGGTCTGGCGCTTGGCGTCTTGACCGCGTGCGCGCTGTTCGGCGTGCATCTGTGAGGTCGGGAGTAGCGGAGCGTTCACGGAGGGCCGTGGACGCCGCCGGCACCCGTGCGCGCCAGGGCACGGTCAACTCGGCCGGCACCTGGGAGCCCAAGCGCGGCAAGAAGGCTGAGACGGAGACGTTCCGGCCCGGCAAGACGGCGCGCCAGCGCCGCGGAGGTCGGTCATGACGCAACCCACGCAGGCCCGCCAGGGCAAGGGCTACGACGCACCGCGGACCTACGCCTGGCCCCCGCTCCCGCCGCACGAGTTCGAGGTCATTTCGGTGACGTCGGCAATCGGCGGCGGCATGCCCAAGCCGTACCTTATCGGTTGGGCGGCCAAGGTCACGGCGCAGGCCGCGATCGATAACCACGACATCGTGGCGGCCATGCTGGCCAAGGGCGACGAGCGTGGCGCCATTGACTACGTGAAGGGCGCACGGTTCCGCGACAGCGGCACGAAGGCCGACCGCGGCACCATCGTCCACGGGGCGCTCGAGGCCTACTTGGCGGGCAAGCCGCTCGACCAGGAGACGATCGAGGCGCAACTCAAAGAGGCGCGCGTTCCGCTGAATATGTGGAAGAGCGCGGCGGCCATGATCGCCGGCCTCATGGAGTTCCTATACGACGAGGAGCCCGAGGTCTACTGGAGCGAGTCGACCGTGTACTCGCGCCAGCACGGCTACGCCGGCACGGCCGACCTGATCGCCCGCATGCGTGTCGGCGGCACGCTCAAGAACGTGATCCTCGACGTCAAGACGTCGAAGAGCATCTACGACGAGACGGCACTCCAGCTCTGCGCCTACGCCCGTGCCGACTTCGTTGGCCTGGACGATGGCACCGAGGCGGAGCTCACGCCGAACGGCGAGGCGATCGAGCACGGCATCGTCGTCCGCCCCACGCCGACAGGCAAGTACGAGAAGGCGGTGTTTACGCTGACCGACGAGGTCTACGAACTGTTCCTCGGCTGCCTCACAGTCGCGTCGAAGAAGGACGTGCTGGACACCGTCCGCCGACCGTCATGAACGAAAACACCCAGGCTGACGTTCCTAAGGAGCACTCTGCCGCTATCGCGCAGGTGCATGAGGTCGAGGTCTGCTACGCGGATGGCGACGAACTGTGGAAGCTCGTCTGCTCGTGCTCGTGGGAGTGCTGGGATCAGGCGTCGGAGGACGACGCTTACGACTGCTGGGACGTGCATCTTGTGGACGAGGTTCACACGGTCACCCGTCCTGGCTTCCGAGCCCGCGTAACGGTGGAGGGCCGCGCGAATGTCTGATGCCGCTACGGCCTGTTGGTGCCCGCTCTGCGGGCCTCAGTCGGCAACCATTAGGTGTCCGAACTGCGGCGGGAAGCTGTCGTGAAGCCGTTCGATTCTGTGCGTCCGCCCGAGCCGCCGATCTGCGGGGTTACGGTTTCATCGTCGTGGCATGAGCCGGTCGCCTGCGCGTATCCGCCCGATCACGAAGGCCCGCATTCGTGGGCGAGCATCCCGGCATTGCCTCCGCGCGATGGTCGCATGACGAAGAAGGAGGCAGCCCGTCGGCTGCTCATTCTCGCGGGCGAGATTTCGCTGACGCTCGACAGCGATCATGACGCCCCGACGTGGCCGGACGACCTGACTGTGATCGCGGAAGGACTGGCCCCCGATGTCGACTAACCCTGGCGAAGCCCGGAATGCCGCTCGGATTCGCCGCCGCTGGAGGCGTCTGTGGTGCGGTCACTACTTCGTCATGGAGACGGGCCTGCTCGACGCCCACCCGTTTACGACCTGGATCTGTCAGCGCGGGTGCGGCAAGCGCAAGCTGATGTTCGCGGACACGATCCCGATGAGCTACATCGAACCGTGGGAGACGGTCGTCAACGACCGCGTGGTGCCGCGTGGATAGTCGCTCTGCCGCTCCGAAGCGGGACCTGGACTATCTGCGTGAGCACGGCCTGTGCGCGACGTGTGAGTCCCCGCTGACGGATGAAGAGAAAGCGCTCGAAGGCGTCGGCGGGAGTTACGTCCGGTGCGACGAGTGCGTCCGCGAGATCCAGCGCAACGGGCCGGAGTTCATCGGGGGGCCGGTCGTATGACCGATGCCGCTGAGGAGCAGGCGTGAGCCCGCTCGCGCAACTGCTCTGGCTCTACGCGGTGATCCTGGGCGTCATCGTCCTGGGCCTCGAGGCTGCGAAGTGACCGAAGAGCGACTGCGCGAGCTCGCGGCGGACATCGACCTGCGACTGATCGAGTCATGGTCCGTCATCGCCGAGTGCGAGAGCGTACTCGGGCCCATCCTGGACGACGACGACACGCGGGCAGCGTTCGCGTCGCTGCTCCGCATCGCGTACGGCCGTGGCTACATGGATGCCCTACGCGAGGACGCCGCCGGCAAGCGCGGCGAGCTCACGCGGGCGCACGGCTACGTAACTCCCTGAACTGGCGCGGGGCCGAAGGCCCTCTAAGGGCGGGAGACGCATAGGGGCCAAGTGATCCCGCCGCCCCGCGCTTGCACCTGGTCGCAACACCGCGGGCGCTGCCCGCCAGCACGAACACGAAAGGGGGCCCGTTTGGGCTTCTGGGACGAGTACGAGGACGTCGGCAGCCTCGGCACCTTCATCGGCGCCGCGGAGAAGAAGGTCCTCATGGAGAACGGCATCCCGATGACCGTGACCAAGGTCGTCGAGGATCAGCAGAACCAGTACGGCCCGCGCTACGTGGCGCAGGTCGTCGTTCCGAACCCGGAGACGGGTGACGAGGAGGAGCGCGCCATCAGCTTCCCGATCGGGACGGTGGAGTCGCGCGACAGGCTGCTCGCGCAGCTGAACGAGTACCTCGCTCGCGAGGACGCCGACACGGTGACGATCAAGCTGGAGCAGGTCGGGCGCTCCATCCTGATCCGCCAGGCGTAGCGATGCCGGACAGCGGGGCCGCCGCCCACGGGCGGCCCCTCTGCCCGTGCCACGGCGAACCGATGGACACGTGCGCCAGCGGTCAACGCTGGACGTGCGCCGTCAAGCGCCGGGCACGGCGGAGGGCGGCCTACCTCAAGGACCCCGCCAGCGCCAACTACGCGCGGACGCGGCGTGCCCTACGGGCGCGCATCCGGTCGAAGCGCCGGCAGATCGAGGAACTGGAGTTACGTCTTGAAGAAGAAGACGCAAGCTGAGCTCAAGAAGGCCCAGCTCACCAAGGCGGCGCGCACCATCATCCGCCTGAAGCACTCGCTGGCGGCGGACGAAGAGATCAATGCCGTCTTGCCGGACACGCTCGAGGAGTTCGACGACGCGCTGGCGCGCGGCGAGCTCAAGGAGCTCGTGGCCGAGCTCAACGACGTCATCCGGGACTGAGCATGCGCCTCACTACCACGAGGCGCGTCCGCATCCTGGACTTCGACTGCGAGTGCCGGCCTATCGCCTGGTACGGCGGCGATTGGGTCACGAAGCAGCCCACCGCCATCGCCTGGAAGTTCATAGGCGAGCGCGGGCCGGTCGAGGTCGCAGTCATCGGCGAGTCGTACGACACGCGGCGGGTGCTCGACGAGGAGCGCGCCATGCTGGAGCGCTTCCGCCAGGCATACGACGCGGCCGACATCGTGACGGGCCACTACATCAGGGGCTTCGACCTGCCGCTCCTGAACGGTGCCCTCATGCGCCTGGGTCTGCCGCTCCTCGGCACGATCCTGGCTCAGGACACGAAGAACGATCTCGTCACGGCGCAGGGCCTCTCGAAATCGCAGGAGAACCTCGGCGCCATGTTCGAGCTGAGGCACCCGAAGGTGCCGATGAATACGGCTCTCTGGGCGGAGGCGAACATGCTGCTCCCCGAGGGCATCGAGGCAACGAAGAAGCGCGTCATCGGTGACGTGCGCCAGCACGTGGAGCTCCGGGCAGCCATGCTCGAGCGGGGCGTGCTGGCGGCGCCGAGCCCTTGGAGTGCGGGCGGCGGCAGCACGGAGCAGTACCGGCCGTGACCGACCTCAAGGACGCCGCACTCGCGCTCGCCGCGGAAGGCGTCCGGGTGTTCCCGTGCGGGGCCGACAAGGCCCCGCGAACACCCAACGGGTTTCACGACGCCACGACGAACGTCGAGGCCATCAAGGCGTGGACGTGGGACGGCATGATCGGCGCCGCCATTGCGCCGGGCACGTTCGTCCTCGATGTCGACCCGCGCAACGGCGGCGACAAGACCCTGCTCCTGTTCAAGAACGACGGCAAGGAGCTCCCGCCTACCCGCACCGTGCGGACCAAGTCGGGCGGGTTCCACTACCACTTCACGGTCCCTGACGGGATCGCGCTCCGCGGGAAGCTCGGCCCCGGCGTCGACATCAAGAAGGCCGGCAAGGGCTACGTCATCGCGCCGCCGAGCGCCGGCTACAAGATCATCAACGACACGGCGCCCGTCGCCGCGCCTGAGTGGCTCCTCGAAGAGATCGTGGTGCCCGAGGTCGTCGACGGCAGCGACGAAGCGAGCGAGCCCAAGTTCTTCCCATGGGAGGAAGGCACGCCCTACGGGATGGCCGCGCTCGAGCGGGAGATGGGGCGACTGGCGACAGCGCCGGCCGGCGAACGAAACAACGCCCTCAACCGCGCCGCGTTCGCGCTGTCGCAGCTTTGCGCAGGCGGCGAGATCAGCCGCAAGGCCGCGCTCACGGCGCTGACCGAAGTGGCGCCGCGTGTCGGCCTGGACCTCCAAGAGGCACGCGCGACGATCGAGTCCGGCTGGAAGGCCGGGATGCAGGTGCCGCGCCAAGCCCGGCTCAAGGCCGAGGCCGTGAACATCGAGACGTTTGGGGCGCCCGAGGGCGGACGGGTAGCGGAAGAGCGGGGTGCGGCGCCTGCCGGCGTAGGGCGCCCCGCCGGCACGTTCGACATCAGCACGCCGGGCGACGCCGAGGCCGAAGGCCGCTTCTGGATGGACTGGAACGGCGAGGACGAGGAGCTCCCGTTCTACTGCCACCCGCTGCTCCCTAAGAACGCCTACGTGCTCGTGTACGGCGCGACCGAGGCGTCCAAGTCAATGACGTGGCTCGGCCTGCTCTGCGAAGGGAGTCACAAGGGCGTGCGCTCCAGCTTCTACAGCCTGGAGAACCCGCCGACGACCGACAAGGGCCGCCTACGCCGTTGGCGTCCGGACCCAGCGAACTTCCGACTGACGAACGAGCCGATCGACTTCAACGACCCGCGCCAGGTGGAGGCACTCGTCAAGCGCGAGAGCGATTGGGGCGACGGCCGCGGCACGGACGTGATCGTGCTGGACACGTACTCGCATGCGTTCAACTCGCGGAGCGAGGACGGCAACGCCAAGGCGATCGAGTTCGCTCGCCGCGTGCGCTACGTGATGCACGTTGTCGGTTGCTCGGTCGTGCTGATCGACCACACGGGCTACGCGCAGGAGGACGAGCCCCGCGACGCGAGCGCCAAGCGTCAGCAGGTCGACGTAGCGATCCTCATGAAGAAGGCCGGGGAGTGGCGCCCCGGGCAGCCGGCGCGGTTCACGATGAAGAACAATAAGGCCGCGCGCTTCGCGAACCCGTTCTATCTGACCGGGGAGATTCGCGACACGAAGGGCGATATACGCGGGCTGGAGCTTGGCTGGCTCGGCGACCGCCCGCGCTGGGAACCGAGCTCGTGACCGCCCTAGAGCGGGAGGCGACCCGGCGCGGCGTCAAGCCGCCGGGTGTCGCCACGCTGCGCCGATACGGCCTCACGGTCGAGGAATGGCTGGAGCTCATGGCAGCGCAGGACTGGAAATGTCCCGTCTGTCATAGGCGTAGCGGCGTGCAGTGGGTGACTGACCACGAGCACGTCCCTATGTGGAAGCACAAGCCGCCGGAGGAGCGCAAGCGGTACGTGCGCGGCGTGCTGTGCGCCTACGACAACCGCTGGCACGTGCCTTCGCGCATGAGCTCGGTCCAGTCGCAGCGCATCACCGACTACCTGGCCGCCTACGAGGCGCGGAGGAACGCATGACCATCACCGAAGCCGACTTCAAGCAGGACTGTCGGCGCCTGCTCCGTAGTGGGCGCATCCCGACACCGAAGGCGCTGCACACGCTGGGCGGCTGGGGCAATGGCCGCAACCTGAACGGCGACAAGTGCCGGTGGCGCGTCGAAGTCATGCGCGAGTTCGGGTGCGTGCTTGTAGGCACCGGCCCGAGTGCGCGGTGGCGACTCCCGTGAGCGACACGTGCATGTGCCTCGCGGTCGATGCGGAGACGGGTGAGGAAGGCTGGCGGCCTTGTCCTGCCCGCCTCTGCGAACTGGAGCACGAGCACTACTTCTGCGGCTCGTCGTTCTGTGACGACCCAGCGTGCGCCATGGACCACAACGCATGAGCGACTACACCGTCATCGACATCGAGACGACGGGCTCGGAGCCGTGGAAGCACGAGCTCGTCAGCGTCGGCATCGGGCTGAACGTCCACCGCCCCGACAAGGGACGGCAGTACGCGCGCATGCTCATGTCACGCCCCGGCGCAACGCTCGTCGCGCACACGAACTACGACCTCCGGTGGCTCATGCTCGACGGCGCCAGGCTGGCGGACGGCGTCAGCTACCACGACACGAAGGTCATGGCGTGGCTGCTCGACGCGACCCAGGAGCTTGACCTCGAGAGCCTGGCCGCGCGCTACCTCGGTTACGTGCCACCCAAGCAGATTCGCATGCGCCAAGGCGTCGTCTGCTTCGCGTGTGCGGACGGCAGCATCGTTCCGATCACCGAGGCGCCGTGGGACGAGGTCGCGGCCTACAACTACTCGGACATCAGGACCGAAGGCGAGCTCTACGAGTGCCTGCGCGCGATGCTCATGGAGCAAGGGCTCTGGGAGCACTTCATCGAGGAGGAGGCGCCGTTCTCGCGGCTGCTCGTCGAGATGGAGGTAGCCGGGCTGCCTTACGACGCGGAGGCCGGCGGCGCGATGCTCACGGCGACCGAGCGACAGAGCGCCGCCATCAAGGCGCGGCTGATCGAGGCCACGGGCGCGCCGGACTTCAACCCGGGCAGTGGCGATCAGGTGGCCCGGTTCCTTTACGAGGAAGTCTGGACGCACCCGGTCAAGTTCGAGATCCCCCGGCTCACCGGCATGACCGCCGAGCGCAAGCTGGCGGCCGTCGAGTCGATTGCACCGCGCGGCGTGCGCGTCAAGAAGGTCGGGCGCGACTACGCCTACGGCGAGCTCATCCTGGACGGACGCGGCCTCGCGCCGCCTAAGCCGCCGAAGTGGAAGAGGGAGCAGAACCCCGACGCGCGCCCCACCGTGAGCGCGAAGCAGCTGAACGTGCTGCACGGCGGCGACCCATGGGTGGCCGAGTACGTCCAGTGGAAGAAACACACGAAGCTGGAGGGCTACCTGCGCGACTGGCAGGAGCGCGTGCACGAAGGGCGTCTGCACGGCCGGTTCGACCAGTCGGGCACGATCACCGGGCGCCTTTCCGGGCGCGAGCCGAACCTCCAACAGGTGTCGAGCACGGGCGATGTGCGTGACCTGTTCCGCCTCCAGCCTGAGGCGGGCCATCTCATCGTCGGCGACTTCGCTGGCCTGGAGGCGCGGCTGGCGGCGCACTTCTCGGGCGACCCGGTCATGCTCGACATCTTCCGGGAGGGCAAGGACCTCTACGGCGTGCTGGCCGCCGAGGCATGGGGCGGCCCGCCCACCAAGGAGAACGAGGCCCGCGGCCTCATGAAGGTGATCTGGCTGAGCTCGCAGTACGGCGCCCAGGGCGAGACGCTGGCGAACACGATGGCGGTCGCCGGCATGCGCGGCTACACGGCGCGCAAGGCCGACGCCATGCTCCGCGACCTTCAGTTCACTGTCCCGCGCCTGTTCGAGTGGCGCGAGGAAGTGATCGCGGAGGCGCGGTCGCTCGGCTACGTCACGACGCTTGCCGGGCGGAAGCGGCACCTGCCCGACATCGGCAGCGCCGAGTGGAAGAAGATGGCCAAGGCTGAGCGCCAGGCCGTCAACTCGAAGGTCCAGGGCAGCGCCGCCGATGTCGTGCGGCGCGTCATGCTGAGGGCGCGCGAGCAGGTCGACCCCGCGGTCGCCTGCATCATCCTCCAGGTCCACGACGAGATCCTCTGGGAGACCGGCGCGGACTGGAGCCCCGACGCGTTCTCCGCGTTGGTCCGTGTCTGCGAGACGGGCCACGGCTTCGCACTCGAAGTGCCGCTGACGTTCGAGGCGAAGGTCTGCCAGAGCTGGGCTGCCAAGGGCGGCTCGGCTGGCCAGGTCCAGGCCGGCGCCTACGCCCACCTGGGCGACGTGCTCGAGGCCGCCGCGGCCTGAGCTCGGCACCTACGGCCCCGGGGCGGCAACGCGCCGTCCTGGGGCCACTCGAGGACGTGTAAGGACGCCTGCCGGCGCAGGGGCGACAAAACCCCTGCAAATACCCGGTGAAGATTTGAGCAGGTTTGCCCGCCCGACCCCTTGCTCGGGAGTGGCGCAAACGCGCTCCAAGGACGCCTAAGGAGGGCTGAGCGGTGAGCGATGAGCGCCGCCCGGTGGGCTTCGTGCCCGGGAAGTGGGGCCGCGCCGCCCCTAACCCGCCAATGCTCACCCCCGATCTGAACGCCGACCTGCTCGGCTTCGCGTTCCCGGTTGCCGGGGGCGTCGCGACAGTGACAGGCACCGCGTCGTGGAGTCCCGTCTACGTGACGGTCGACACGCCGGCCGGGCCTTCATGCCGCGTAGCCGCGCAGGTGCGTCGGAGGAAGGAGCTCCTGTGACGGACCTCCAGAAGTTGTACCTGGCGGCACGTGCCGGCAGTAAGCGCGGCCACCACGCCGCGCTCCGGTTCATCGCTCGCCAGACGGGCCTCGACGAGGCCACGATCGACCGCTGCCTCAAGCGCGCCCGCCGGACGGACGTGCTCGAAGAGAAGCGCGCCAAGAAAGCCGCCAAGTCCGAGGCGGTGCCAGCATGAGCCCGCTCGACAAGGCGACGCCGCGCCAGCTTCTGGAGCTTCTGGCCTTCACGGCCTACACGCTCCGCCAGGCGCAGGAGAAGTACAACGCGCGGCCGTGCGGCCGTGCCGAGCGCAAGGGCCGCGCCGGTCGCATCCGCACCGCGAAGCGCAAGCGCATCCAGGCCCGCGACCGTCGCCTCCAGCGGGTGACGTGGTGCTCGTACTACGAGGAAGAGAAGCGCCGCGCGAGGGCCGAGGCGTGACGACGGTATACGACACACGCCATTTCGGCGAAGGGCCCCAGGCGTTCGTCGAAGGCCTCGTCGCCGAGTGGCTCCCCCGGCTCGGGCTCGGCCACTGGCAGGTCACGGTGGACTGGAACGCATTCACGCCGGAAGGCGAGGCCGCGCGCATCTCACCAGCGGACGACTACGACACGGCGCGGCTCCAAGTCTCCTCGGAGTGGGCCACGTGGACCGTCGAGTGGGCCGAGTGGACGATCGTCCACGAGCTCCTGCACATCGCCATGCGCGACGTCGACCTGGCGGCCTACGCCGGGTTCGACGAGCTTTCGGGCCGCGCATCGCGCCTCGTCACTGCCCGCTACACGCACGAAGTCGAGGGCATGGTCGACCGCCTAGCGGCGGCGCTCATCGCAATGCACCGCGGCGCCGCGCCGGCGTATCAGCTGCCTCCCCTCCGGAGCGAGGCATGAGGCTGCGCCCTGGCACGGTCGCGACCGTCCTCGTATGGATCGCCGTCCAGGTGGTCCTCGCTACCGGGTGGCACGTATGAGCGCCTGGGGCGAAGCCGCCTGGACGGCACGCGACATCAACGTCGCCTACCTCGTCGTCGACCACGACGGCGAGGTCTACGGCGGCGAGCACGACACGGAGAGCGACGCCATCGCAACGCGCGAGGAGCAGATCGCGCAGGGCGTCGAGTGCTGGGTCATCCGGATTCAGCGCGGTTCGCTTGTGATGGAGGAGTTCACGTGCTGATCGGGTTGCACGGCAAGAAGCAGGCTGGCAAGGACACGGTCTACGAGCGCGCGGCGCACATCATGCGCGGCGTTGTGCCGGTGGAGCGCGCCAGCTTCGCCGACCTGCTCTATCGGAGCGCGGCGGCTGCGCTGGGCGTCTCCGAGGAGTTCCTGCGCGAACACAAGTCCGACCCCCGCTACACGGTGGTCGTGATGGTGCCCGGCCCCCGCGGCCCCGTTCCATTCCGCATGCAGACCCTCCGGGAGTTCCTCCAGCGGTACGGGACCGAGGCGCATCGCGACGTGTTCGGCGAGAACTTCTGGGTCGAATGCGTGCGCCTCGCCCACGAGGGCCGCATCGTCATGGTGACGGACGTCCGCTTCAAGAACGAGGCGGAGACAGTCCGCCGTGCCGGCGGCGCCGTCGTCCACGTCGTCGGCCCCACGGAGATCGAGGAGGCAGGCGACGGCCATGCGTCCGAGGCGACGCTCTCGCCTGGACTGATCGACGCCGTGCTCCGGAACGACGTGCGGGACGACAACTTCCGCGCGCTCGACCGCCAGGTGGACACACTGCTCCGGCTCGGCCTCGGGGGCTCGCTGTGAGGGTCGGCGTCGACATCGACGGCGTCCTCTATCCCTGGGACGAGGCCGCCCGCGATGCGCTCACGCTCAAGTTCGGCATCGAGCGTCCGGGCCCGTCGCTCTCCTGGGACTACCTCAAGGAGAACATCGACCCCGAGCAGTGGCGATGGCTCTGGACGGCCGAGGGGCAGTCCCTGGCGTTCGGTCAGATCGACCGCACCTACCTCGGAGTGGTCGACGCAATCAATGACGTGCTGCGCCCCGGCGTGCACGAGGTCCACTTCGTGACGCACCGCGACCCGCGTTACACGGCCGTCTACACGGCGCAGTTTCTGCGCCGGCACTTCGGCCTCCACCCCTGGGACGGCGTCCACGTGCTCCGCGCCAGCTTCCCGAAGAGGCGACTGGCGACGTGGGACGTGTTCATCGACGACAAGCCCGACACGGTGTTCGACTTCCTGGCGAACACGAGTGCTCAGGTGTTCTCGCCGGCACGACCTTGGAACGAGGCTGAGCTCGCAGACGTCGACGATCCCGCGCTGATCCGCTACGACGACCCGCAGGACATCGTCGCGTGGCTCAGCCGGTAGCCCGGCCGATCTGCGGCAACTGCCCCGACTGCCTGGAGTGCACCCGCGCGCTGACGCGGGTGCCTCCGCGGCGGGCGATCCTGCCGGGCGAGCGGCCCACGGCCGCCGGCCTGGAACGCCACGCGCGCAAGTTCGGCCCCGAGCAGGTGGCCGAGACGGCGGCCGAGTACGGCCTCAGCGTCGCGATCGAGCGGCCCAAGGCACGGCCGAAGCGCGGCGGTGGGCCCACGCTCAGGGAGCGTGTCGCCGGCTACCTCAAGGCCGGCCACGGTGCGGACGTCATCGCCGAGCTCGAGAACCTCAGTCCAGCCCGCGCCAAGCGCCTCATCACTGAGGCCCTGGCCGCTGTAGCGAAGGAGGACACATGATCTACACGGATGGCACGCCGACGGTTGCCCATCGCGGAGCGGTCGAGGCCGCCTTGGCGCAGGCCGACGCACGCGAGGCGGCCGATGCGCCGATGAGCGACGAGTGCATGCCGGGCTGCGATCCTGGCGACTGCAACACCTGCGGCCGGTGAGCGAGGCAATCGTGACCGTCGCCTACGCCGTCGCCGGCATCCTCACGTTCCTGGAGGCTGTGCGGGCCGTGCGCGAGGAGCGCGAGGCCGCGCGGGCCCGGAGGGTAACGACCCGCGGCGATCGGTCCTAGCCCACCTACACGAAAGCCCCCGGTTGGCGCCGGGGGCTTTTTCGTTGGTGCATCCTTGGGTGTAATGGCAACACCCAAAAATGGCTGTGCGCGCCCAAGGGCGCAGGCTTTCTCTACGCGCGGCCCGAATGGCAGGAGCGCGTGGGCGGGGCGATCGTCAGCTGGGGCTACGGCGAGGACGCGACGTTCCTCACGCGC
>Ga0070741_10003171_pt1 | contig 41581 bp, 34 predicted proteins | sample Coa_R1_4_FD_66440 | JGI IMG/M metagenome (GOLD analysis project Ga0070741, IMG submission 66440) | Surface soil microbial communities from Centralia Pennsylvania, which are recovering from an underground coalmine fire - Coalmine... | ecosystem: Environmental > Terrestrial > Soil > Unclassified ... | reverse complement strand
GGGCGCACCTCGCCGGCGCGCGCGTCGTGTTCGCCCCGTCCGCGCGGGTGCGCCATCTGGAGGCGACCGAGACGGGTCGCCGCGGCGTCGACGGCAACTTGCGCGACGCCGGCCCGCCCGTCGTCGTCGCATCGGCCGACGCACCGGTCATCCCCTCGCCCGCGGTGGACGACGAGTGGGAACCACCCGCGTGGGACGACGACGGGCCAGCTCCGGCCGCCGCCCAACCGTCGCTGTGGCGGCGCCGGCACGAGGCCGAGCTCGAGCTCGACGACGATGACGACGCCTGGGACGACTGGTCGGGTCGCACGGCGGCGCGCGCCCGCGCCGAGGCGGTCGTGGAGGACGTACCTGAGCCGACCGCGCCGCGCAGCCCCGAGGCCGACGAGCTGGACCAGCTCCGCCACCACGCGCGGCTGCGCACGCTGGCGTGCGACTACAGCGTGCCCCGCGCCATGGCGTGCCTGTCGGTGCTGTTCGTCGTGGCGCTCGTCCAGGCGGCCGTCACCGCGGTGCGCCGCGGGGCGCCCCCGGCACGCCGCACGCTCGAGCCGTGGGGCGCGCTCGTGCGCGAGGCGCGCGCCATCCGCAGGCGCGGTCGCGTCGTGCGCCAGGCGCGCACCGTGCCCGACCAGAGCGTGATGGCCTTCCAGGCACGCGGCGCCGGGCGCCTCGCCGCCGCGTGGCACGCCGCCCGGCCTTCCGGCGCGAGCGGCGTGGCGGCGCTTGGAGCCCTGGCCGGCGGCGACGGGGGCGTGGCCGGCATGGGCGTGGGCGGCGGGGGCGTCGGCGCGGTGGGCGTCGGCGCGGGAGCCGGCGCCGGCATCGGCGGGGGCGGTTGGGCTGCCCGCCGTCGCCCCGGGGCGGCCGTCGCCGCGTGGGCCGCCGTCGCCGTGGTCGTCTACGGCACCCGCCACCTGCTCGTCGGCCACTTCCCGGTCATCGGGGAGCTCGAGCCATGGCCCTCGCTCGGGACGCTCGGCCGCGTCGCCACCTCGGGATGGCGCGCCACCGGCCTGGGCGTCTCCGCGCCGCCGCCGACGGCGCTCGGGCTGATGACGGTGATCGGCGGAGTCGCGCTCGGGCACACCACGTTCCTCCAGCACGTGGCCGTCCTCGGCATGGTGCCCATCGGCGCCGCCGGCATGTGGGCGCTGGCGCGCCCGTTCGGCGGCCGCGCCACACGCGCCGCAGCGCTGGTCGCCTACCTCGCCGTCCCGCTGCCGTACAACGCCATTGCCGAGGGGCGCTGGACCGGGCTCATCGCCTACGCCGTGCTGCCCTGGCTGCTGCGGGCGCTCGGTCGGTGGAGCGGCCTGGCACCGTTCCGCGCTGTCGTGGGCTGGCGGCGCGTCGTCGCCGTCGCCCTGCTGCTGGCGGCCGCCGGCGCCGTCGAACCCGCCCTGTTGCCGCTCGGGCTGCTCGTCGGCGTGGCCCTCCTCGCCGGAGCGTCGCTGAGCGGGGCGGGCGCATTCGCGGCAGCGCGGCGTGCCGTCCGGTTGGTCGCGCTCTCGGTCGTGGGAGCGCTCGTCCTCCTGGCCCCGTGGAGCATCGGGTGGCTGCCGCCGGTCGGGGAGTGGGCCACGTTCAGCGGGCCGGCGACGCGGGGGCACGCGGTGCACCTGGCCACGTTGCTGCGCTTCCAGACGGGGCCCCTCGGCGCTGGGCCGCTCGGGTACGCGGTGCTGGTCGCCGCCGCGTTCCCGTTGCTCGTCGGGCGCGAGTGGCGCGCCGCCTGGGCGACCCGCCTGTGGGTGGTCGCGCTCGGGTCGTTCGCGCTGGCCTGGGCCGGCCAGCACGGTGCCCTCGGCATCGGGTGGCCCCCCGCCGACGTGCTCCTGGCGCCGGCCGCCGCGGCGGTCGCCCTGTCCGCCGCCCTCGGGGTCGCGGCCTTCGAGCTCGACCTCCCCGGCTACCACTTCGGCTGGCGCCAGGTGGCGTCCGTCGTGGCCGGCGTGGCCGCCGTCCTCGCGTGCCTCCCTGTCCTCGCCCGGTCCGTCGACGGCCGGTGGCGCCAGCCGACGACCGGCTACGACGCGCTGCTCCAGCCGTGGATGGCGGCCAGGGCGAGCCAGGGCGACTTCCGGGTCCTGTGGGTGGGGTCGCAGGCCGCGCTGCCGCTCCCGGGCTGGCGCCTCGACGGCCGGACGGCGTACGCCACGTCGCTCGACGGCGTGCCGTCGGTGGCCGACCGCTGGCCCGGGACGAGCCGCGGCGCCACGCGCCTGCTCGGGCAGGCGCTGACCCTCACCCGCCGTGGGCTCACGGCGCACATGGGCCACCTGCTCGCCCCCATGGGGGTGCGGTACGTCGTGGTCGCCAACGCGTCGCAGCCGCTGGCAACGAGGGGGCTCGAGCTGTTGCCGGCCGACCTCGGCCAGGGCCTGGCGTCCCAGCTCGACCTCGAGGTCGTCGACCGGTCCTCCGCGATGACCGTGTACCAGAACGACGCGTGGATGGCGCTGCGCGCCCAGCTGCCCGACGGGGCCGTCGCCGCCGCCAAGCTCAACGACCCGCGCGTCGCGGAACAGGTCGACCTGGCGTCCGCTGCGCCGGTACTCCGCCACGGGGTCCCACCGACGACGGCGAAGGGCAGCCTCGCCGCCGGTGCCGTCGTCGAGGTCGCGTCGGCGCCGTCCGGCCACTGGCAGCTGTCGGTCGGAGGCGCGAGCGCGGCGAGGCAGGGGGCGTTCGGGGCGGCGAACCTGTTCACCGTCGCCGGCCCCGGCCAGGCCACGCTCCGGTACAACACCCCCGTCGGGTGGCACCTCGCCGTTGCGCTGGACGCGTGCGCGTGGGCCGCCGCCCTCGTCGCCGTGGCATCGGGGCGGCGCCGCCGGCGCCCCGAACCGGACGAGGAGCCGGCGCTGCCAACGGCCACCGCCGTGCTCGTCGGGTCACCGACGTGAGGTTCCGCCGCCGCAAGGAGGGACGCGACCGGCACCCGGCCGCCAGCGTCGATCTCGTCACCCTGTGGGGCCCCGACGACGAGGGAGATGAGCTCGCCCCGCCGGCGCCCGAGCCCGAGCCTGGGCCGGGGCCGCTGCCGACACCTGAGCCTGAGTCTGAGCCCGGGCCACTGCTGACGACAGAGCCTGAGCCTGAGCCCGGGCCGCTGCTGACGACTGAGCCCGAGCCTGAGCCTGAGCCCGGGCCGCTGCCGGCGCCGGACGCGCCATCCCCGCCGCCGGCTGACCTTGCCCCTTCGCCAGAGCCCCCGCTGCCGGCCGCTCCATCGCCCCCACCGCCGGCCCCGGCCTTTCCGTCGCCGCCGCCCGCTGCCGTGCCGACGGCCCCACGCGGCCCGGCCCGTGGCCGGGGCCGGGCCTGGCGCGTCGCACTGCTCGTCGCGGTCATCGCCGCCGGGCTGGCGGTGGACGACGGGCTGGGCGGCGGGTCGGTCACGGCCGCCCGGGCCGCGGTGCCGCGCATGCCGACCATGGCGCCTGCAGGTGCGCTGTCGTCCACCTGGCTGTGCCCCGCGCTCGGGGCGTCGGCCGCCAGCCCCGTGCTCGGCCGGCTGGTGCTTGCCAACCCCGGAGCGGCCCCCCTCACCGCGACGGTCACCGTCGTGCCCGCCACCGGCGCGCCGGTGGTCCAGCACCCCCGGCTGGCCCCGTACTCGCGCCAGGAGATCTCCTTCGAGACGGTCGCGCCCGGCGACTACGCGGCGGCGACGGTGACGTTCGACGGTGCCGGGGGCGCGGTCGAGCAGGAGGTGCGCGGCGCCCTCGGCGACAGCGTGGCCCCCTGTGCCACCGACTCCTCGGACCACTGGTACTTCCCCACCGGCGCGACCGACGCCAGCGCCAGCGAGTTCATCTCCCTCTACAACCCGTACCCGGCGCCGGCCATCGCCGACCTCCGCTTCGAGACCGACCAGGGGCCGGCGGTGCCCGACGCCTTCCAGGGCGTGGTGGTACCGGGGAGCGGGTTCACGGTCCTCGACATCGGGGCGCGCGTGCGGAGCCGGTCGCGGGTGGCGGCGACCGTCTCGGTCCGGGGCGGGCGCGTGGTCGCGGACGAGCTCCAGGTGCTCAGCGCGCCGCCGCACGGCCTCGTGCTGACGCTCGGCGCGCCGGCCCTATCGACGTCGTGGTTCTACGCCAACGGCGGTGTGGGCGCGGGCGTCAAGGAGCGCTTCGACATCTTCAACCCCGGGCCGTCGGAAGCCGCCGTCAGTGCCGCGCCGGTCCTCGACCAGGGCTCGGCCGAGCCGTTCGACGTCAGCGTCCCGCCCGAGGCGATGGTCAGCCTGGAGGTCGACACCCAGGCGCGCATCCCGCCGGGGGTCGGCGAAGCGTGGGCGCTCACCTCGACGAACGGGGTGCCCTTCGTGTCCGAGCGCGTCATCACCGCGGCCAAGCCGGCCACCCAGACCGGCACGGCCGCCACGATCGGCGCCGAGGCCACCTCGCGACGGTGGGTGTTCGGGGCGGGGTCGACGACGGGCGGGCAGACCGAGCGGCTGGTCGTCCTCAACCCGGGCGCGGCCGACGCCCACGTGTCTGTGGTGGCGTCCGGTGACGGTGGGGCCGTGCACCTGCCGTCGCTGGTGGTGCCGGCGAGCGCTCGTGTGTCGTTCGACATCGGCGCGCTCCACCCGGCCGACGTCGTGATGCTCGACGTCACCTCCGACGTACCCATCGTGGCCGAGCGCGCGCTCTACGGCACCGGCCCGTCCCACTCCGTCGGCGTCGCCGGGGCCTGACGCTCGGCGCGCCGCAGGGCCGCGGCGTTTGCACCATTTCGCCCGCCGTTGTGGGTCCCCACACCGTCGTTCGGCCCTCCACGTGGCGCGAATTTCGCGCCACGTGGTCGAAAATTCGCGTTTTCCGGCCCGAATTCGCGAAATTTAAGCCGTGTGGCGCGAAATTCGCGCCACGAGAGCCGCCGGAGCGCCGCCGGAGCGGCGCCGCCCGGTGGCCCGCCGTCGCCCTGCCCCCGACCAGCGTGGAACCGCGCGGCGTCACCGCCTGGCGCCTTCAATCGGCCATGATCGTGGTGACATGGACGAGTTGACCTTCGACTGCCCGCGCTGCGGCGCCCCCGCGACCGAGCGCTTCTGGGGCCCGTGCCGTGACTGCCGCGACGCTCTTGCCCGCACCATGGCCGGCGAGGCCCGGGCCATCGAGGTGGGCGCGTTCGAGCCGGCGATGCACGTCGTCCCCAACCAGGTGGCCACCAAGGAATAGGCGTGGAGCGCTTGGTCATTGCCGCCGCCCTCGTCGTGGTGGCGGCCGCTGTCGCGTTCGCCCTCAACCGCCGGCGCCCGCAGGCCCCGACCCAGGGCCGTGCCCCCGTGCCGGCGCAGCTCGACCGCGCCGACTTCCCTGACGCCGACAAGCCGTGGCTGCTCGTCGTGTGGACATCGCGGACCTGCGCGTCGTGCGAGCAGGCGGTGGCGAAGGCGACGCCGCTCCGGAGCGATCGCGTCGGCTACGCCGAAGTCCCGTGGCAGGACCGCAAGGACCTGCACGACCGCTATGGGATCGAGGACGTCCCGCTGCTCGTGCTCGCCGACGAGGAGGGCGTCGTGCGGGCGTCGTTCGTCGGTACGCCCGAGTTCGGTGACCTGGTCAACGCCGTCTCGGCCGCGACCGGCAGCTGAGGGCCCGAAAGGCGCGCGGACCGGGGGAGGGCTGAGCGGCGCGCGAACCGGGGGAGGGCCCGAAAAGCGCGCGAAGCCGGGGAGGGTCCCGAAAAGCGCGCGAAGCCGGGGAGAGCCCCGAAACCGCGCGAACCCGCGAAGGGTTAGGCGGCGGGCGGTGTGGTGTGGTCGGCGACGCCGTCGGGCGTGCGCGGCCCGGACCCGTTGCCCGACGCCGCGGCCGTGCGGGCGGCGGCCTCCTCCAGCAGCTGCTTGATCTCCGCGCCGTCGACGGTCTCTTTCTCGAGCAGCGACCCCGCCACCGCCTCCAGCCCGGACCGGTTGGCGCGCAGCACCTCCGACGCCCGCTCCTCGGCCTGGCGCAGGATGCGCTCGACCTCCTCGTCGATCACTCGCGACGTCTCGTCGCTGTAGTCGCGCGTGTGCATCAGGTCCTCGCCGAGGAACACCTGCCCCTGCGACCCCCACGCCATCGGCCCCACGCGGTCGCTCATGCCCCACTCGCGCACCATCTTGCGGGCCAGCTCGGTGTTGCCGACGAGGTCGTTGTTGGCCCCCGTCGAGAGGGTGCCGTAGATCATCAGCTCCGCCACCCGCCCGCCCATCCGCACCGCCAGGGAGTCCTCGATGTACTCGCGCGGGTAGATGTGGCGCTCCTCCAGCGGCAGCTGTTGCGTCACGCCGAGCGCCATCCCGGTCGGGAGGATCGTCACCTTGTGGACGGGGTCGGCGTTGGGCAGCAGCTGCGCCAGCACGGCGTGCCCCGCCTCGTGGTAGGCGACCCGCTCCTTCTCGGCGTCCGACAGCGCCATCGACTCGCGCCGCTGGCCCATCAGCACGCGGTCACGCGCCGCTTCGAAGTCGACCATGTGCACCCACTCGCTGCCGCGGCGCACGGCATGGAGGGCGGCCTCGTTGACCAGGTTGGACAGGTCGGCGCCGCTCATGCCCGGCGTGCCGCGGGCGAGCACGTCGAGGTCGACGTCGGAAGCGATCCGCTTGTCCTTGCAGTGCACCGTCAGGATCGGCTTGCGCTCCTCCAGATCGGGGAGGGGGACGATGATCTGGCGGTCGAACCGGCCCGGCCGGAGGAGGGCGGGGTCGAGGATGTCGGGCCGGTTGGTGGCCGCCATCATGACGATCCCCTCGGTCGTCTCGAACCCGTCCATCTCCGCCAGCATCTGGTTGAGCGTCTGCTCGCGTTCGTCGTGGCCGCCGCCGAGGCCCGCGCCCCGCTTGCGCCCGATCGAGTCGATTTCGTCCACGAAGATGATGGCCGGCGCCTGCTTGCGCGCCGTCTGGAACAGGTCGCGCACCCGGGCCGCGCCCACCCCCACGAACATCTCCATGAAGTCCGAACCCGTCACGGAGATGAACGGCACCCCCGCCTCGCCCGCCACGGCGCGCGCGATCAGCGTCTTTCCTGTCCCCGGAGGCCCGACCAGCAGCACGCCCTTCGGGATGCGCGCGCCGATCTCCTTGAAGCGGCCGGGCTGGCGCAGGAAGTCGACCACCTCGGTGATCTCGCGCTTGACGCCGTTGTAGCCGGCCACGTCGCCGAACGTCGTCTTCGGCCGCTCGGTCGTGTACACCTTCGCCCGGCTCCGCCCGATCGACATCAACCCGGTCATCTGCCCCTGGGCGCGCCGGCCGAGCCACATGTAGATCAGCACCATCCCGGCGAGCAGCAGGATGATGGGCAGCAGGTTGAGGATCGGGTTGCTCGACGGCGTGTGGTAGCTGACCTGCACGCCGTGCGAGGTCAGCGAGTTCTCGAGCGAGGTCGCGCTCCCGCCGGCCGGGTTGGGCCCGGTGACCGAGTACGCCGTGCCATCGCGGAGCTTGCCGCTGATGTGGCCGTCGCTGTTGTTGATGTTCGCGGTGCCGACCTGGTTGGCGTTCACCCGGTCCTGGAACTCGGCGTAGCTCAGGCCCTTGCCCCCGCTGTGGATCAACAGGGGCAGCACGACCGTGAGCAGCAACAACCCGACGACCACGAAGATGATCCAGCGCCAGCCGGGCTCCGCCGGCTTGCCCCCAGGGGCCGGGGGGCGCTGGCCTGGCCGCGGCCGCAGATCGGACGGGTCGCGGCTCATGCACCACATGGTACGGCTCCCAAGTCGGAGAACATGCCCGCTACGCTCCGTCGCCGTGCCCGGGCGCGACGCGCCGACCAGCGGCACACGCCGCCCGCTCGGGTCCATCGGCGCTGTGCTGGCCGCCTTCTTCGGCGGCTATGTCGTCGCGGTCCTGCTCATCGGGCTCACCAACCCGAAGACCAACAGCACCACGTACAACGTCCTCAGCTTCGTGGGCCTGTGGTGCGGGTTCGTCGGTGTCCCCGTGTGGCTCAGCCGCAACCGCGGGACGGGCCGGCTCTCGACGGACTTCGGCCTGCGCATCGACGGGCCGAAGGACGTCGCCCTCGGCATCGCCGCGGGCGGCATCTCCTACGTGGTGGCGGAGGGGTACAGCGCCTTCCTCCGCGCCGTCGGCGACCACGCCAACATGGGCCACGAGGCCACCCAGCTGTCGGGCCACGGTCTCGGCGCGGGCTTCGTGGTGTTCGCCCTCGCCGCCGCCATCGGCGCGCCGATCGCCGAGGAGCTGTTCTTCCGTGGCCTGACCCAGCCCGTCCTCCAGGGCTACCTGGGCGGGGCCGGCGGGCTGGCGCTGACGTCGGTGCTGTTCGGGTTCGCCCACCTGGGCAACAACCCGATCGAGGCCGTGGTCGTGCTGGCGTGGTTCGGCGCCGTCCTCGGTGCCCTTGCCTGGCGGACCGGGCGCCTGGGGCCGGGGATCGTGGCCCACATCGTCTTCAACGGCATCACCGTGGTCGCCATCGCCGCGTCTCGCTAAGGGCTCAAACTGCGGCCCGTCCCTGCCGAGACACCAGATGGTGACCGGGAGGGTCCCCTGGAGTTGGAGCAAGGAGGCGGGCAGTGTCGTGTCCGAAGTGCGCGAAGCACCGGCTGGTGGCCATCGACGTCGTGATCGGCGAGGACAAGCTGACCATGCGCAGCTGTTGCGACTGTGGCGCCCGCTGGTGGGAGTGCGAGGGTGACCCCGTCGCCCTCCCCCGGGTCCTCGAACTCGCCGCCGCTCACCGCTGAGTTCACGCTCCGCGCCCCCGTGGTGCCCGCAGGGGCGGGGGTAACGGCAGGTACGCTCCGCGACGTGGCGACCGACCTCGCGCACGACCAAGCGCCGGGTCGGCGGCTGCAGTGGGTCGCCCGCGTGGCGCACCGCCCCCGAACGGCGGGGGACTGGGCCCAGGCGATCGCCACCACGCTCGTGCTCGTCGGGTGCGTCGTGTTCACGTTCCTGGCGCTGCACCCGAGCAAGCTGTTCCTCAACACCACGCCCGCCGGGGGCGACATGGGCGCGCACGTGTGGGCGCCGTGGTTCCTGAAGAACCACCTGTTCCCGCACGGGCGCATCTCGGGGTGGGCACCCGACTGGTACGACGGGTTCCCCGCGCTGACGTACTACTTCCCCGGGCCGTACCTCGTCATCGCCCTGCTCAGCTACGTCATCCCCTACGGCGTGGCGTTCAAGCTTGTCTCGGTGTCCGGCGTGCTCGGGCTCCCGCTCGCCGCCTACGCGCTCGGCCGCCTGCTCGGCATGCGCTTCCCCGGCCCGGCGCTGCTGGCCGTCTCGACCGTGCCGTTCCTGTTCGACCGCTACTTCACCATCTGGGGCGGCAACATCGCGTCGACGCTCGCCGGCGAGTTCGCGTTCTCGATCGGGCTGTGCCTGGCCCTGCTGTTCATCGGGGTGTTCAGCTACTCGATGCGCACGGGCCGGTACCGGTGGCTGGCGGCGCTGCTGCTCGCGGGCACGCTGTTCTGCCACCTGCTGCCGACGTTCTTCGCCGTCGCCGGCGGACTACTCGTGTGGCTGCTCGCCCCCGGGCGGCGACGGCTGTGGCGCGCGCTCGCCATCGGCATCTCCGGGTTCGCGGTGACCGCGTGGTGGCTGCTGCCGTTCGTGGTGCGCCTGGGCTACTCGAACGACATGGGCTGGGAGCGGTCCACGGCGTTCATGAAGGGCCTGTTCCCGTTCCTGTGCAACACCCACAAGACCGACGCCAGCGTCAACTGCCCGGCCTTCGGGGTGACGCACGTCTACACCGTGCACCTGGAGGTCGTCGTCGCCCTTGCCGCGGCGGGGCTGATCGGCGCCCTCATCCTGCGGCGGCGCTCGACGCTGCTGCTCGCCGGGCTGGGGCTGGTGTTCGCCGCCGCGTTCCGGTTCATGCCGCAGGGCACGTTGTGGAACGCGCGCATGCTCCCGTTCTGGTACCTGTCGCTCTACCTGGTGGCGGCCACCTGCCTGTCGGAGTCGGCGCTGGCGATCGGGATCCTCTTCGGCCGTGTGCCGAGCGGCCCGGGGCAGGCGCCGGGCATCGGTGGTGACCTGACGCCCCTGCCGACGGAGAGCCCGCGCGAGCGCCACCTCGTCGGCGCCGGCGCGCGCCATGCCGGGGGTGGCAGCGGCTGGGGCGACCCCGGCGACAACGGCGGCAACGGCGGGCCCGGCGACCACGGCAACGGCGGCGGGGCCGGGGAATGGGGCTCCCACACCGCGGACGGGGGGCACGCGCCGTGGGCGGACGGCCTGGCCGCCGACGGCGGGTGGGGCGGAGAGGTCGACTGGGGCGCGGGGGACTGGGACCCGCTCTACGACGTGCCCGAGGCCTCCCCGGCGGGCGGGGGGTGGCCGCCCGCGGACGACGCCATGCCGCCTGACGAGGCCGAGCTCGTGCCCAACCGGTGGCCGGCCGTCATCGCGCCCCTCCTCGTGTGCGCCTTCGTCCTCACGTTCGTCGGGCAGTCGATCAGCGAGTTCCAGGGGTTCTTCAACCACGTGCTCGGCCACCACTTCGGCATCGGTGGCGCGGCAGAGCGGGCGTCGGTCAACCCGACGTTCGTCACCAGCTGGGCCGACTGGAACTACTCGGGCTACCAGGAGAAGCCCGCCTACCCCGAGTACAAGGACATCGTCGACACCATGGCGCGCGTCGGCAAGCAGTACGGCTGCGGCCGCGCCATGTGGGAGTACGAGCCCGAGGAGGACCAGTTCGGCACGCCGATGGCCCTCATGTTGCTGCCGATGTGGACCAACGAATGCATCGGCAGCGAGGAAGGGCTCTTCTTCGAGTCCTCGGCGACCGTGCCTTACCACTTCCTCAACCAGTCCGAGCTGTCGGCCAACCCGTCACGGGCGATGCGCGACCTGCCCTACCGCAACTACGACATCGTCGACGGCATCAAGCACATGCAGCTGCTCGGCGTCCGCTACTACATGGCGGTGTCGCCGACGGCCCAGACCGCGGCGCAGACGCTCGCCACCGGCCCCAACCCGCTCCTGCGCCTCGTCGCCCAGACCGGGACGCACGACCGCAACTACACGCAGAACGGGAGCACGACCGCGCAGGCCCGCCACTGGCAGATCTACGAGATCGCGGGGAGCGACCCGGTGAGCGGCCTGTCGTACCTGCCGGCGGTGATGCAGGGCGTGCCCACGACGTCGCACGGCTGGATCAACACCGTCGTCCCCTGGTACCAGGACCCGTCGCGCTGGCCGGTCGAGCTGGCCGCGTCGGGGCCGTCGGACTGGCCGAGGATCAGGGGCGCGAGCGCCACCCCGCCGCACGTCGCCGTCCCGATCGCCAACGTGTCGGGCATCAAGATGACCGACGACCGCATCAGCTTCGACGTGGACCGCACGGGCACGCCCGTGCTCGTGAAGACGTCGTGGTTCCCCAACTGGCAGGCCACGGGCGCCAACGGGCCGTGGCGCGTCGCGCCCAACCTGATGGTCGTCGTGCCGACGTCGCGCCACGTCGAGCTGCACTACGGCTTCACGCCCGTCGACAACCTCGGCCGCATCGTCTCGGTGGGCGGCCTGGCTGCAGTCGCGCTGCTGGGCTGGGGCGAGCGCGGCGCGCGCACCGCGGTGCCCGACGACGGCGCCGTGCCCGCTGAGCACGGGCCCGGCAACGGTGGCATGCCTGCCGACGGCGGGCTGCCGCTGCCCGCCCCGGGCACCGACGCCCGGGGCGAGGAGGGCGTGGAGGACACGGCCGCTGCGGCGCCTGGCGCGCCGGAAGGGGCCGAGCCCGAGCCCACCCCCGCGTGACCGGCCTCCCCCGGCTGACGGTGGTGGTCCCGGCCTACCTCGAGGGCCACCGCATCGGCGCGTCGGTGCTCGCCCTGCGGGCTGCCCTCGGCGACGACGTCGAGATCATCGTCGTCGACGACGGGTCCCCGGACACGACCGGCGAGGCCGCGAAGGAAGCCGGCGCGGAGGTCATCCGCCTGCCCGTCAACAAAGGCAAGGGCGCGGCCGTGCGCGTCGGCGTCCTCGCCGCAGCAGCGCCCACGGTCGTGTTCACCGACGCCGACCTGTCATATGCCCCATCGCAGGTCGCCCGGCTCGTCGCCGAGCTCGAGGGCGGCGCCGACGTGGTCGTGGGCAGCCGGCGCCACGTGGGCACCACGACGCTGGTGCGGGCCGGGAGGCTGCGCGAGATCAGCGGCCGGGTGTTCAACCTGTTCACCCGCCTGGTGCTCCCGCGTGGGTTCAGCGACACCCAGTGCGGGCTCAAGGGGTTCCGCCGGGACGCCGCCCGGGCCATCTTCGAGCGGGCGACGGTGGACGGCTTCGCCTTCGACGTCGAGGTGCTGTGGCTGGCGTCCCACCTCGGCTACCGCGTGGTGGAGGTCCCCGTCGAGCTCGACAGCGCGGTCGGTTCGACGGTGCGGCTGCCGCGGGAAGTCGTGCGCATGCTGCGCGACCTCGTCCGCATCAAGCGGCGCGCCTCGGACGGGGGCTACGGGTAAGTTCGCCGCCGTGCCCGGTGACCTCGACGCGGTGTTCAAGGCCTACGACATCCGCGGCACCGTCCCCGACCAGCTCGATGCCGACCTCGCCCGACGGGTCGGCGGCGCGTTCGCCCGGTTCGCCGGCGCGCCGATGGTGCTCGTGGCCCGCGACATGCGCCCGTCGGGCACCGAGCTCGTGGCCGCGTTCATCGACGGGGTGACGGCGACGGGCACGGACGTCGTCGACCTCGGCCTGGCGTCCACGGACCTCATGTACTACGCCGCCGGGTCGCTCGACGCGCCCGGGGCCATGTTCACCGCGTCGCACAACCCGGCGAAGTACAACGGCATCAAGCTGTGCCTGTCCGGCGCCCGCCCGGTCGGCGTGGACAGCGGCCTGCTCGAGATCAAGACCGCGGTGGCAAGCGGCCAGGAGCCGACGGGCGCGCGCCGCGGGACGGTGTCACAGCGCGACGTCCTCGAGGACTACGCCACCCACGTGCGCAGCTTCCTCGGGACCACGCCCGGGCGCCGGCTGCGCGTCGTCGCCGACACGGCCAACGGGATGGGCGGGCTCGTCGTGCCGCGCGTGTTCGCTGAGCTCCCCTTCGAGCTCGAGGTCCTCTACGCGGAGCTGGACGGCACGTTCCCCAACCATCCCGCCGACCCCATCCAGCCGGAGAACCTGCGCGACCTCCAACGGCGCGTGCTCGACACCTCTGCCGACATCGGGCTGGCGTTCGATGGCGACGCCGACAGGGTGTTCCTCGTTGACGAGCAGGCCGAGCCGGTGTCGGGGTCGCTGACGACGGCGATGGTCGCGGCATCGATGCTCGACCGCTACGGGCCCGGGCCGGTGATCCACAACCTGATCTGTTCCAAGGCCGTGCCCGAGGTGATCCGCGAGCACGGGGGCACGCCGGTGCGGACGCGCGTCGGGCACTCGTTCATCAAAGCGACGATGGCCGAGACCGGCGCCGTGTTCGGTGGCGAGCACTCGGGCCACTACTACTTCCGCGACAACTACCGCGCCGACTCCGGCCTGATCGCGTCGATGGTCGTGCTCGGCATGCTGACCACCGGGGAGCAGCCGCTGTCGGCCCTGCGCAAGCCGTTCGACCGTTACGCCGATTCGGGCGAGATCAACACCGAGGTGCACGACCCCGCGGCGGTCATCGAGAAGGTCGCCGCCGCGTTCGCCGGCGCCGAGCAGGACCGGCTCGACGGGCTCACGGTCGACCTGGGCGACTGGTGGTTCAACCTGCGCCCCTCCAACACCGAGCCGCTGTTGCGGCTCAACCTCGAGGCCGCCGACCGCGCCGCGTGCGAGGCGCACGTCAACGAGGTGGTCGCGTTGGTGCGGTCGTGACCCGCCGCCCGGACCGCCCCGCCGGCCCTCCCGCTCGCCCGACCCTCACCGTGGAGGCCTGATGGCACTCGACAAGCTCCTGCTCGACATCCTCGCCTGCCCCGAGGACCGTGGCCCGCTGTACTACTTCGAGGACGAGGACGCGCTGTACAACCCCCGACTCCACCGGCGCTACGCCATCCGTGAGGGGATCCCGATCATGCTCATCGACGAGGCCGAGACCGTCGACGACGCCGAGCACGAACGCCTGATGGCCAAGGTGGCATCGCAGGGCCTGCGCCCCACGTTCGACGCGTGACGGCATCGGCGCCGGCGGGCGCGCCTGATGCCGACCACGTCTGGGAGGCGACGTTCGCCCTCCCGGAGCAGTTCGCCCTCGGCGCGGCCACCGCCGCATCGGTTGCCGCCGGGCTGCAGCCGTCGCGCGCGCCCGTTGCCAACGTCGCCGCGTTCGGCATGGGTGGCAGCGGCATCGGCCACGACGTGCTCGCCGCCATCGCCGCCCCGCAGTCGCCGGTGCCGATCTGCGTGTGCAAGGACTACGAGGTGCCCGCGTTCGTCGGGCCGCAGTCACTGGTCCTCGCCGCGTCGTTCAGCGGCAACACCGAGGAGACCGTCGCCGCGTTCTCCGCATCGTTGGCGCGCGGCGCGCGCGTGGTCGTGGTCGCCGGAGGAGGGCGCCTCGCCGAGCTGGCGGCCGATGCCCGCGTGCCCGTCGTCCCCGTCCCGCGCGACATCCCGCACCCCCGGCTGGCGATCGGGGCCATGTCGGTCGCGCCGCTGCTCGTGCTCGAGGCCCTCGGCCTGTTGCCGGGCGCGTCGTCGCTCGTCGCCAGCGCGGCCGAGCAATTGTCGCGCCGGCGCGACCAGCTGGCGGCGGGCGACCTCGCCGCCCAGATCGCCGGGCGGATCGGGCGCACCATCCCGCTCATCTACGGCGGCGGGGCCATCGGGCGGGCCGCAGCCATGCGGTGGAAGTGCCAGGTCAACGAGAACGCGAAGTCGCCCGCCTTCTTCTCCGCCCACCCCGAGCTCGACCACAACGAGCTCGCGGGATGGGGGCAGATGGGCGACATCACCCGCCAGCTGCTGACGCTGGTCGACCTGCGCCACGACTTCGAGCACCCCCAGGTGGTGCGCCGGTTCGCCGCCGTCGACGAGGTGATGGAGGAGGTCGTCGCCGGGATCGTGACCGTCCGGGCGGCGGGGGAGGGGCCGCTGGCCCAGCTGTTCGACCTCGTCCTCGTCGGCGACGTCGTCGCCCTGGCGCTCGCCGCGCGCGAAGGCGTCGACCCCGGCCCGATCCCCGTGCTCGAGGACCTCAAGGTCGCCGTCGCCCGCACGTGATCGACGCCGTCCTCCTCGACGTCGGCGGGGTGCTGGTCCTGCCCGAGCCGGCCGTGCTGCTGCCGCTGGTGCACGCCGCCGGTGCCGTGGGCGCCACGGTGGCCGACCTGGCGCGCGGGCACTACGCCGGCGTCGCCGCCATGGACCGCAAGGCCCGCCGGCTGGGGGTCACCGCCGACTGGCCCGGCTACTTCCGTGCCCTCGCCGGCGAGCTGCCCGTGCCCCCCGAGCGCGTCGACGACGTGATCGACGCGCTCCGCGCCGGGTACGTCGACCTGGCGTGGACGGGGTCGATCGAGGGCGCTGTCGAGGCCCTGCGCCGCCTGGCCGCCACGGGGGTCGACATCGCCATCATCTCCAACTCGAACGGGACGGTCGAAGAGCAGCTCCTCCGCACCGGCATCTGCCAGGTCGGCGAGGGGGAGGGGGTGACGGTCGCCCTGGTCCTCGACTCGCACGTCGTCGGGATCGAGAAGCCGGACCCGGCGATCTTCCGCCACGCCCTCGACGCCCTCGGCGTACCGGCGGCGCGTGCCGTGCACGTCGGCGACACCGGGTGGGCGGACGTGGAGGGGGCGCGCGCCGCCGGGGTGCGGGCGCTGCACCTCGACCCCTACGGGTTCTGCCCGGCCCCCGACGACCACGAGCACGTCGCCGACCTCGACGGCGTGATCGCGTGGGTCACCACCGCCCGCGCGGGCACCGCCGGCTGAACCCCGGCCTGCCAGGCGCGCCGCGCGCCCTCAGTAGCGGTACTGCTCGCTCTTGAACGGCCCGCCGAGGTCGACGCCGAGGTACTCGGCCTGCTTCTCGCTGATCTGGGTCAGGCGCACGCCCAGCTTGTCGAGGTGCAGGCGCGCCACCTTCTCGTCGAGGCGCCTCGGCAGCACGTACACCCCGACCGGGTAGGCCTCGCGGTTGGTGAACAGCTCGAGCTGGGCCAGCACCTGGTTGGTGAAGCTGAAGCTCATGACGAAGCTCGGGTGACCGGTCGCGCACCCCAGGTTGACCAGCCGCCCCTCGGCCAGGACGATCACCGAGTGGCCGTCGGGAAAGTCCCAGGCGTCCACCTGCGGCTTGATGGGGTGCTTGGTGACGCCGGGATGGCGGGCCAGGCCGGCCATGTCGATCTCGTTGTCGAAGTGGCCGATGTTGCACACGATGGCGTTGTGCTTCATGCGCTCCATGTGCTCCACGCGGATGATGTCGCGGTCGCCGGTGGCCGCCACGAATATGTCGGCCGTCGACACCACGTCCTCGATGGTCAGCACCTGGTAGCCCTCCATGGCCGCCTGCAGGGCGCAGATGGGGTCGATCTCCGTGACGATCACGCGCGCGCCCTGGCCGCGTAGCGCCTGGGCGCAGCCCTTGCCCACGTCGCCGTAGCCGTTGACCACGCAGGTCTTGCCGGCGACCATCACGTCGGTCGCCCGGAAGATGCCGTCGATCAGCGAGTGCCGGCACCCGTAGAGGTTGTCGAACTTGGACTTGGTCACCGAGTCGTTGACGTTGATCGCGGGGAACAGCAGCGTCCCCGCCGCCTGGCGCTGGTAGAGCCGGTGCACGCCGGTGGTCGTCTCCTCGGTGACCCCCACGATCCCGGCCGCCGTCCGTCCCCACCGGGTGGGGTCCTCGCGCAGCGTCCGGTTGAGCGTGGCGAGGATGAGCGCGTACTCCTCGCTGTCCTCGGGGCCGAGCTCCGGGACCTTGCCCGCCCGCTCGGCCTCGACGCCGAGGTGGACGAGCAGGGTGGCGTCGCCCCCGTCGTCGAGCAGCATGTTGGGCCCCTGCTCGCCCCAGTTGAGCGCCTGGTCGGTGCACCACCAGTACTCCTCGAGCGTCTCGCCCTTCCAGGCGAACACCGGGACCCCGGCGGCGGCGATGGCGGCGGCGGCGTGGTCCTGCGTCGAGAAGATGTTGCAGCTGGCCCACCGCACCTGGGCGCCGAGGGCCACGAGCGTCTCGATCAGCACCGCCGTCTGCACGGTCATGTGCAGCGAGCCGCTGATGCGCGCCCCGGCGAGGGGCTGGGCGGCGGCGTACTCCTCGCGGATAGCCATGAGGCCGGGCATCTCGACCTCGGCGAGGTTGATCTCGCGGCGCCCGAAGTCGGCGAGCGACGGGTCCGCGATGCGGTAGGACGGGGACGGGGTGACGGTGGTCATGGGGTGCCTCCTCGGGCGCGCGCGGTCAAACCGCCACGGGCTGGGGCCAACAGGCCCCGCGCCTCAGCTCAGCCCCGGCGCCCCAATCCTAAAAGCTCCCGCCGCTCATGCGGGCCAGCGCGACCGATGATGGGCGACGCCGCGTTCACCCGCCGAACAGCGCCCGCACCTCAGCGCGGAAGCGGGCGACGTCGACGTCGAGGCCGATCCGCCACCGGCCCCCGGCGACGTCGCGCGCCGGGCCGAGCTCGTCGGGGTCGACCCCGGCGCGGGCGAAGGCCAGCTCGCGGAAGTCGACGATGCTCGCCCCCCACGCCGCACCACCCCCGGTGTCGACGGCCATCGTCAGCTCCGGGCCCGTGACGAACCCTTCGTGGGCGGCGGCGATCATCGCCACCAGGTCGTGGCACGGGCAGTCGCCCGTCGGCGTGAACGTCGAGCCCCGGCGGCGGTAGAAGCGGAGGGGGCCGGAGAGGAACGCCGCCGCGGGCGTCCGCCGCTCCTCGAGCAGGTCGAACTCGGCGTCGGTCAGCGTCGCCTGCAGCGTCACGTCGAGCCCGACCATGAGGGGCGGGGCCGGCCAGGGCGCCTCGGCCACGATCGCCGCCGCCGTCGGGTCGTGGGCGAAGTTGGCCTCCGCTGCCGGGCGGGCGTTCCCCCCGGCCCGCGCCGACCCGCCCATCACAACGAGGCCGGCGACCCGCCGCGGCCAGTCGGGGTCGATCGCGATGGCCCGGGCCAGGTTGGTCAGCGGCCCGGTGGCCACGACGGTCAGGCCGTCGGTGGACCGGGCGAGGAACGACGGCGCGGGCACGTCGGCCGCCACGAAGGCGGCGTCCTCGATCCCCGCATCACCCAGGCCGTCGGTGCCGTGGATGGCGGCGGCCCGGCGCAGGGCGGGCACCGGCCCGACGGGCTCGTCGGCGCCGACGGCAACGGGCACGCCGCCGTGGCCGGCGGCCGCCAGCACGGTCGCCAGGTTGGCCGCCGCCCGCCCGGCGCCCACGTTGCCGGCGCACGCAGTGACGGCCACCACCTCGACGTCGGGTGACTGGCACGCCCACCACAGGGCGGCCGCGTCGTCGACCCCGCCGTCGCTGTCGAAGGCCACCCGCACCGGCACGGGCCTACACTGCCATGGGCTCCGTGCGGGTCTGTGGTTGAAAGTCGATGCCAGTCGCAGGCGAAACGACCCACGTAAGGCAACCCGTGGTTGCTGAGCATGGTGCGGCTTAGGGGTAAGCCCTGCCCGTCGCCGCCGCCCATCGTGGGCCGGCGACGGAGAGGGAGCGACGCCCGCCACTGCGGCGGGGCAGGGCCGCTCGGCCGCCCCCGCCGGTGGGCTACCTCCCCGGCAGGCGAGTGTGGGGTCAAAGACCAGGTCAGCCGCCGGAGCCCTGGCCGTGCCCGTCGCGGGGTGCGATGCGCCTGACCGGGCGACCGCCGCCCAGGGGGCAAGGCGCCCCCGCCGGCCACCTCCGCCCAGGGGGAACGCGTCTCGGCCGGGCCACCTCCACCCAGGGGGAACGCGTCTCGACCGGGCCACCCCCGCCCGGGGGGCGATGCTCAGACCCGGCTAGTCCAAGCCGATCATGACAGAGCACAACCGGGCTAGTCCCCCCGGTATGCTCCCGTGCAGAAGAGCCGGAGGCCGAACGTTGTCCGAGCACCCCGATCCCGCTGACGCCATTCGGGTGCTCATCGCCGACGACAGCCCGCTGTTCCGCCGGGGGATCTCCGTCGTGCTGTCCACCGAGGAGGCCATCGACGTCGTCGCCGAGGCCGAGAACGGCGAGGACGCGGTGGAGAAGGCCGCCGAGTTCGCCCCCGACGTCGTCCTCATGGACGTGCGCATGCCGCGGGTCAACGGCATCGACGCCGCCCGGGCCATCCGGGCCGACAGCCCGGCGACCAAGATCATCATGCTGACCGTCTCCGACGAGGACGACGACCTCTACGAGGCCATCAAGGCGGGCGCCAACAGCTACCTGCTCAAGGAGGTCTCGGTCGAGGAGGTCCCCGAGGCCATCCGGGCGGTCGTCCAGGGCCAGAGCCTGATCTCGCCGTCGATGGCCTCCAAGCTCCTGAGCGAGTACACCAGCCTGGCCCGGCGGGCCGAGGAGAAGCAGCAGTACCCCACCCCGGCACTCACCCAGCGCGAGCTCGAGGTGCTGCGGCTGGTGGCCAAGGGGCTGAGCAACCGCGAGATCGGCGACGAACTGTTCATCTCCGAGAACACGGTCAAGAACCACGTCCGCAACATCCTCGAGAAGCTCCACCTGCACTCCCGGATGGAGGCGGTCATCTACGCCGTGCGCGAGCGGCTGCTCAACATCCACGACGACATCGCCGGCTGAGGGCCCGCCCCGCCCTAAGGTTGCGCCGCCCCAGGCGGTCCCGACCCGTAGCCCGCGAGGACATGGTTGACCTGATCGACGAGCCCCAGGCGACTGCGGGCCGCGCCCGGCGAGGGGCCGTCCACCGGCGCAGCGGCCGCCCGCTGTGGGACCGCGAGGAGCCGCTGTCGGTCCAGCTGCTCCGGCTGCCCGCCGCCCCGGTCGCCGCGCTGGTGGCCCTCATGGGCGTGTACATCGCCGTGTTCGGCTCGCTGACGTGGTCGCAGCAGTCGAACTACGGGACGTTCGGGTTCGACATGGGGATCTACGACCAGGGGATCTGGCTGCTGTCCCGGTTCAAGGACCCCTTCCTCACCATCCGCGGCCTCAACTACTTCGGGCACCACGTCAACGTCATCACGCTGTTGATCGTCCCGCTGTACTGGCTCGGCGCCGGGCCCCACGCCCTGTACCTGATCGAGACCATCGCCCTGGCGCTGGGCGCCGTGCCGCTGTGGCTGCTGGGGCGCGACCGGTTCGAGAACGCCTGGCTGGCACTGGGCCCCGTCGTCGCCTATCTGCTCTACCCGTCGCTCGAGTGGATCAACGAATGGCACTTCCACCCGGACGCGCTGATCATCACCCCGCTCATGTTCTCCTACTGGCTGGCGACACGCCGCCGGTGGGGGTGGTACTGGGTGGCGCTGGCGGTCACGCTCGCCTGCAAGGAGGACGCCGCGCTCGCCGTGCTCGCGCTCGGGTTCGTGGTGTGGCTCCGCGAGCGCCAGCGCCGCCAGGGCATCGCCACCTCGGCGGCGGGCCTGGTCTGGTTCCTCGTGTGCACGAGGCTGATCATCCCGTTCGCCAACGGTGGGGGGTCGCCCTTCTACACCGAGCTGTTCCCGGGGCTCGGCACCTCGATGACCTCGATCGCCTACAACCTGTTCCGCCACCCGTCGCGGTGGCTGAAGCCGGTGCTGTCCCGGAGCCGGTGGACGTACTACGCGCAGCTGCTGTGGCCGGTCGCGCTGGTGGCCCTGCTCGAAGTGCCCGTGCTGCTGATCGCCTTCCCCCAGCTGGTCGTCAACACGGTCTCGGGCGACCCGTACACGCACGACATCCACTTCCACTACTCGTCGATCCTGGTCGCGGGCATCTTCCTCGCCACCGTCGAGGCCTGTGCCCACCGGGGCCGCACCGAGTCGGGGCGCCGGTTCCTCGTCGGGCTGGTCGTCGCCGCCTCGTTCGCCGCCAACGTGGCGTGGTCGCCCTCGCACCTCGGCGTGAAGTACCACAGCGGCATCTGGGCCAAGGCGCAGCCGAAGGACAAGGCGCTCAACGCCGCACTGCGGCTCGTCCCGAGGAGCGCGTCAGTGTCGGCCACGTACTACATCGACCCGCACCTCACGCACCGGGTGCTGATCTACGAGTTCCCGAACCCGTGGATCCCGTCGAACTGGGGGTTCGGCGACAAGAACCCGGCCGACCCGTCGAAGGTCGACTGGCTCGTCCTCGACACCACGCTGAACGGCTCGATGCAGCCGCTCTACAACAAGCTCGTCCACTCCGAGTTCCAGGTGGTGTTCGACACCGACAACATCGTGGTCGCGCACCGCGTCGTGGCGGGCGTGCCCAACGACCACAACTGGCCACGGTGACGCCGGGCGGGTGCGGGCCGCGGTGACGCCGGTCCGGTCAGGTCAGGTCAGGTCAGGGCCGCGGTGACGCCGGGCCGGTCAGAAACGCGGCGACGCCGGGCCGGGCCGGTCAGGGCCGGAACAGCCGTGACCGCATGATCCCGACGCGGTCGAGCCGGAAGCGGGCCATGGTGGCCAGCGTGCCGAGGCCGTAGCGGATGTTGGCCTGCATCGACGTCGACGAGGCGTCGGCGTGGTAGCGCGTCTCGATGGGCACCTCGGCCACCCGCATACCGAACGCGACGGCCTGGGCGATGACCTGCGTGTCGAACACGAAGTCGTTCGAATTGCGCAGGAACGGCACCGTCTCGAGGAAGCGCCGGCTGTAGGCGCGGTAGCCCGTGTGCAGCTCGCTGAACGACGTGCCGAGCACCGCGTTCTCGATCCGCGTGAGCACTTTGTTGGACACGAAGCGGTACAGCGGCATGCCGCCGCGGCGGGCACCGCCGGGGATGATCATGCGGCTGCCGAGCGACAGGTCAGCGTCGCCCCGCAGGATCGGGTCGATGAGCTCGGGGATCAGGGCCGGGTCGTACTGGCCGTCTGGGTGCAGCATCACGACCACGTCGGCGTCGAGGCGGAGCGCCTCGAGGTAGCACGTCTTCTGGTTGCCGCCGTAGCCCACGTTGTGCGGGAGGGCGAGGACGCGGATGGGCAGCTCGGCGGCCACCTGGAGGGTCTCATCGTGGCTGCGGTCGTCAACGAGCAGCACGTCGTCGACGACCTCCGACGGGATCGCCCGCCACGTCGAGGCGAGGGTGCGGGCCGCGTTGTACGCCGGCATCACGACGACGACGGTCGGTGCGCGCCCCGGATCGGGGATCACCTCCGCCACGGCGCTGAGTGTACCGGGGTGCCCCCCGGCCAACCCGCTTGCGCGGGCGCGCCCCCGCGGCCGGCGGCGGCCCGGCGGGGCGGCCCCGCCGCTCGCGCCCACCTCGGGCGCCGTGCGCTGTGCCCTGGTCGGGCCGTTGTCGGTCCCCACGCTGCCTCCCGGTGCACCTATCGGCGGCCCCCACCCCCAGACGAGCCCGCGCCTGCGCCCGGGGGCGCACCGGTACGATGGTCCGTCGTGGCACCTCCCCTGGCGCGGCCATGAGCGTGTTCTCCAAGGTCCTGCGCGTCGGCGAAGGCAAGAAGCTCAAGGCGCTGCAGTCGCTCGTCCCTGACATCAACGCCCTGGCCGACGAGTACGCCGCGCTGCCCGACGACGCCCTGCGGCACCACACCGTCGAGTTCCGCGAGCGCCTGGCCAACGGCGAGGACATCAACGACCTGCTCTTCGAGGCGTTCGCCACCATCCGTGAGGCGGCGCGCCGGGTGATCGGGCAGTACCACTACGACGTGCAGCTGATGGGCGGGGCCGCCCTGCACTTCGGCTGGATCGCCGAGATGAAGACCGGCGAGGGCAAGACCCTCGTGTCCACGCTCCCCGCCTACCTCAACGGCCTCACGGGCAAGGGCGTGCACCTCGTCACCGTCAACGACTACCTGGCGTCGCGCGACGCCGATTGGATGGGGCAGATCCACCGCTGGCTCGGCCTGAGCGTCGGGCTGGTGGTCCCCCAGGTCGAGGACTTCACGCTGCGCCAGCAGGCCTACGCGGCGGACATCACCTACGGGACCAACACCGAGTTCGGGTTCGACTACCTGCGCGACAACATGCGGACCCGCCGCGAGGAAATGGTGCAGCGCGGCCACGTCTACGCCATCGTCGACGAGGTCGACTCCATCCTCGTCGACGAGGCCCGTACGCCGCTCATCATCTCCGGCCCGGCGTCGGACTCGACGAAGCTCTACTACCAGTTCGCCGGCATCGCCCGGATGCTCGAGCGCGAGGTCGACTACGAAGTCGACGAGGAGAAGCGCACGGTCGTCCCCACCGAGGACGGCATCGAGAAGGTCGAGAAGGCCCTCGGCGTCTCCAACCTCTACGACCTCGTCGCCGCCAACCTCGTGCACCAGCTGCAGGCCGCGCTCAAGGCCAAGGAGCTCTACAAGCGCGACAAGGACTACATCGTCGCCGACGGCGAGGTGAAGATCGTCGACGAGTTCACGGGCCGCATCCTCGAGGGCCGGCGTTGGTCCGACGGGCTGCACCAGGCGGTCGAGGCCAAGGAACGGGTCAAGATCAAAGAGGAGTTCCACACCTGGGCGACGGTCACGCTCCAGAACTACTTCCGGCTCTACGACAAGTTGGCCGGCATGACGGGGACGGCGGAAACGGAGGCGGCCGAGTTCGCGTCCACCTACAACCTCGCCGTCGTGCCCATCCCGACCAACCGCCCGATGGTGCGCGCCGACCAGGCCGACCTCATCTACAAGACGGAGCTGGCCAAGTTCAACGCGGTCGTCGAGGACATTGCCGAGCGCAGCGACCGCGGCCAGCCGGTGCTCGTCGGCACGGCCAGCGTCGAGAAGTCCGAGGTCCTGTCGCGCATGCTCGACAAGCGCGGCATCGCCCACAACGTCCTCAACGCGAAACAGCACGCGCGGGAGGCCGTCATCGTGGCCCAGGCCGGTCGCCTGGCAGCCGTCACGGTCGCGACGAACATGGCCGGGCGCGGCGTAGACATCCTCCTCGGTGGCAACCCTGAGGGGCTCGCCCGCATGGAGGTGGCCGGCGAAGGCCTCGACCCGGACAGCCCCGAGGGCCAGGCGCGCGCCGCGGCGCTGCTCCCCGCGCTCGAGGCCCAGTGCCGGGCCGAAGGCGACGAGATCCGGGCGCTCGGCGGGCTCTACGTCCTCGGCTCGGAGCGCCACGAGAGCCGCCGCATCGACAACCAGCTGCGCGGCCGCGCCGGCCGCCAGGGCGACCCCGGTGAGTCGCGCTTCTACCTCTCCCTCGAGGACGAGCTGATGCGCCTGTTCGCCACCGGCGCCATGAACTGGGTGATGGGCCGCGCCCTGCCCGAGGACGTCCCTATCGAGGCGAAGATGGTCTCCAAGGCCATCGAGCGGGCGCAGAACACGGTCGAGGCCCGCAACGCCGAGATCCGCAAGGACGTCCTCAAGTACGACGAGGTCATGAACGAGCAGCGCAAGGTGGTCTACGCCCGGCGCATGCAGATCATCGACGGGCTCGACATGCGCGAGCAGACGCTCGAGCTGCTCGAGGCCGCGCTGCAGGGCGTGGTCGACGCCGCCTGCCCGACCGACGAAGCCGAGGACTGGGACCTCGACTACCTCGTCCAGGAGGCGGCCGGGTACTACCCGACGAACTTCACCGCGGAGGAGCTGCGGGAGGCGGCGACCCGCGAGCAGATCCTCGAGAGCATGCTGGCCGAGGCGCTGGGCTACTACGAGGAGCGCGAGGCGTCGCTGCCGAAGGACGACAACGGCGACTCCCTCATGCGCCAGGTCGAGCGCGAGATCATGCTGCAGATCATCGACACGCGCTGGCGCGAGCACCTGTCGGAGATGGACTACCTGCGCGAGGGCATCAACCTGCGCGCCATGGGCCAGCAGGACCCGCTGGTGGCGTGGCAGAGCGAGGGCTTCGAGATGTTCGGCCAGATGATGTCGGGCGTCGACGACGACTACGTCCGCTACGTCATGCGCGCCCAGGTGCAGGTCCTCGAGCAGATCGAACAGGACGAGCAGCTCGAGCAGGCGCGCCTCGGGCTGGCCGAGTTCGTGGCCCAGGACGAGCCCGTGCAGGGCGAGGCCGCCATCGAGGCCGCCGCCGGCGCGGTGGGACCCGCCGGCGCAGCGGCAGCCGCCGGCGCGGCAGCCGCTCCGGCGCCTGCGCTCCCCACGGCGCCGAGCGGCAACGGGGGCGCCCGGACGGGCAACGGAGGCGCCCGGGCCGGCGACGGCGACGGGGACGGCGCCGCACCCGTCGGGCGCAAGGTGGCGACGGTCGCCGGTGGCGGCGCCCGCCCGGCCCGGCAGGTCGAACAAGGCGTGGCCGGCAGGACCGTCGGGCCGGCGGAGTCGGACGAGGCCAAGGGCGGCCGGCAGGCCAAGCGCTCCGAGCACGACAAGATCGGGCGCAACGAGCCGTGCTGGTGCGGGAGCGGCAAGAAGTACAAGCTCTGCCACGGCCGCTGACGCCCGTGCGCGACATGACGGAGGACCTGGCGGCGCTCGAGCGCCGGCTGACGGCGGCGAGCGGGTACCTCGCCATCGAGGTGAAGCGGGCGCGCCTGGGGGCCCTCGAAGCGGAGATGGCCAAGCCCGACCTGTGGGACGACCCGCGCCACGGTGCGCAGGTCGGCGCCGAGTACGGGCGGCTCAATGACGACGTCAAGCTGGTCGACGCCATCGCCGGCCGGCTCGCCGACGCGCGGGCGCTCTACGAGCTCGCCGTCGAGGAGGGCGACGATTCCGTCGCGCCCGAGCTCGAGTCGATGCTGTCGTCGCTCGCGCAGGAGCTCGACGAGCTCGAGCTGCGCTCGTTGTTCACCGGCGAGTTCGACGAGGGCGACGCCGTGTGCGAGGTGCACGCCGGCGAGGGCGGGACCGACGCGCAGGACTGGACCGAGATGATGCTGCGCATGTACCTGCGCTGGGCGGAGCGGCGCGGCCTCGACATCGAGGTGGACGAGACCACGCCGGGCCAGGAGGCGGGGCTGCTGTCGGCGACGTTCATCGTGAAGGGCCGCTTCGCCTACGGCCTGCTGCAGGCCGAGCGTGGCGTGCACCGCCTCTACCGCATCTCCCCGTTCGACTCGCAGGCCCGCCGCCAGACGTCCTACGCAGCCGTCGACGTGACGCCCTTCGTCGAGGACGTCTCCGACGAGGTCAAGATCGACGACAAGGACCTGCGCGTCGACTACTACCGCTCGTCGGGCGCAGGCGGCCAGCACGTCAACGTGACCGACTCCGCCGTGCGCATCACCCACCTGCCGACCGGCATCGTGGTGAGCAACCAGAACGAGCGCAGCCAGATCCAGAACAAGGCCCGCGCCATGCAGGTGCTCGCCGCCAAGCTGGCCCAGCGCCAGCGCGACGAGCGCAAGGCCGAGCTCGCCGCCCTCACGGGGCCGCAGGGCCAGGTCAGCCGGGCGGGCACGTTCATCCGGGGCTACGTCCTCGCCCCCTACCAGCTGGTGAAGGACGAGCGCACCGGCCACGAGACGGGGAACGTGGCCGCCGTCCTCGACGGCGACCTCGACCAGTTCATGGAGGCGTGGCTGCGCTGGCGGCGGGCGCAGGCCGAGGGGTCATGACGCAGCTCTCCGTACCGAGCGGGCCCCGCCATGCTGCGCCCGGCGTGCCCTGCGCACCCTGGTGGGCCGGCTTTCTGGTGCCTTGCCCAGGTTGGAGCGCGACGTGCTGGTACCCTCGACCGCCATCTGCGCGGCGCCGGGGCCCGTGTACCCCGCCGGTAGCTCTGCCATGATCCGCCTCGAGAACATCACCAAGTCCTACAAGAACACCACCGTGGCCTTGCGGGACGTCACCGTCGACATCACCAAGGGCGAATTCGTGTTCCTGGTGGGCCCGTCGGGCTCGGGCAAGTCGACGTTCCTGCGCCTGCTCACCAAGGAGGAAGTGCCCGACGCCGGGCAGATCTGGGTGGCGGGCAAGGACATCAACGCGCTGTCGGCCTGGAAGGTCCCCTTCCTCCGGCGCAACATCGGGTGCGTCTTCCAGGACTTCAAGCTGCTCCCCAACAAGACGGTGTACGAGAACGTGGCCTTCGCCCTCGAGGTGATCGGGGTGTCGCGCCACGTCGTGCGCAACCAGGTGCCCCAGATGCTCGACCTCGTCGGCCTGGGCAAGAAGATGGACAACCTGCCCAACGAGCTCTCTGGCGGCGAGCAGCAGCGTGTCTGCATCGCACGCGCCTTCGTCAACCGCCCGCTCATCCTGCTGGCCGACGAGCCGACTGGGAACCTCGACCCGTCTACATCGGAGGGCATCATGCGCCTCCTGCACCGCATCAACCGCACCGGCACAACCGTCGTGATGGCAACCCACGACCGCGGGATCGTCGACCGCATGCGCCAGCGCGTCATCGAGCTCGACCGGGGGATGGTCGTCCGCGACCAGGACCGCGGCGTGTACGGCTACGCCTAGGAGACGCTGTGGCACTTTCCCTCGAATACGTGGCCAAGGAGACCGGCAACAACCTGCGCCGCAATGTCCTCATGACGACCGGCGCCATCCTCTGTGTGGCCGTCTCGCTCACGATCGTGGGCATCGCCCTCGTGCTGAAGCAAGGCGTGTCGCGGGCGACGCTGCAGTGGCGCAACGGCGTCGAGATGTCGGTGTTCATGAGCGCCACGGCCACGCCGGACCAGACCGCGGCCATCCGGACGCAGCTCGACGGGCTCAAGGGCACCGAGATCAAGCGCTATAGCTACTGCGACCAGACGTGCGCGTTCAAAGAGTTCCGCACGATGTTCGCCAACACGCCTGACTTCACGCAGTCTGTGTCGCAGACGGACCTGCCGCCGTCATTTCGCGTCGTACCGGTCAACCCGCAGCTGATCGAACAGGTCGGCAACAAGTTCACGGCGCAACCAGGTGTCCGCGACGTGGAGTACGCCAAGGACGCCATCCGCGGCCTGCTCACCGTCACGCACTACGCCCAGGTCGCCTTCCTGACGCTCGCGGCCATCCTGCTCGTGCTCGCCGTGCTGCTCATCGTCAACACGATCCGGATGGCGATCTTCAGCCGGCGCCGGGAGGTCGCGGTCATGAAGTTGGTGGGCGCCACCAACTGGTTCATCCGCGTGCCGTTCATGACCGAGGGGATGATCCAGGGCATCGCCGGCGGCACCGTCGCGTTCGCCGTCGTGTACCTGCTGCGCAACGTCGTGTTCGACCTCGTCAAGAAGCAGTCGATCTTCAACAACCTGATCGCCTCGACGCACGACGTGATCGGGACGGGGCTCGCCATCCTCGTGATCGGCGCGGTCGTGGGCGCCGGGGGCTCGGCCGCCGCCGTGTCCCGGTTCCTCGACGTCTGACACCCCAACCACTCGTCTGAGGGGCGGCGCGTGCCGACGATCAAGGTGGTGACCCGGCTGTCCCTGCTCCGCCGCGGCCAAGCGCCGCCGCCAGGGCCCCGCCCCCGCCTTCTCGCCGCGCTCGCCACCGCCGCGGCGCTGGTCGCGGCGCCGGTCGCGGCGCCGGCCCTCGCCGCCGGGGCGGCCCTGCCCGGTGCACCCCCCTCCGCCGCCCCCGCCGTGCTCCTCGCGGCGACGGCCGCCGCCAGCCCTGACACCACCACGACCGATCCCGGGGCCACGACCACGTCGGCACCGGGGGCGCCCACCACGACCGCGACCGCCCCGGCGCCCACGACCACGACCTCGACGACGACGCCGGGCCCGACCACCACCATCGGCGGGGTCAACGTGCCGAACGCCGCCGGGCTCGGCCTGGAGGTCCCGACCGACGAAGCGACCTTGCTGGCCCTCGTCGACGAGGTCCACGGCCGCCTCGTCGCCCTGGCCGTCCAGATCGCGTCCCTGAACTCGCAGCTGTCGCAGAACGACGTGGCGTTGCACGCGGCGGCGAGCATCCTCGTGTCCCGCCAGAACGACCTGTACCAGGCCGAGCGGCGTGTCGACTCCCTGCAGGCCGCCACGGCCGCGGCCCGCGCCGATATGCGTGAGCGGGCGGTCGCCGCCTATCTGCACCAGCCGACCGACGACCTCGCCAACATGTTCCTGCACCTGCAGACGCCGACAGACTTGCTCGACGCCCGCAGCTTCTACCGGACCCTCGTCGACGTCCAGAAGTCCGCGATCGCCAACTACGAGCGCCTCACCAAGGAGGCCAAGTCGGCGGTCAAGAAGGCGGCGAGCGCCCGTGACCTGGCCCAGCGCCAGCAGGACGCCGTTTCGCAGCAGCGCCAGTCGCTCGACGCCGTCAAGAAGACGCTCGAGGCCGCGCAGTCCCAGTCGCAGGAGCAGGCAGCTGAGCAGGCGAGGCTCCTCGCCCAGGTGGGGCAGAACGCCGCCAAGTTCCAGTCGGAGATCGCGGCCCAGGTGGCGGAGTCGAACAACATCGAACAGCTGCTCGCCTCGAGCGGTGTCGTCGCCAACCTGCCGTCGGTGCCGACCGGGAGTGGGTTCTTCGCGTTCCCGGTCCCAGGGGCCCCGGTGACCCAACCGTTCGGGCCGAACTACGACCCGTTCACCGGTGCGTCGGGGTTCCACCCGGGCATCGACTTCGGCGCGTCGGCGGGCACGCCGATCCACGCCGCCGGGGACGGGACGGTCGTGTACGCGAGCGTCGAGAGCGGCTACGGCAACTACACCTGCATCAACCACGGCAACGGCATCGCCACGTGCTACGCCCACCAGAGCGTGATCCTCGTGAAGGTCGGCGACCAGGTGAAGCGGGGGCAGGTCATCGGGCTCGTGGGCACCACGGGCTACTCGACGGGCCCGCACCTGCACTTCGAAGTGCGCATCAACGGCCAGGTGACCAACCCGTTGCCCTGGCTCGTCGGGTCGAAGCAGCCATAACGTCGGGCGGGCGTGTCCCGCTCCGACGCCGTGTGGCTGGTCGTCGCCGTCGCCGCGGTGTCCACGTCCGGGCCGCTGGTCCGCGAGGCGGCCGTCCCGGCGCTGGCGATCGCCTTTTGGCGCAACGGTCTGGCCGCCGGAGGCGTGGTGCCGGTCGCGGTCGCCCGGCGCCGCCGTGCCACCCCCGGCGTGGGGGCCGCGACTCGAGCCACGCCTGCGACGGCAGCCCCCACCTCGCTCACCGCCACTCTCCGCGCCTCGATGCCCGGCGGGGCCGCCCCGTGGGCGCTGGCCGCCGTGGCCGGGCTCCTCCTCGCCGCCCACTTCGCCGCCTGGATCTCCAGCCTGTCGTCGACGACGGTGGCCGCGTCGGTGGCCCTGGTCGCCACGCAGCCCGTCTGGGCCGCCCTCATCGGCCGGCTGACGGGGGAGCGGCTGGCCGCGGGCGCCTGGTTGGGCATCGCGGTGGCCCTCGCCGGCGTCCTCGTCGTGACCGGGTTCGCTGTCGGCTCGTCGGGGCGGACGTTGCGGGGCGACGTGCTGGCCCTCGCCGGCGGAGTGCTGGCCGCCGCCTACGTGTCCGTCGGGGCGGTCGTGCGCCGCCACCTCACCACGACCGACTACACCGCCGCCTGCTACTCGGTCGCCGCGGCCGCCCTCCTCGTGGCCGCGGTCGCCGCTGGCCAGCCGCTCGCCGGGTTCGACGCCAAGGCGTGGTGGTGCATCGTGGCGATCACCGTGGGGCCCCAGCTGCTCGGGCACTCGGTGTTCAACCGCCTCCTGCGCACCGTCGGCGCGACCGTCGTCTCCGTGGCTGTGCTCGGCGAGATCGTCGGGTCGGCGCTGCTCGCCGCGTGGTGGTTCGGCGAACGGCCACCGGCGGGCCTCGTTCCCGGGGCGGCGTGCATCATCGCCGGCGTGGTGCTCGTGGCCCGGGGCCGAGCGGCCCGTCTGGCCGAGGACGAGGAGGTCGTCGCGGGCTAGCGGCGGGTCGGGGCGTGCCGCGCCGCGTGCCTCAGGCGCCCGCCGCCTCGATCTCCTCCACCTTGGCCAGCCGGCGGACGTGGCGCTCCTCGCCGGAGAACCTGGCTCCCGCAAAGCTCCGCACCAGCTCGGCTGCCACCTCCGACCCGATCACGCGGGCACCGAGGCACAGCACGTTGACGTCGTCGTGCTCGACCATCTGGTGCGCGGTGTAGGTGTCGTGGGCGACGGCGGCGCGAATGCCGCGCATCTTCGATGCCGCCACGGCGACCCCGGCGCCGCTGCCGCAGATGATGATCCCCCGGTCGGCGGCGCCCGCGACGACGGCCGTGCCGACCGCACGGGCGATGTCCGGGTAGTCGTCGGCAGCGCCCTCCTCGGACGGCCCGACGGCGAGCGTCTCGTGGCCGGCGGCGTGGAGCGTGTCGACGACGCGCGGGAGGAGCGGGCGCCCAGCGTGGTCGCCCGCAACGGCGATGATCACACCGGTCCGTCTAGCACACGGCCGGATCAGTGCAGCAGGAACACGGCCACCCGTTGCGCCCCGAACTGCACGCACTGGGCGTACGACGGCTCCCAGATGTCCACGCGGGCGCCGCGGATCCCGCCCCCCGTGTCCTCCGCCGTCCGGACGCCGATGCCGGGGATGAACAGCCGGGATCCGAGCGGGATCACCCCGGGGTCGACGGCGACGACGTCCGACGACGGGCGCGTCCCTGTGGCGGTCGAGACGCCGCCCGTGTAGCAGGTGGCGACGAAGGTCCCGAGAGGTTGCATGCCCGTCGGGCTGACCGCCTCCCAGTACCCCCGCCCGTCCGCCGACGGGGCGATGGCGGTCGTCGGGGCCAGGACGGGGTCGGTCCGGAGCGACCCGAGATAGACGGCGTCGCCGAACGTGAAGACACCGCCGTCGGCGGCCACCAACCAGTACCCGCGCCCGGAGGCGGTGGCGGCGATGCCCGTGACCTGGGCCACGAGGGGCTGGGCGGCCCGGGAGCCGAGGAAGGGTGCGTCGCCGAAGGCGAACACGCCACCGTCGGCCCCGGCCAGCCAGTACCCCCGGCCGGACGGGGTGGTGGTGACGCCGACGATCGGCGCCACGATCCCGCGCCCCGCCGCCGCCCCCCGGTAGGGGGCGTCGCCGAACGTGAACACCCCGCCGTCGGCCGCGGCGAGGACGTAGCCCCGGCCCGACGGCGTCCGCGCCATCCCGACGATCGGCGCAGCCAGTCCCCGTCCCGCCGCCGACCCGAGGTAGGGGGCGTCGCCGAAACTGAACACGGCGCCATCGGAGGCCGCCAGCCAGTACCCGCCTCCTGAGGGCGTCGGGACGATCCCGACGATCGGGGCATGGAGCAGGGGGGCGCTCCCGTAGGCGGCGGCGGCGCCTTGCGGGGTCACGGTCCCGTCCGCCCGTGCCACCCAGTAGCCGTCGTGCGAGGGCGTCGGCGCCAGGGCGGCGACCGGCCCGGACCCGCTGGCAGGGCGGGTGCCCAGGGTGGCGTCGCCGAACGCGACGACGCCGTCGCGGCCGCCCCACCACACGCTGGTGGCGGCGGCCCCGGTGCCGGTGGCGAGGGCGCACGGGACTACGGCGGCCACGGCGAGGGCCGTGGCGGCGGCGGCGAGCCGCCGGCGGAGCGTTTTGGACATGGCGGTACTGGCGATGGGCGGCATGGGAAAAACCCCTTCGTGGGACGTGGGCGCCCGCGCGGCTGCACGCGCTTGGGAGCGGGGCGCACGGATGGGGGAAAGCGAGAAGGCGCCGCCGGGAGACGGCGCGGTATTCAGTGCGCCAACGCGGCGGTCTCTTGGACGGTCACCGGAGGCGCTGTCTCGGCGGCGTCGACCATACCCACCGCGGGGAGCGGTGGCAAACCAGGAAGGCAACTACTGTTCGTGGTTGGGCCACCGCGGCCCGCCGAGCGCCCCCGGGCGGTGCGATCATTTTTCGATGGCCGAGGCCGCGGTGCACGGAGCGCTGCTCGTCGCCACGCCGCGGCTGAAAGACCCGAACTTCGACCGGACGGTCGTGATGTTGCTCGACCACACCGACGAGGGGGCCATCGGGGTGGTGCTCAACCGCCCGTCCCAGCTGGCTGTCGCCGAGGCGCTGCCCGCCTGGTCGGGGCACGCCGCCGAGCCGGCGGTCGTCTTCGTCGGCGGGCCGGTCGCGCCCGCGTCCGCGATCTGCCTGGCCCAGGCCCCCGAGGACCTGGACTCGGAGGGGTGGCAACCGCTGTTCGACGGCCTCGGGACAGTCGACGTGACGCGCACGCCTGAGGACATGGCCGCCGGCATCGGGGGCCTCCGGGTGTTCGCCGGCTACGCCGGCTGGGCGCCCGGCCAGCTCGAAGGCGAGATCGAAGCGGGGGCGTGGATCGTCGCCCCGGGCGGCCGGGACGACGCCATCAGCGCCGAACCGGCCGCGCTGTGGCGCGGCGTGCTGCGGCGCCAGGGCGGCGTCATCGCCGCCATGGCCGTGTTCCCGGAGGACCTGGCCGTCAACTGACGCTGCCGCGGGGCAGCCGGCGGGCGCGAGAACCGGGACGCGGGTGGCCACGCCCGTAGCATTCGGCCATGGCAACGGCGACCACGGCGCCGCTCGGCCTCACCACCGCCGAAGTGGACGAACGCCGCCGGGCCGGCCTCGCCAACGACACCGCCCTCCCGACCAGCCGCCCGCTGTGGGTCATCGTCCGGGCCAACGTGTTCACCCGCTTCAACGCCATCCTCGGCGTGCTGATGGCGGTGATCATCGTGGTCGGGCCGTTCCAGGACTCGCTGTTCGCGATCGTCCTCGTGCTCAATACCCTCATCGGCATCGGCCAGGAGCTGCGGGCAAAGCGCACGCTGGACCGCTTGGCGCTGCTCACGACGCCGACGGTCCGCGCCTGGCGGGACGGGTCGCCGACGGTCGTGGCCCTTCAGGACCTCGTGGTCGACGACGTCGTCGAGCTCTCACGCGGCGACCAGGTCCCTCTCGACGGCGTGGTCCTCCCCGCAGGCCGCCCGGCGCCCGACGCCCCAGCCCCAGACCGCGCCCCAGCCCCCGACGGTGCCCCAGCCCCGGCCAGCGCCCCCGCGCCGGACCGCGCCCCGGCCCCGAACCGTCCGCCCGCCCCGGCCCGGGACGCCGTGGCGGTGGCGGTGGCCGACGCGACCGACGACGGGGACCTCGAGCTCGACGAGTCCCTCCTCACCGGCGAGTCCGAGCCCGTCCCCGTCCATCCCGGCGACGAGGTCCGGTCGGGCAGCTTCGTCAGCGCGGGCAGCGGCCGCTACCGCGTCACCCGGGCGGGCCGGGACTCCTTCGCCCAGTCGCTGGCCAGCGAGGCCCGCCGCTTCGCCCCGGCGCGCTCCGAGCTCGTCGACGGCGTCAACCAGATTCTCAGGCTGGTCCAGTGGGCGTTGCTGCCGACCGGCACGGCGCTGGTCGTGAGCCAGCTCGTCTCCCACGAGAACCTGTCCGACGCCATCCGCGGGTGCGTGGCCGGGGTGAGCGCCATGATCCCCGAGGGGCTGGTGCTGCTGACCAGCCTCACCTTCGCCATCGGGGCGGTGCGGTTGGCCCGCCGGCGGGTGCTGGCCCGGGAGCTCCCCGCAGTCGAGGGCCTGGCGCGCGTCGACGTCGTCTGCTTCGACAAGACGGGCACCCTGACGAGGGGCGGGATCACCGCCCGCACCGTCGAGCCCGTCCCCGGCGCCCCGGTGGGCGGCGAGGACACGGAGGCCGCCCTGGGCGCTCTGGCAGCCGCCGACCGCAACCCCAACCCGACCCTCGCCGCCATCGGCGCCCGCTGGGCCGCCCCCTCGGGGTGGCAGGCGGCCCGCACGGTCCCGTTCTCGTCGGCCCGGCGCTGGAGCGGCGCCGACTTCGGGCCCCGCGGCGTGTGGGCCCTCGGTGCCCCCGAGGTCCTCATGCACGAGGGCGTTGCCACCGACGGCGACCGCGTCGTCGTGCTCGCCCAGGGCCCACCGGGCTCGCCGCTCGACCGCTCCGGGCCGCCGGCCGGCCTGCGGCCCGTCGCGCTCGTGCGCCTCTCCGAGGAGCTGCGCCCCGATGCGCCCGCCACCGTCGCCTACTTCGCGGCCGAGGGGGTGGCCGTGCGGGTGATGTCCGGCGACGCGCCGGCGACCGTCGGCGCCGTCGCCCGGGCGGCGGGCGTCCCCCAGGCCGACGAGGTCGTCGACGCGTCGCGCGCCGATGACGACGAGCTCGCCCGCCTGGTCATCGACCGCACGGTCTTCGCCCGCGTCGCACCCGCGCAAAAACGGGTCATGGTCCGCGCCCTCCAGCACGCCGGCCACACCGTGGCGATGACCGGCGACGGGGTCAACGACGTGCTCGCCCTGAAGGACGCCGACGTCGGCGTGGCCATGGGGTCCGGGAGCGCGGCCACGAGGACGGTCGCGCAGCTCGTGCTCCTCGACGACGAGTTCGCCGACTTGCCCGTCGTCATCGCCGAGGGCCGCCGCGTCATGGCCAACATCGAGCGGGTCGCCAACCTCTTCCTCACCAAGACGGCGTACGCGACGGTCATCGCCATCGCGGTGGCGATCGCCGGTTCGGCCTATCCGTTCCTGCCCCGCCACATCACGATCGTCAGCGACTTCAGCATCGGGATCCCGGCCTTCTTCCTGGCCCTGCTGCCCAACGAGCGCCGCTTCCGCGCCGGGTTCGTCGAACGCGTCCTCGCCTTCTCCCTCCCCTCTGGCCTGGTCTCCGCCGCCGCCACCCTCGTGGCCTATTACGGCGTCGCCCACGGGCTCCCCCTGGCCCAGGCCCGCACGACGGCGACGATCGTCCTCGTCGCGTGCGGGCTTTGGGTGCTCGTCCTGCTGGCCCGCCCGTTCACGGCGTTCAAGACCGCCCTGGTCGCGTCCATGGTGGGCTGCCTCGTCGCCCTGCTCGCCATCGCGCCGCTGCGGCGCTTCTTCGCCCTGTCGCTCCCGCACGCGGGGCGGTCGGCTTGGGCCGTGCTCGTGGTCGCTGGGGCTGGCGCCGCCCTCGAGGCCGTCTACCGCGTGCAGAGGGGCCGCGCCGGCCTCGACGAGGCCCAACAACAGTTGCCCAATATCGCTGCGCCGCTGCCACGTTCCGCGTCCTGATCGGCCACTCTTCGTGAGTGAACTGCGGTGCGGGGGTGCACGCGGTTGCCAGAGCGGTCCTGCGCGCCTCGGCGGCCGGGGTGCTCGTGGCGATGGTCGTCGCCGGGACCCCCACGCGCACGACGCCGGCCAGCGCTGATTTCACCCCGATCGACGCCCAGGCCGCCCTCGCCGTGCTCAGCCGCTCGACCGTGCAGGTGATGGCCTTCGGGTGCAACCTCCAGCGCCACGACGGCACCGCCGTGGCCATCGGCCAGGACCAGTTGCTCACCAACGCCCACGTGGTGTCCGGCAGCCGGCTCGTCGACATCGCGGCCGACGCCGCCGCCACCCGCATCGGCGGCCAGCCGCTCGTCGCGCCGGCCGGGGACGTCGCCGTCGTCGCCGACTCGGGCCCGGACCTGCCCGCCCTCGCCCTGGCGGCCGAGGACCCGGCGCCCGGCAGCCCCGTCCGCGTGGCCGGGTTCCCAGCGGGCGGCCCGGGCCTCACCGTCGTGGCGACCGACGTCACCGACTACGTCGACGGGCAGCCCGTCGGGCAGCCGTGGCCGGTCATGCGCCTGGCGGCGAGCGTGCGCCCGGGGATGAGCGGTGGCCCGGTGCTCGACGCCGCCGGGCGGCTGGCCGGCATCGTGTTTGGCAACGAGCTGCCCGACGGCCGTGCGCTGGTCGTGCCCGTGTCCGAGGTGCGCAAGCTGCTCGCCGGGCACGCGCTGGCGCCTTCGCCGTGCTGAGGCCCGCCTCGCGGCGATGACGTCCTCGGTGTGGTGAGCTTCGGGCCACCGTGCTGAGCTTCGAGGACGCCGCGGCCGCGGAGGGCGCCGTCGTGCGCAACCACGTGGTCGACGCCACCGGGTGGCGGTGGCGGGTGGCCTGGGAGGGCACCGAGATCGGGGCCTGGAACGACATCGACGGCGTGGCGATCGTCGCCGACATCGGCCCGTTCGGGGACTGGGTCGGGCTGGCCGGGCGGCCCCCGGACCCCTCCGACGTGGAGGCGCTGCAGTGGGCGATCAGCGCGCTGCGGTCGCGCCGGCCGCCCGACGGGGAGGGAGCGGGATGACGGCGAGGTCGTGCGCCGCGGTCGTCTCCGGGAAGATCGGCTGAGCCTCGTCGAGGAACGCCTGCTCGTCGGGATGGCGCTGGGAGAAGTGGGTGAGCACGAGGTGGTGCGCACCGGCGGCGACGGCGAGGCGCGCCGCCTGGGCGGCGGTCAGGTGCCCGGACACGTCGGCCAGTTCGTCCTCGCCGGCCGAGGACAGGAAGGTGGCCTCGCACACGAGCAGGTCCACCCCGGTCGCGAGGGCGACGGCCGCGTCGCACCACCGGGTGTCCATCACGAAGGCGACCGATTGGCCCCGCCGCGGTTCGCTCACGTCGTCGAGGTGCACCGTGCGGCCGCCGACAGTGACCGAGCCCTCGGCCATCAACCGGCCGACGAGCGGCCCGGCCACACCGGACGCGTCGAGGCGGTCGGCCAGCATGCGCACGCCGTCGGGCTCCTCCAGGCGCCACCCGACCGTCGCCGTCCGGTGGTCGAGCGGGCGGGCCTGCAGCCGGAACGGCGGCGCCTCGGCGACCGTGGCCGCGGCCGCGACGGGGTGGGCGCGCACGGGGACGCGCCGCTCGGCGTAGGTGCACAGCCGCAGGCGGTCGAAGTAGATGCGCCCGGCGGCCGGGAAGTACACGTCGACGGGTGACGGGCGCCGGTCGAGCTCGAGGCGGGCGAGCACGCCGGGCAGGCCGAGGCAGTGGTCGCCGTGGAAGTGGGTGATGCAGATGCGCGTGATGGCCGAGGACGCCACGCCGGCCAGCACGAGCTGGCGCTGCGTGCCCTCCCCCGGGTCGAACAGCACGCCCTCGCCGTCCCACCGCAGCAGGTAGCCGTTGTGGTTGCGGTAGCGCGTCGGCGCCTGGCTCGCCGTGCCGAGGACCACGAGCTCACGGGCTGCCACGCGGCGATAGCTTGCACGTCATGGACCCCCAGGCCAAGAAGGTCGCACTGCGCGCGATCAACTACGGGCTGTACGTGCTCACCGCCATCGACGGCGACGAGGTCGGCGCCGCGGGCGTGAACTGGCTCACGCAGGCATCGTTCGACCCGCCGCTGATCGCTGCCGCGGTCAAGTCCGACAGCGACAGCCACGCCATCATCGAGCGCACGGGCGCCTTCGCCGTCAACGTCCTCGGCGAGGACCAGCTCGACATCGGCAAGGCCTTCTTCCGCACGACGACGGTCGAGGGCGACACCCTCAACGGGTACCGCTTCGAACGCGGTGCGGAGACCGGGGCGCCCCTCCTCGTCGACCTGCCCTACTGGTTCGAGGCGCGCGTGACCGACACCATCAAGCGCGGCGACCACACCGTCTTCATCGCCGAGGTCGTGAACGCCGGCGTCCGCGACGATTCGGTGACCCCCCTGCTGCTGCGCTCGACCGGCATGAACTACGGCGGCTGACGAGGGGAACCTGACCCCGGGGCCCATGCCCTTCGCCGACGTCGTCGCCACGTCGGCAGCCGTGGGGTCGACCCGGGCACGCTCAACCAAGGTCGCGGCACTCGCCGCGCTGCTGGCGCGCGCCGGCCCCACCGAGCGGGCGGCGGTCGTGGCCATGCTCGCCGGCGAGGTGCGCCAGGGCCGCATCGGCGTGGGGTGGGCCACGCTGGCGTCGGTCACGGCCGCGCACGCCGCCGCTCCCGAGCTCACCGTCGGCGACGTCGATGCCGCCCTCGGCCGATTGGACGCGGTCGCGGGCAGCGGGTCGGTCGCCGCCCGCCAGCAGGCGCTGGTCGAGCTGCTGGTCCGGTGCACCCCGGAGGAGGCCGACTACCTGCGGCGGCTCCTCACCGGCGAGGTGCGCCAAGGCGCCCTCGCCGGCCTCGTCACCGATGCGGTGGCGCGCGCCGCGGGCGTGCGCCCGGAGTCGGTGCGGCGCGCCGCCATGCTCACCGGCGACCTGTCCCGCACCGCGGCGCTCGCCCTCGATGGCGGCGAGGACGCGCTCGCCGGCGTGCGGCTCCAGGTGCTGCACCCGGTCCTCCCGATGCTGGCGGCGACGGCGCCGAGCGTGGAGGCCGCGCTCGGCGACATCGGCGAGGCGTCGGTCGAGTGGAAGCTCGACGGCGCGCGCGTCCAGGCCCACCGCGCCGGCGACCAGGTCCGCCTGTTCACGCGCAACCTCAACGACGTCACCGCCCGGCTCCCCGGCGTGGTCGAGGTGGTGGCGTCGCTCCCGGCCGAGCGCGTCATCCTCGACGGCGAGGTCGTCGGGCTGGGCGAGGACGAACGCCCCGACCGGTTCCAGGACACGATGAGCCGCTTCGGCCGCCACGACGGGGCGGGGGCGGCGCTGACCGTCGCCTTCTTCGACGTGCTCCACCTCGACGGCGAGGACCTCCTCGACCGGCCGCTGTCCGAGCGCCTCGACGCCTTGGCGCGCGTCGCCGGGCCGTGGCGTGTCCGCAACGTCGTGACCGCGGACCCGGTCGCCGCCGCCGAGTTCCTCGCCGGCGCACTGGCCGCTGGGCACGAGGGCGTGATGGTGAAGGCGCTCGGCTCCGCCTACGAGGCCGGCCGGCGGGGGTCGGCGTGGCGCAAGGTCAAGCCGGTCCGCACGTTCGACCTCGTCGTGCTCGGCGCCGAGTGGGGGCACGGGCGCCGGCGTGGGTGGTTGTCCAACCTCCACCTCGGCGCGCGCGACCCCGGCGGCGGGTTCGTCATGGTGGGCAAGACGTTCAAGGGCCTGACCGACGAGCTGCTGCGGTGGCAGACGGCGCGCCTGCAGGAGCTGGCGGTGCACGAGTCCGGCTACGTCGTCGAGGTCCGCCCCGAGCTCGTCGTCGAGGTGGCGATCGACGGCGTCCAGGCCTCCACCCGGTACGCGGGCGGCGTGGCGCTGCGGTTCGCACGGGTGCGGCGCTACCGCGAGGACAAAGCGGCCGCCGACGCGGACACCATCGACAGCGTCCGGTCGTTGCTGTCGCCGCCGGCGCCCGCGTCGCCGTCGCCCGCGTCGCCGGCGCCCGGCTCCTGAACCCCCGCCTCGTCGGCGACCGGCACGGGCGGCGGCTGCCACCCCGGCCGGCGCGGCCCCCGGCGCGTGCGGGCGGCCAACTGCTCGCCCCGCCCGAGCTCGGCGCGGCGCAGGGCATCGGCGAGGCTGTCCACCGGCATGTACGCCTCGGCCCCCGACACCCGCCCGGCGTAGCGCCACAGCTCACCGGCGTCGTCGACCTCGATGCGCCCGCCGGACAGGACGTGCTTGAACACGTGGAGGTCCGGCAGCCCGACGCGTTCGACGCGCGCCACGTACAGGAAGTCGTCGGGGTCGACGGGGGGTAGGGCGGGGTCGGCCTCGGCCCACAGGGCGAGGGCCTCCAGCAGTGCCCAGGCGGCCGCGGGCGCGGCGTCGCCGAGCTTGGACCAGTGGGTGGTCATGGTGTGCTCCCTTCAAACGAGCGGCTGCGCGGCCACCGCGACCGGGTCGGGCGGCGAGGCCCGCAACGAGGGGGCAGGAGACAGCGTGCGGGCCCCCACCGACAGCAACGGCCAGACTGCGGCCGTGCACTTCGCCGACATGATGGCGCTGGAGGAGCACGGCCCCGACACTTATGTCGCCCACGGGCCGAGCTACCCGTGGGGCGGGCTCTACGGCGGCCAGATCGTGGCCCAAGCCTTGCGCGCCGCGGCGGCCACGGTGGAGCCACGGTTCGAGCCGCACTCGCTGCACGCCTACTTCATCCGCCTCGGCGACGCCGGCGAGCCGATCCGCCTCGAGGTCGAGCGCCTGCGCAACGGCCGTTCGTTCGTGACGCGCGCCGTGGTCGCCCGTCAATCGACGGGGGCCATCCTGAGCATGAACGCGTCCTTCCAGGTCGTCGAGGACGCGCCCGCCGTCCAGGCGGCGGCGCCGCCGGTTGACGTCTCCCCACCCGAGGACGGCGAACCGAGCTCGTGGTCGCCGATCTTCGACCGACGCACCCATGCCGGCAGCTCGCGCGGCAAGGCCTCGGCGTGGTTGCGCGTCGCCCAGCCACTCGGCGACGACGCCGTGCTGCAGGCGTGCGCGCTGGCCTACCTGTCCGACGACATGCCGACCGAGGCGGTCGCCACCCTGCACCCCGACGTGGCCCACTGGCACGAGGGGGGGTTCCGCAGCGCCAGCCTCGACCACGCCATCTGGTTCCACCAGCGGGGGCGGGCCGACGAGTGGCAGCTCTACGACTTCGCCGCCGACCGGTACCACGGGTCGCGCGGCGTGTCGATCGGCCGCGTCTTCAACGCCGGCGTGCAGGTGGCGACCATCGCGCAGGAGGTCCTCCTCCGCCGCAGGGCATGACGCGCCGGCCCCTGCACCACGCCCTCGCGGTCACGCCGCCGGGCGTGGAGGAGCTCACGGCGGCCGAGCTGCGGGCACTCGGCGTGCGCGTGCGGCGCGCGTTCCGGGGCGGCGTCGAGTTCAGCGCGTCCGACCGTGAGCTGTACGCGGCCAACCTGTGGTGCCGCACGGCGACGCGCATCGTCGTGCGGGTGGCCCGCTTCGAGGCGGCCACGTTCGGCGACCTCGAGCGGGAGCTCAGCGGGGTGGACTGGGCCCGCTTCGTGCCCGACGGCGCGACCCCCACGGTGCGGGTGTCGAGCACCGCGTCGCGCCTGTACCACACCGACGCCGTCGCCGAGCGGGTCGCCGCCGCCGCG
>Ga0070741_10003170_pt1 | contig 41590 bp, 46 predicted proteins | sample Coa_R1_4_FD_66440 | JGI IMG/M metagenome (GOLD analysis project Ga0070741, IMG submission 66440) | Surface soil microbial communities from Centralia Pennsylvania, which are recovering from an underground coalmine fire - Coalmine... | ecosystem: Environmental > Terrestrial > Soil > Unclassified ... | reverse complement strand
GCTGCCGGCAGGTGTCGTGGTTTACGACAAGGACGAGCGCCTGATCATGGCCAACCGCGCCGCCAATAAGCTGTCGGGCGCCACCCGGTGGGCCGATGCGATCGGCCGGACTTTCACCGAGCTGTGCCAGCGCACGTTCGAAGGGATGATGCGGCAGGGCGGCGAGACACCGGTCAGTGTCGAGGCCATGGTCGAGCGCTTCCGGGCCCGTCGCCCGCAAATCATTCAGCTGCCCGACGGACGGTGGGCCGAGTGGAGCGAGGTCGAGGGTCCCGACGGCGGCACGATCGGCCTCAGGGTCGACGTCACCGCCGTGAAGCAGCACGAGATGGCGGCGCGCCAGGCGAGCGAGGCCTACCAGACGCTCGTCAATTCGCTGAGCGACACGGTGTTCAAGGTCGACATCGCGAGCGGCGACATCATCTTCCTGAGCGCCGGGGCGGCCGAGCTGTTCGGGGCGGACGCCGCGCGGCTGGTCGGCACGTCCTTCCTCGATCTGGTCCCGGCGGAGGACCACCGCGTGATCGAGGCCGCGCTACGCCAGTCTGAGCCCTCGGGCGGCGGCACGCGCGACCTGCAGTTCCGCGTGCACGATGCCAGCGGCTCGATCCGCCATGTCGAGGTGCGCTTCAGCCGCGGCCAGGACGAACAGGGCAGGGACGTCGCGACCGGCGTGATCCGCGATGTCAGCGAGCGCGTGGCGCTGGAGGCGCGGCTCGAGGAGGAGGTCGAGCGCCTGCGCGCCATCGTCGAATCGAGCGGCGCGCTGGTCGTGCTGACCGACCACGACCGCAATATCCTGATGGTCAACCGCGAATTCGAGCGCCTGCACGGCATCCGCGCCGAGGAGGCGATCGGCATGTCGCTCAAGAACATCGTGCAGTCCGGCCTCGATGCCGCGGTTTACGAGCGCTGGAAGAACGAATCGCTCGGACCCGACGAGCTCGCCGCGCAGGTCTACGCCAAGGAGCTGTTCGACCCGGCCGGCGGCCGCCATCTCATGACCATGACGGCAACGCCGATCGTCGACGGCGAGGGCCGCGTGCGCCGCATCGTCTTCCTCGGCGTCGACGACACCCATCGCCGCGAGGCCGAGCAGGCGTTGCATCATTCCGAGCGCCTGGCGACGGTGGGCGAAATGGCCGCCGCGGTCGCCCATGAGATCGCCCAGCCCCTGCAGGTGATCGAACTGGCGCGCTTCGCCGTGCTCGACGAGGCCGACGAGGCCAGGGACGGCAAGCTGCTCGATCCCGGCTTCATCACGGGCAAGATGAACCGCATCGGCCAGCAGATCGAGCGCGCCCATCGCATCGTCGGCGACCTGCGGTCCTTCGTGCGCGGCTCGTCGGAGCCGGACCAGGCGCCGGTCGAGCTCGACGTGCGCGATGCCGTCAACAGCGCGCTCGACCTCACCCGGCATACGCTCGAGACCGTGCATATCGAGCTCGAGACCGGTTTCGCCGACAACCTGCCGCTGGTTGTGGGCCGCGCCGGCGCCCTCGACCAGGTGCTGATCAACCTGATCAACAACGCGCGCGACGCCGGCGCCCGGCACATCGCGATCGAAGCGACGGCGGTGGTGCATCTTGGCCGTCCGGCCGTGCGGCTTGCGGTGTCGGACGACGGCCCGGGCATCCCAGCCGACGTCCTGCCCAGACTGTTCGCGCAGTTCGTCACCACCAAGCCCAAGGGCGTCGGCACCGGGCTCGGCCTGCGCATCTGCCGGCGCATCGTCGAGGAGATGGGCGGCACGATCGCGGTCGCCAACCGCGCCGAAGGCGGCGCGCAGTTCGATATCCTGCTGCCTGCGGCCGGCGCCGAGGGCGAGTAGCCCAAGCCCGCGGCCTGCGGCAATTGGGCAAAGCCGTCGCGGCAACCGGGTGGGCCGATCTGCGTTTGGGCATCGGCCATGCGCATCGTCCGCCTCGTTTCCCTCGCGATCTTCGCCGTCGTCGCCGGGCTTGCCGGCGCGGCCGCGCAGGATCGCGAGATCCAGCAGGCGGCGGCTACGCCTGAGCTGAGCGCGCGGGCCTGCCTGGCCGATCTCGATCGCCAGGTCGCCGACGCCAAGGCCGACCTCGCCCGGTGCAGCACGGCCATTGCTGCCACCGGATTGCCGGTCGCCGAGCGGGCCGGTGCCTTCCTGGTGCGCGCCAAGGCGCATGCCGCGCTGTCGGACGCGGCCGCAGCCCGCGCCGACTATCAGCAGGCGGTGCAGCTCTTCACGGCTGCGATCGATCCCACGGCGGCCAATCCGACCCTGGTCTTCTACCGCGCCGTCGCCTATCACGCGCTGGGCGACGTCGAGCATGCCGAGAAGGATTACGACTTCGTCATCGTCAACAACCCGCGCAACGCCGTGGCGCTGGTCGATCGCGCCATTCTGCTGTCGCGCCTGAAGGGCGAGGTGATCACCGCCGGCGCCGACTTCGACCAGGCCGTGGCTGCCGCGCCGAACGACGCGGACGTGCGCATGGCGCGCGCCGAGTTCCAGTACTTGCGCGGCCAGTTCAATCTCGCCGCCGCCGACTACGACGCGGTGCTGAAGCTCGACCCCAGTCGGCCGCTGGCGCTCTATGGCCGGGGCCGGGCGCGCCTGCATCTCGGCGACACCGCGAACGGTAACGCCGACCTCGCAGCGGCGCGTGCGCTCGATGCCGGGGTCGATCGGGCGTTCACCGCGGCCGGCTTGAAGCCCTGACCCGCTTCGGGCGATACGTTCGTCCATGTCTCTCGTCTTTGCGCCGGCGCCGCCCGAGCGGCTGGCCGACATCGACCGGCTGATCCGCGCCGCCTTCGCGCCCTACATCCGCGCCCTCGGCCGCGAGATCTCGCCCGACGCCTATGGCTGGTTCGCCGAGGCCATCGCCCAGGGCGACATCTACGCCGCGTCCGACGGCACCGACATCGCGGGCGCGATCGTCACGCGCCGCCACGACAGGGATCTCGAACTGGCGCTGATCGGCGTCAGTCCTCAGCGCCAGAAGCAGGGCATCGCCGGCTGGATGATCGGCCGGATCGAGGAGCTGGCGCGCCGCCGCGGCTATGCCACCCTGTCGCTCAACACCGCCGAGATGATGACGGACCGCGTGCGGCTCTACAGCCGGCACGGCTTCGAGATCGTGGGTCGCGGTCCGCCCACGCACGGCAAGGATGCACACACCCGCGTCTACATGGAAAAGGCTCTGATCTAGGCCTTCAGGTTCGCCGCCTTGATGACCTCGCCCCACTTGGCGGTCTCGTCGGCCAGCAGCTTGCCGAACTCGGCAGGGCTCATCGGCATGGGCACGCCGCCGAGATCGAGGATCCGAGCCTTTATCTTGGGATCGGCGAGCGCCTTGCCGACGGCGACGTTCATCTTGTCGATCACCGGCCACGGCGTGGCGGCCGGCGCGCCGAGCCCCGCGAAGGCGCTGGTCTCGAAGCCCGGCAGGAACTCGCTGATCGCCGGCACGCCCGGCAGCAGCGCGAGCGGCTTGGGGGTCGACACGCCGAGCGCCCGCAAGCGGCCCTGGCGGATATGGTCGATCGAGGACGGCAGATTGTCGAACATCACCTGCACGTTGCCGGCCAGCAGGTCGGCGAGCGCGAGCGGCGCCCCGCGATAGGGCACGTGCTGCATGTCGATGCCGGCCTTCATCTTGAACCACTCGCCGGTGACGTTGGCGACCGAGCCGGTGCCGGCCGAGCCGAAATTGATCTTGCCCGGATTGGCCTTGGCGTAGGCGATGAACTCGGGAACCGTCCTGGCCGGGAACGACGGGTTCACCACCATCACCTGGAACACGCGATAGATGCCGGCGACCGGCGCGAAATCCTTCAAGAGGTCGAACGAGAGCTTCTGGTAGAGCGTCGAATTGATCGGGTTGTTGGCGCCGATCACCAGGAAGGTGGCGCCGTCGGCTGCGGCATGGGCGACGCCTTCGGCGGCGATGTTGCCGCCGGCGCCCGGCTTGTTGTCGACGATGAACTGCTGGCCGAACTGCTCGCTCAGCGACTGGCCGACCAGCCGCGCCAGGATGTCGATCGCCTGGCCGGCGGCGAAGCCCACCACCAGCCGCACCGGCTGCGCCGGCCACGGCGCCTGCGCCCGGACGGCGATCGCCGGAAACACCGCCGCGGCCGCGGCGAGACGCTGGAACTCCCTGCGACGCAGCCTCATCGAATCCTCCCGCTCGCTTCGCAGCCAGCCTATCGCAACCGCGGGCCGGCCGCGACCGTTCGCGTCCCATGCCCGGCGATGGTCCTTCCCTTGGCCGCTGACGCAGCTCCGAGGAGCGCGGTGCGGCGCGCCCTGACCCGGCTTGGCGTCATGACGTCCAAGCCTTGGGCTTTCGCCATCGTTGCCGTCTATGGCGGAGCCTGGCTGTGGCTCGAGCCCCAGACGCTCGACTGGCACGGCTTCGCTACGTTGGCCACGTGGCTTATGACGCTGGTGATCCAGCGCGCCGAGCACCGCGACACCCAGGCCGTGCAGGCCAAGCTCGACGAGCTGCTGCATGCCGAGCACCATGCGCGCAACCAGCTGACGCGCATCGACGAGCGCGAACCGGAGGAGATCGAGCAGATGCGCGCGCACGAGCGGCGCAGCGATTGAGCCCGATCCGCCGTTGCCTAGGCGCTCTCGGCAAACCCCGCGCGCACGACCTCGTCCCGCTTGGTGCGCAGGTGGGTGCGCAGCACGTGGGAGAGGCCGAGCCCGTCGCGCCGCGTCAGCGCATTGAGGATCGCGTCGTGCTCGTGGATGGCGCGCCGCCAGCGCTCGGCATTCATCGGCGTGGCGTAGCGCGCGCGGCGGATGCGGGCGGTCACCGATTCATAGAGCGCGGCCAGGGCCGGATTGTGCGCGGCGGCGACGATCGCCTCGTGGATCAGCCGGTTGCAGCGGTAATACTGCGCGAGATCATGCGCCTCGAAATGGCCCACCATGGCCGCGTTCAGTTGCGCGATGCTCTCGAGCTCGGCCTCGCTCACGCGCTCGCAGGCGAGCTCGCCCGCCAACGCCTCCAGGCCCTGGCAGATCTCGAACAGGTGGCCGAGGTCTTCGGTCGTCACCTTGGCGGCGCGCGATCCGCGGTTGGGCAGCAAGGTCACCAGCCCCTCGGCGCCCAGCACCTTCAGCGCCTCGCGCAGCGGCGTGCGCGAGATTTTCAGCCGCGCGCAGAGGTCGCGCTCGGGGATGCGCGCGCCCGGCGCGATCTCGCCGTCGAGGATCATGTGGCGCACGCGCGCCACGACCTCGTCATGCAGCATGGCTGGTCTGGGCATTTTGCATGCAAAATGACCGAGAATTGGCGGCTGCGGCAATGATTTTCTTGAGTTTCGCGATATTTTGAATGCAAAGTGAACCGTCGGAGAAGGAATAACAGGAGGAATCGCATGCGGGCCGCTTATTCAGCCCTGATCCTTGGCGCGTCTGCCGCCGTGCTTGCCCAGCCGGCGCTGGCCGAGTGGAAGCCCACCAAGCCGATCGAGTTCGTGGCGACGGCGGGGCCGGGCGGCGGCACCGACAATTTCGCCCGCGCCGTGCAGGCGGCGATCGTGAAGAACCATCTGGTCGACCAGCCGATCGTCGTCGTCAACAAGGGCGGCGGCTCGGGCGCCGAGGGCTACACCTACGAAAAGGCGATGGCCGGCGATCCGTACCATCTGGTGTTCGGCACCTCGAACGCCTGGCAGCAGCCGCTGGTGTCGAAGGTCGCCTTCAAGCCGACCGACTTCACGCCGGTCGCGGCGATGGTCCAGGATGAATTCCTCCTGTGGGTCAAGATGGACGGCCCCAAGGACGTGAAGGCCTACATCGCGGCCGAGAAGGCCAAGGGCGACAACGCCAAAATGGGCGGCGCGCAGTCCAAGGACACCGACGAGCTGCTGACGCGCATGATCGAGAAGGCGACGGGGCTCAAGTTCATCTACGTGCCGTTCAAGAGCGGCGCCGAGGCCGCGGTCCAGCTCGCCGGCGGCCACGTCGACAGCCACGTCAACAATCCGAGCGAAAGCGTCGGCCAGTGGAAGGGCGGCACGCAGCGCCCGCTCTGCGTCTTCAACACCCATCGCCTGGCCGAGGGGCCGAAGGTGACGGCGAGCGAGGGCTGGCACGACATCCCGACCTGCGTCGAGGCCGGTCTCGACATCCCGCTGTTCCAGCAGCCGCGCACCGTCTGGCTGCCGCTCAAGGTGACGCCCGACCAGGTGGCCTACTACATCGACCTGATGAAGAAGGTGCAGGCGACGCCGGAATGGAAGGACTATGTCGAGAAGTCCTCGCAGACCCAGGTGTTCCTGGCCGGCCCCGAGCTCACCAAGTACATGAACGAGGATTCCGAGCGGGTGCGCAAGGTCGCGGCCGAGCAGGGCTGGCTGGTCGGCAAATAACATGGTGTCGCGGCGCGCGCTCGAGGCGCTGACGGCGGCGATCACCGGCGCGTTCGGCGTCGCCATCGCCGTGTCGAGCCTCGACAACGGCATCGGCTGGGGGACGGGCGGCGTCGAGTCCGGCACGTTCCCCTTCATGACCGGCCTGATCGTCACGGCGGGCAGCCTCTACAATCTCGCGCGCGGCCTGATGGCGGGCCGCGAGAGCCTGATCAGTGCGCACGATCTCAAGCGGGTCGGCGCGCTCTTCCTGCCGGCAGTGGCGTTCGTCGCGCTGATCCCGGTCCTCGGCATGTACGCCGTCACCGGGATCTACATGTTCGCGACCCTGCGTTTGCAGAACCGCGTCGCCGCCTGGCGCGCCGGCGTGATCGCCGTGGTCGCCGTCGTGGCGCTCTATGCAGTGTTCGAGCGCGCCTTCCAGGTCGAGCTGCCGCACGGCTGGCTGGGCGCGGCGCTCGACTGGTAGCTGCATGGAAAACCTCGACGCCCTGCTGCACGGCTTCTCGATCGCCTTCTCGTTCGGCCACATCGCGCTGATGGTGGGCGGCGTGCTGCTCGGCATCCTGGTCGGCGTGCTGCCGGGGCTGGGCGCGCCGAACGGCGTGTCGCTCCTGCTGCCGGTGACGTTCGGCATGCCGCCGGTCTCGGCGATCATCCTGCTGTCGAGCATCTACTGGGGCGCGCTGTTCGGCGGCTCGGTGACCTCGATCCTGTTCAACATCCCGGGCGAGCCGTCGTCCGTCGCCACGACCTTCGACGGCTATCCGCTGGCGCGCAGCGGCCGGGCGACGCAGGCGCTGGCGACCGCCTTCAGCTCGGCCGCCTTCGGCGCCCTGGTCGGCGTCATCCTGATCACCTGCCTTGCCTCGTGGATCGCGGGTATCGCGCTCGAATTCGGCCCGGCCGAATATTTCGCCGTCTACTTCCTCGCCTTCTCGAGCTTCATCGGCGTGGGCGGCGCGCCGCCGTCGAAGACCCTGGTCTCGCTGGCGATCGGCTTCGCCATCGCCGCCATCGGCATGGACACCGTGTCGGGCAGCGTGCGGCTCACCATGGGCATCGACGAGCTGGTCAAGGGCGTCAACTTCGTCGTCGCCGTCATGGGCCTGTTCGGCATCGGCGAGCTGCTGATCGCGGTCGAGGAGGAGATGCACGCCAAGGCCGTCGCCTCCAGGGTCGAGTGGCGCGAGGTGGTGCGCACCGTGGCCGGCATGCCGCGCCACGGCTGGGCGCTGCTGCGCTCGGCCGCGATCGGCTGCTGGATGGGCATCACGCCGGGCGGTCCGACCGCGGCGTCGTTCATGAGCTACGGCATCGCCAAGCGCGTCTCGCCGCGGCGCGCCAATTTCGGCAAGGGCGAGCCCGAAGGCATCGTGGCGCCGGAGACCGCCGACCACGCCGCCGGCACGAGCGCGCTGCTCCCCATGCTGTCGCTCGGCATCCCGGGCTCGGCCACCGCGGCGGTGATGATGGGCGGGCTGATGATCTGGGGCCTCAATCCCGGGCCGGCGCTGTTCGTCGAGCAGAAGGATTTCGTGTGGGGCCTGATCGCCAGCATGTATCTGGGCAACATCGTCGCGGTGATCCTGGTGATGCTGACCGTGCCGATCTTCGCCGCGCTGATGCGGCTGCCGTTCTTCATCATCGCGCCGCTGATCTTCATCGTCTGCGTCGTCGGCGCCTACTCGGTGTCGAACTCCTATCTCGACGTCGTCCTGATGATGGGCTTCGGCGTGCTCGGCTACCTGTTCAAGAAGCTGCACTACCCGCTGGCGCCGCTGGTGCTCGCCATCGTGATCGGCGACAAGGCCGAGGATGCCTTCCGCCAGTCCATGCTGATGTCGCGCGGCTCGCTGCACATCTTCGTCGGCAACCCGCTGGTCACGACGCTGATGGCGATGGGCGTGGCGCTGCTGATCGTTCCGCCGCTGCTGCGGCTGGTGAAACGCAAGGAGCAATCGAATGCCTAACGGCCCTCTTTCCGGCGTCAAGGTCGTGTCGTGCTCGACGGCGCAGGCCGGCACGGTGCCGTGGATGCTGATGGCCGATCTCGGCGCCCAGGTGATCAAGATCGAGGCGCCGCAGGGTGGCGATCCCTCGCGCAAGATGACCGTGCTGCCGGGCAAGGGCAGCACCTTCTTCGAGACCAACAATCGCGGCGTGAAGAGCGTGACGCTCAACCTCAAGTCGGCCGAGGGCAGGGCGATCCTGCACAAGTTGGTCGCCCAGGCCGACATCTTCGGCCAGAACTTCCGGCCCGGCGCGGCCGAGAAGAACGGCTTCGGCTGGGACGAGCTCCGCAAGGTGAACCCCAGGCTCGTCTACGTCTCGATCTCGGGCTACGGCACCAGGGGCCCGCACGCGCACCTGCCCGGCACCGATTCGATGGCGCAGGCGCTGGGCGGCATCGCCGAGGCCTATTCGATGCCGGGCCAGAAGATGCGCACCGGCATCGCCTCGGTGGCCGACGAATCGACGGCGATGCTGGCGTTCGGCGGCGCGCTGGCGGCGCTCACCCACGCGCGCGCCACCGGCCAGGGCCAGAAGGTCGAGCTGTCGCTGCTCGGCTCGCTGGTGCGCCTGATGGGCTGGACCTTCACCACCGTGATGTGGCGCAACCAGAACCCGGTGACCGGCCAGGCGCGCATCACCGGCACGCCCGAGCGGCCGGGCATCAGCGCCTCCTTCAACGACCGGGACGGCAAGCCGCTGGTCTTCCAGCTGGTCGGGCCCGACAACTGGAAGGATGCGATGACGGCGTGCGGCTTCTGGGACAAGGTCTGCGCCGCGGGCTTCGAGACGATCGGCTCGATCATCGACAGCGAGCACAAGCGCGCCGAGCTGCTCGGCCTGCTCGACGCGCTGTTCGCCACCGGCACGCGCGCGGACTGGGTGGAGCGGCTGCGCAAGGCCGACATCGTGGCGGCGCCGATCAACACGCTGCTGGAAGCGAGCAACGACCCAGACGTGGTGGCGAACGGCTACGTCACGCACGTCGATCATCCACGGCACGGCAAGCTCAAGGTCCACGGCTCGCCTTGGCAATTCTCCGAAACGCCGGCGCGGCCCGGCATCGCGCCTGAATTGGGCGAGCACAACGCAGCGGTGCTGGGCGGCCTCGGTTACGGCGAGAGCGAGATCGCCGAGCTCAAGAAGAAAGGCGTGATCTGACCGACTACTCGTGTCGCATGGCGGGCGGCAACTCGATCGAGAATCTGAGGCCAAGCTCATGGGACGTCATCGCCAGGCGTCCGCCGGCGCTGGTCACCAGCCCGCGCAGCAGGCGCAGCCCCGAACCCGCGTCGCGTTCCTCGTCGAAGCCTTCCGGCAGGCCCACGCCGTCGTCGTCGATGAGCAGCATCAGGCCGCCCGTCCGGGTCCGCGTTGCGCTGACCCTGAACTCGACCGGAATGCCCGTGGGATGGGCGTATTTGGCGGCATTGGTCGCGATCTCCGCCACCACCAGCATCAGCATCGATGCCTGTGCGGCGCTCACCCGATGCCCGCAGGCGTCGAGGTGCACGTTCAACCGGTCGCCGAACATGCCGGTCGAGCGAAAGCCCATGAAGACCTCCGACAGGACCTCGCCGAGATCGCTGTCGCCGCCCGCGGGATTGGCCGACAGAAGGTGATGCAGGCGTCCCAGCGCGTTCAGCCGGCCGGTCATGTCCTTGACCAGGTCGACGAGCCGCGCCTTGGGCACCGTCTCGGGACCCTTCTCGATGTCCCTCAGCTGCCGCATGAACAGCGCGCCGAGCGCCATCAGGTTGTTGGCAATCCGGTGGTTGGCCTCCACGGCGGCCGAGTCGGCAAACGGTTGTCTCGGCGTCTCGCGCAGCGACATCCCTGTCATGGCGGCCTCCTGTTGCGACAGGTAACCGTCGCAGAATGGCAAGCCGGATCAATCCGCTAGGTCCTAACTAGGCGCCATGGGCAACTAAGCGGGCTAAAGCGAAAGACTCATCGATTGGGGCGCAACCGGATTGCCCGGTCTTGCGTAGTATTGCGTCGCTAGCGCCAAATGCGCATAATGAGTAAGTAGCGAGCAAGGACTACGATGGCGGAGATCACGCGCGGCGAGAGACTGCAGATCATGCTGACGCCGGAGGAGCTCGAGGCGCTCGACAACTGGCGGTTCTCGGCTCGCATGCCGAGCCGGGCGGCGGCGATCCGGAGCTTCTGAAGCGCGGGCTGATCGCGCAGGGTTTCAGCAAGGCCGACAGCTCGATGAAGTCGAGCGACTTCGGCGTTAGCCCGAGGGTCGAGAAGGTGAGCGCGAACGGCAAGAAGTAGCCGCCGCCCCGGGGCTATCGCGTGAGCCCCTTGCTCCTCATGCACTGATCGTAAAGGCGGGCCTCGTGCTCGTAGCGCTGGTCCTCGTCCACGGCTTGTGACGAACGGCCGGAGGGCATCTGCATGTTGACGCGCCGCGCCTGGTCGCGGCATTCGCTGGAAACGTTGGCGTCGGGCGCGCGCCCGTTCGCGCCATGCCAGGCGCCGAGCGGCTGGGTGGCCTGCATCGGCTGGGCCCGCTCGGTCGGCTGGATCTGGGCGCTCACGCGCTGGCTTGCGGCGTCAACCAGCAGGGCGGCCGCGACCGCCAGCATGCAGAGGGCGACGAGGCGCAGGCTGTTTCGATCGTCGAGCATTCGGCATTAACGGCACGCGCTGCCGCGGCGTTGCCGTCGAAAGGTGGGCAACCGCGCCGCGCGAGCGTCCGTTGGACCTCGAAAGGCCAATCGGGATGCGGAGTCAGTCGATGAAAGCAACGCGACACTGGTTGATCACAGCGGCCCTCCTCATGGTCTCGAGCGCGGCGCTCGCCGCCGGTGGCGGCGGAGGCGGTGGCGGAGGAGGGAGCGGCGGCGGCTCTGGCGGGACCGGCGGTGCGAGTGGCGGGGCGGCCGGAACGTCCGGCTCCGGCTCGTCGAGCGGGGCCACGACCAGCGGCGCCTCGAGCGGCACGACTAGCGGCACGGTGGGCGGCACCACCAGTGGCACGATGGGCGGCTCGACGGGAACGAGCGGCGGGCTGACGACCGGCAGCGGCGCGGCCACCTTGCCGCCGCCCAGCACGGCAACCGCGCCGCCGTCGACGATCCAGACGCCGGGCGTGAACGGCGCCCTTGGCGGCGTGTCGCCGAGCAACCCGATGGGGCCCGCGCCCTCGGTCACCGCGCCGAACCAGGCTGCGGCGCCACCCGTCGGCGCGCCGGCGGCCACGCCGCCACCCAACCCGCCGCCGGGCGCGCAACCGCCGGGCACGCAGACGCCGGGGACGTCCAACAGCTCGCCCGGCGCGTTCGGCACGCAACAGTGACGGCGACGAGGTGCTTGGAACCGCGCGACGCCTGACGTCGCGCGAGCCAGCGACTTTGCGCGGCTGCCTTCGGACTACACCATTCGTGGCCGCGTCGCAGACCCGAGCACCAACTCGTCGTCGAGCCGCTCTCTTATGCGATACGCCTTGCTCTTCGATATCCCCATCTCGCGCGCCGCCTGATTGGCATTGAGGCCCTGCGCCGGCAGCTCTTCCTCACTGTCAACGACCGCCGCCAGTTCCAGCGGGCCGTGCCGTTCGCATCCGTGTCGAGCCCCGCTTCGATCGATTCGGCCATCCCCTGGCTCAGAAATTCGAGTTGACATTGTGTAAATCCATAGTCTATGCTCATTAACATGACCGACAACCATCTGCCGCCAGCTGCAGAGCACCGGGGGACTCGGGAGGGTTAGCGCAGTTAGCGCTACCCCGCTACCCATTGCGAGTGGTTAACCTCGGCCGACTGATTAACTCCGGTAACTCCGGTAACTCCGGTAACTCCGGTAACTCCGGTAACTTCGGCATTTCCGGTAATTCCGGTAATTCCGGCACGGCGCCGCCGTAAAAGGCGATATGTAGGGGCGGGCCGGAGGGGAGATCGCAGGGTGAAGCTGGCAAGTGTCGAGATCGGCGGCGGAGTGCGGGTGGCGGTGGTCGAGCAGGGGCGGATCGCGGCGCTCTTGCCCGAGACCGCGGGCTCGCTGCTGGAGATCGTCGAGAAGGGCGCGCCGCTCGCTGCGCTCGCCCAGGAGGCGACGCCGCTGCGGAGGCCCGCCCGCCTGCTGGCGCCGATCCCGCGGCCGCGCCGCAACATCTTCTGCGTCGGCAAGAACTACCACGAGCACGCGCAGGAGTTCGCCAAGTCCGGCTTCGATTCCAGCGCCGCCTCGGGCGCCATCCCCGAGGCGCCGATCGTGTTCTCCAAGGTGCCGGAGTGCGTGATCGGTCCGGACGAGGCCGTCGTGTTCGATCCCGCCGTGTCGGACGCCACCGACTACGAGGGTGAGCTGGCGGTGATCGTCGGCAAATCGGGCCGCGGCATCACGAAGACCCGCGCGATGGACCATGTCTGGGGCTACACCATCGTCAACGACGTCACCGCGCGCGACGTGCAGGGCCGGCTGAAGCAGTGGCTGGTCGGCAAGTCGTTCGACACGTTCTGCCCGATGGGGCCGTGGGTCGTGACGGCCGACGAGCTCGACCTCGGCAACACCACGCTCAAGACCTGGGTGAACGGCGAGCTGCGCCAGGACGCCAACACGCGCGACCTGATCTTCGACGTGCCGACCATCATCGAGACCATCTCGGCAGGCGTCACCCTGCGCGCCGGCGACATCATCGCCACCGGCACGCCGGTTGGCGTCGGCATCGGCTTCAATCCGCCCAAGTATCTCAAGGACGGCGACGTGGTCGAGATCGAGGTCGGCGGCATCGGCCGGCTGCGCAATCCGGTGCGTGCCGCGCGGGGAGCCGGGAGGGGAGATAAAGCATGAGGCGTCGCGATCTGGTCGGGGCGCTTGCCGCCCTGCCGCCGCTGTGGGCCGGGCCGGCGCGCGCGCAGCAGCAGCAACGTCGGCCGCGTGTCGGCGTGCTGTGTCCTTTCTCGCCGGGCGCGGCCGAGGCCTGGCATGCGGCGCTGGAGCAAGGCCTTGCCAAGCGCGGCTGGCGACCGGGCGATACGGTCGATCTCGACTACCGCTTCGCCGAGGGCAACACCGCGCGCCTGGCGGTCCTCGCCGACGAGCTGCTGCGCGACGGTGTCGATCTGCTGGTGACGGAGGTCACCGAAGCGACCGTGGTCGCCAAGGAGGCGACGCGGACCGTGCCGATCGTCATGGTCGCGGTCGGCGATCCGGTCGCCGCGAACGTCGTGGCAAGCCTGGCCCATCCCGGCGGCAACGTCACCGGCCTGTCGCAGAACATCGTCGAGTCGGTCGGCAAGCGCCTGGAGCTGCTGGTGTCGGTCGTCGAGCCGGGCACCCGCGAGGTGCTGGTGATCTGGAATCCCGACGAGGAGAACTCGATCCTGAACTGGCGCGAGCTGAACGCCTCGTCCGCGCGCATCGGCGTGAAGCTGGTGTCGCTCGAGACGCGCGGCCAGCAGGAGCTCGAGAAGGTGCTTGCCGCGCCGGCCGCGACCGGCATGCGGGCGCTCTACGTCGTGCCGGGCCCGCTGTTCGTCACCAACCTGCACCGCATCGCGGCATTCGCGCGCGACGCGCGGCTCGCCTCGGTCTTCCATTTGCCGGAATACGTCCGCCTGGGCGGGCTGCTGTCGTACGGCCCCGACCGCTTCGACCTGTTCCGGCGGGCGGCGGGCTATATCGACCGGATCCTGCACGGCGCGCGGCCGGCCGACCTGCCGGTCGAACAGCCGGTCAAGTACGAGCTGTCGATCAACACCGCGACGGCGCGGGCGATCGGACTCAGGTTGACGCCGCTCATCCTCGCGCAGGCCGACGAGACCGTGGAATAGCAGCCGTCGGCGCAGTTCTGTAAGCTGTCCCCATCGATCCGAACTCGAGCAAGGGAAGTATCGTCATGAGCACTTCGACCGACACCTATGTCCCGCCCAAGGTCTGGGCGTGGAACAAGCAGAACGGCGGCCGCTTCGCCAACATCAACCGGCCGATCGCCGGACCGACGCACGACAAGGAGCTGCCGGTCGGCAAGCATCCGATGCAGCTCTATTCGCTCGGCACGCCGAACGGCCAGAAGGTCACCATCATGCTCGAGGAGCTGCTGGCGCTCGGGCACAAGGGCGCCGAGTACGACGCCTGGCTGATCAAGATCGGCGAGGGCGACCAGTTCGGCTCGGGCTTCGTCGCCATCAATCCCAACTCCAAGATCCCGGCGCTGGTCGACAGGAGCGGGCCCAAGCCGGTGCGCGTCTTCGAGTCGGGCGCGATCCTGATGCATCTCGCCGAGAAGTTCGGCGCGCTGCTGCCCAAGGTCGGCGATCCGCTGCGCGCCGAGTGCCTGTCGTGGCTGTTCTGGCAGATGGGCAGCGCGCCCTATCTCGGCGGCGGCTTCGGGCATTTCTATGCCTACGCGCCCTCCAAGATCGAGTACGCCATCGACCGCTTCGCGATGGAGACCAAGCGGCAGCTCGACGTGCTCGACCGCCGGCTCGCCGAGTCGAAGTTCCTGGGCGGCGACGACTACACGATCGCCGACATCGCCGTGTGGCCGTGGTACGGTGGGTTGGCCAAGGGCCTGCTGTACGGCGCCAAGGAGTTCCTCGCCGTGCACGAATACAAGAACGTGAACCGCTGGGCCGACGAGATCGGCGCGCGGCCGGCGGTCAAGCGCGGCCGCATCGTCAACCGCCTGCAGGGCGATCCGGCGATGCAGCTGCGCGAGCGCCACGACGCCAGCGACTTCGACCTGCGCACCGAGGACAAGCTCGCGGCGCAGAAGAAGTAGCCGCTAGGTCGGCAGCCGTTCGTAGGCGGGCAGGCCTTCCGGGATGTGATGGAAGGCCTGCCTGTCGATCGTGTAGATCGCGAGCTTGGGCGCGCCGAACGCCTTGGGGTCGTCGAGCGTGCCGACCTTGACCACGACCACCGGCCGGTTCGGCCGCGTGACGAGGTGCGTGCCGCACTCCGCGCAGAACTCGCGCGTCACCGGCTTCTCCAGGTCCTTGCGCTTGAACTGCTTGGGCTGGCCCTTGGTGTAGCGGAAGGCCTCGGGCCGCACGATCATGAACATGTTGGGCGCGCCGCCGGAGATGTACTGGCATTCGCGGCAATGGCATTGCGCCTTCATCACCGGTTCGCCGTCGACCGCGTAGCGCACGGCGCCGCAATAGCATCCGCCCTCGAGCTTCATCGGGTCCTCCTGCTTTCGCTGCGCGCAGTATCGGGCATTCGATAAGCCGTGGCGACTCCCGCGCCGGGCCTCTATCGTGATCGCCGGAAAGGAGACCGCCATGCCCGATCGAGTGGAGCGCGTCGCGCCGACCTACCAGGTGCTCGTCGACGACATCAAGGCGCTGGGCGTCGAGCAGGTGTTCGGCCTGATGAGCGACGACACCGCGGTGTTCGCGACCGCGCTCGACAGCGCCGGCATCCGCTTCTACGGCGCGCGGCACGAGAACAACGCCGTCGCCATGGCCGAGGGCTATTCCTACGCGACCGGCGGGCTCGGCGTGGCGGTGATCGGCCGCGGGCCGGCGACCGCCAACGGCCTGCATGCCGCGACCTACGCCAGCCGTTCCGGCTCCAAGGTGCTGATCATCTCGGGCGATGCCGCGCAGCCCTCGGGCGAGGCGAACGGCATCGGGCCGGACTACAAGGCGTTCAATGCGCAGGGCGTGCTGGCGGCGGCCGGCATCCGCAGCTTCACCGCCACGAGTCCCGCCGCGGCGCGCGGCGCGCTGGCCGATGCCGTCGCCGCCGCGCTGCAGGGCGGGGCGGCGGCGCTGCTTTTGCCGGTGAACGTGCAGCTCGCCGGGATGCCGGTCGAATGGAGCGCAGCACCTGTGCCGCCGAAGGGAGACCGCGCGCCTCAGGCGCCGCAGCCGCAGGCGATCGAGGCGGCGGCCGCGCTGCTGCGCCAGAGCCGCAAGCCGGTGATCCTGGCCGGGCTGGGCGCCTATCGGGCCGGCGCCAAGGCCGCCCTCGAGGAGCTGGCCGAGCGCACCGGCGCGCTGCTCGCGACTTCGGCGCGCGGCAAGGACATGTTCAAGGGGCATCCGTGCAATCTCGGCATCATCGGCTCGTTCTCGCATTCGGCGGCGCGGCGGCTGATGGCCGAAGCCGACTGCGTGCTGGCCTTCGGCGCCAGTCTCAATCTGCTCACCATGAGCTTCGGTCATTCGCTGCCCAAGGTGCCGCTGATCCATGTCGACGCCCAGCGCGGCCATATCGGCCGTTGGCATCCGGCCGACGTGGCGATCGTGGGCGACGCCCGACTCGCCGCCGAGGCACTGGTCGCGGCGCTGCCCGCGGGCTCCAACGCCGAGCGGCCGTTCCGCGCCGAGGCGACGCTGAAGTTCCTGCGCGAGTTCGACATCGCGCGCGATTTCCAGCCGGCCAACACGGCGCGCACCGTCGACCCGCGCTCGCTGGGCGTGGCGCTCGAGAAGCTGCTGCCGGCCAGGCGCAACCTCGTCTACGACGCCGGCAATTTCCTCGGCATCGTGCCCTACCTCTCGGTGCCGGGGCCGGGGCACTTCAAGATGACCAGCGATTTCGCCTCGATCGGGCTCGGCTTCGGCGCCGCGCTCGGCGTCGCCAGGGCGCGGCCGCGCGAGACCACCGTGCTGGTGATCGGCGACGGCGGCTTCCTGATGACGATGGGCGAGCTCGAGACCGTGGTGCGCGAGGATCTGCCGCTGGTGATCGTGCTGATGAACGACTGCGCCTATGGCGCCGAGCTGCATTTCCTCAAGATGCGCGAGCTGCCGGTCGCCAAGTCGGTGTTCCCCGACGTCGACTATGCGCCGATCGCCGAGGCGTTCGGCTTCCAGGCGGCGACCATCCGCACGCTCGGCGATCTCGAGAAGGCGCGCGACATGATCGCCAAACCGGACGGGCCTGTGTTCCTCGACTGCAAGCTCAACGCCGCCGTGGCCGCGCCATTCATGAGCGAGTTCCACGAGTTCGAGACGAGAAAGCACTGAATGGCCGAGATCGTCCTCGGCGTCGGCACCTCGCACACGCCGATGCTCAATACAGAGGCGCATGAGTGGCGCCTGTTCGAGGAGCTCGACCGCCAGCGCGCCCATCGTCACACCGACGGCCGGCCCGCGACCTATGGCGACCTGCTGGCGGTGGCGCCGGCTTCGATGCGCGACGAGATCGCGCCGGAGAGGCTGGCGCGCCGGCACGGCGAGGCGATGGCGGCGATGGACCGGCTGCACGAGGCGATTGCGGCGGCCGCGCTCGACGCGTTGATCGTGGTCGGCGACGACCAGAAGGAGCTCTTCCACGACGACCACATGCCGAGCGTGCTGGTCTATCGCGGCGAGACCATAGCCAACGTGCCCAATCGCGCCGGCAATCTCGGCGTGGGCGACCTCAAGCGGCCGGAGTGGGCGCGTCGCGCCTCGGCGCGCTACTACGAGGAGCGCGAAACGCGGCTCTATCCGGTGCATGCCGGGCTCGCCAACCATCTGGTGCGCGCACTGGTCGATGCCGAGTTCGACGTCGCCTGCGCCAACGCGCTGCCCGCCGGGCAGGGCGAGGGCCATGCCTTCGGCTTCGTGCACAAGCGCATCCTGCGCGACACGACGGTGCCGATCGTGCCGGTGTTCCTCAACACCTACTATCCGCCGAACCAACCCTCGCCGCGCCGCTGCTACCGGCTCGGTCAGGCGATCCGCGCCGCTGTCGAGCGCTATCCGGAAGGGCTGCGCGTCGGCGTCGTGGCCTCCGGCGGCCTCAGTCACTTCACCGTCGACGAGCAGCTCGACGGCGCGGTGATCCGCGCTTTGAAGGAAAAGGACGCGGTCTCGTTGCAGAGCCTGCCGCGCGAGCGGCTGGAGTCGGGCAATTCGGAGATGCGCAACTGGATCTGCGCCGCCGGCGCGCTCGAAGGCCTGGCGCTCGGCTGGGTGCAATACTGCCCGGGCTATCGCTCACCCGCCGGCACCGGCACCGGCATGTGCTTCGCACTGTGGACCTGAAGACGCAGGAGCCGCCTACTTCTCCGGCGCGCGGCGCTTGAGGCTCCAGGCCTCGGCCAGATCGCGCCCCATGCGCGCCGCCATCATGCGATAGCCCGGGCTGTCGCCGTCAGAGCTATGGATGAAGTGAATATGGTCCTCGTAGATGCGCTCCTTGACGTCCTCGAACAGGTCGCCGAGGTCGTAGATCCTGAGGCCGCCTTCGCGTAGCGCCATCATGCCGTCCACCATGCGCCGGTAGGCGGCGCCGTAGTCCACCGAACCGCTCGCGCGCCGCTCTTCTTCGGTCAGTTGCTTGCCCCACAGCGGCACGGGCTGGAGGAAGTAGGCCGCCAGCACACCGTTGTCGCGCGCGATCGCCTCGATGCCGCGCTTGTACTTCCGGTACAGCCCGACCTCGATCGCGAAGGTGCGCTTGGCGTCGCCGAGCGCGTCCTCCGGCAAGCGGAACAGTCCGAGCAGCGTCGTCCTCTTGCTGTGGCCCTTGGCGGCGAAGAATTCCTGATGCTTGGCCAGCGATTCGATTCCGCGGACGATCATGTAGACCGCATGACTGTGTCCAACGACCGGAAGGCGCGAGAGCGCGCCCGCAAACCGGCCCATCACCCAGCCGATCGCGGCGTCACCGAAATTCTCGTCGGCGACGAAGGGATTGGCGTCGATGAAGTTGCTGAGCGGCGATTCCAGGCGCTCGTTGGCGAGCGGGAAGAAATAGATCTCGTTGTAGCCGTCGAGCGTCACCACGGCGTCGACGGAGCCGGCGTACATCGCGAACAGGATGAATTGCTGCGGCTCCTTCCAGCCGCCGTCGGCGCCGTTCAGCACCAGGAAGGGCTGTCCGTTCGGGCTGATGTAGTGCCTGTTCAGCTCCTCCTCGAGGAATTTCGGCGCCGGCGGCGCCTTGGCGGACTGCCCGAGCTGCGATGCGACCGAGCCGCCGGTCAGCAGGATGGTGAAACGGTCGCCCCGCCTGATCGTGGGGAAGTCGTCGTTGAACAGGCCGACATTGTTGATGTTGGCGTCGCCGCACGGCGGGTTGGCATGGTGGACGAACGCGAGGTACGGATGGGGAAAGAGCGTGTCGACATACCGGCAGTCGCTGCCGCGGGTTATGTCGCGCACGAAAGTGTTCTGCGTGCGTTCGAACAGCCGGTCGGCGGGCGTGTAGTAGCCGTCCTCCTGCCATAGCCAGAGCGTCGCCATCAGCTCGACCGCGCCAAGCGACAGCGCGACGCCGACGAGAGCTGTGATCAACCTGAACGCCCACCGCTTCATGGATGCAGGACCTAGGTCCGCTTGGGTGGCGAGTCGGGCGGGGCAGGATCGACGTGAAAATTGTGGATCATCCAGTGGCCGTCGCGCTTCAGCAGGACGATTCGGAAAGATGCATTACCGTTCTGGAAATGGGCGGTGGCGACATAGGTCGCCGATGTCACGCTACCGGAGCCGGCCGTCCAGGCCATGTTGGCATCACCCTTGGCGCCCCGATATTCGATGAGCGGTCCAAGCCGGGAGAGCGTAGCGAACAGAGTGGCGATCTGCTCCGGGCTGGCTGCCGCCCTGAGCTCGGGTGTAGCGCGATCGAGTAGTTGCTGCTTGTCCCAGCGAGCGCTGATCGCGGGGACCGCCTCGTCCACGAAGGTCTTGCTTTCCCGGTCGAGCGCCGACCCCCGCCAGGCCGCGTATCCGATACCGATCGCCGCCAGCACGACCACGGCCAGGGCGATCGCGCCGAAGACGGTGAGAAACTTTCGCACGTGCGCGCTCCGCTTAGACATCCGCAGTGTGCCCGATGGCCATCGGCGATTCCACCGCCGCCAGGTCGAATCGGGTGGCGTCCGGCAAGTGCTTCGCCTACGCTCGGGGCACTGCGCGTTAGCGTCAGCGTCCGGGTGCCCGCAAGGCTTTCAACGTCATCCGTCCAACGGCTGACGGCAGGGCGCTCCAAAAATCCGATCAGTGCAAATCAGCGTTTGTCGCGTGCCGTGCGTTTCTCCAGGGAGGAAATGTCATGTCAACTCGCTATCAATCGCGTGCGTCCAAGCGTGTCTCGCGTTCGCTTTCGCGCCGTTCGGTCATGGCCGGCGGCGTTGCCGCTGGTCTCGTCGCCGCGCCATTCGTGCGTGGCGCGCATGCTGCCGGCGGCCTGACCATCGGCCTGTGGGACCATTGGGTGCCCGGCGCCAACGACGTGCAGGCTGCCATCATCAAGGAGTGGGCCGACAAGAACAAGGTCGACGTCAAGGTCGACTTCATCACCAGCCAGGGCAACAAGCTGTTGCTGACCCTGGGTGCGGAATCGCAGGGCGGTTCCGGCCACGACATCATGGAGTTCACCAACTGGGAGTCGGCGCAGTTCAGCCAGTGGCTCGAGAGCCATGACGACGTCGTGGCCAAGGTGGTGGCCCAGAACGGTCCGATCGATCCCGCCGTCGAATATGTCGGCAAGTACCAGGGCCGCTGGCTCGGCGTGCCGATGACCCGCGGCACACTGCTGCTCGGCTGCACGGTGCGCTTCGACATGCTGAAGCAGGCGGCCGGCGTCGACTACCAGGCGCTCTATCCGGCCGGCAAGCCGCCGAACGATGCGAGCTGGACGTGGGATGCGTTCCTCGACGCGGCCGAGAAGTGCAAGAAGGCGAATGTCGGCTTCGGCCTGCCGTTCGGCAACACCACCGACACCAACCAATGGGTCGGCGCGCTGTTCCTCGCCTACGGCGCGGAGCTGATGAATGCCAAGGGCGACGTCACCGCCAACAGCGAGGCGGTCAAGCAGGTGCTGGAGATGGGCAAGAAGATCTTCATGGTCTCGCCCGACGATGCTCCGGCGTGGGACGACGCCTCGAACAACAAGTGGCTGATCTCGGGCAAAGGCGCGCTGATCTTCAATCCGCCGAGCGCCTGGGCGGTCGCCAAGCGCGACGCGCCACAGGTCGCCGAGAAATGCTGGTTCGGCGGATTCCCCAAGGGACCGGCCGGCCGCTACAACCCGATCCTTCCGCGCTTCTATGGCATATGGAAGAGTTCCAGGAACAAGGCCGCCGCCAAGGGCCTGCTCGAGTACCTGGCGCTCAGGCCGGCCGCCGAGAAACAGGTGGCGGCGAGTCAGGGCTACGACATTCCGCCCTATCCGAAGTTCAACGACTTCAAGACCTGGGAGGAAGAGGGACCGCCCAAGGGTGCGCTGTCGCACTATCCGATCAAGGGCGGCGACCAGAAGGCGGGCATCACCTGCTCGCCGGCGCCGCCGCTCATCGCCTCGCAGATCTGGAGTCAGGCGATCCAGGCGCAGATGATCGTCCGCTATGCCAAGGGCGAGAAGATGGACAAGGTGATCGCCTGGGCCTCCAACGAGCTGGAGGGCTTCAAGCGCACTTAGGGCAAAATCTGGGCAACGTGGAACGCCGGGCATCGCTCGGCGTTTCTCCCTCCGTCGAATTGCAAGGGAGAAGCGAGATGTTTAGGCCCATGTTGCTCGTCGTCCTTGTGCTGGCCGGCGCGATCGGCGCCTGCTCCTACAAGGAGCAGAAGACCGTGGCCGCGGCGCCCGCGGTGGATGCCCCAGCCGGTTCCACCACGACCACCACGACGACCAAGATCGGCTTCTGAGCACCCCTTGGGTGACAAGAATCGGGACGATGGAACGGCCGGCACTGCCGGCCGTTTCTCCCTGCGCCATGTTCAGGGAGTCCAGGATGTTGAAGTCCTTCCTCATCGTCGTGCTCGTCGTCGGCACCGCCGCCTTGTTCGGCAGCCTGGGCGGCTGCACGGTTCATGAGGAGAAGACGGTGAGCCCCACGGTCGTCGGCCCTGACAACAGCAGGAGCACGACCACCACCACGCATTTCGGCTTCTGAGGACCGTGACAAGAACCGGGCGAGGCGGAACGGCGTGTTTCGGTCGGTCGTTCTCTCTTGAGAACAACGACCAGGGAGCAAGCGATGAAGCCTATGTTGGCAGTAGCGTTGATTTCCGTCCTGTTGGCGGCGTGCAGCTTCCGGAGCACGACAGTCGAGCATCCGGCCCCGGCGCCTTCGACCGCGGTCGTCGTGCCTGACAACCCGCCGCCGACCACGACCACGGTTGTCCGGACGCCGGACTAACCACAGCGACACTTGAGCGGATACCGCGCGCCCGATGCCCCAGCGGCATCGGGCGCTTCGCGTTGCCCGGACGTCGCATCGGTGGCAGACCTGTCGCATGATCGAAATCAACGGTATGGCTCACGTCATCCTGACGGTGAGCCAGTGGGAGAAGGCGCGGCGGTTCTACGGCGAACTGCTGCCGTTCCTCGGCCTGAAGAAGGTCTACGACGGCAACAACTTCCTCTATCACGTCGGCGGCCGCACGGCGGTCGGCATCCAGCGGCCGTCGGCGGAACACGAGGGCGAGCGGTTCGCGCAGAATCGCGTGGGCCTGCACCATCTCTGCCTGCGCGCCCGCACGCGCGAGGATGTCGACAAGGTCGCCGCGAAGCTCAGAGCGATGGGCGCCGTTATCGACCGCGGTCCGCTCGAGGGCAATTTCGCGCCGGGCTACTACTACATCGTGTTCGAGGATCCCGACGGCATCCGCCTCGAGGTCAATTACATTCCGGGCAAGGGCCTGCTGGCGTCCGACCCGCCGCTCAATCCCAGCACCGATCCGAACTGGGACCAGAATCCGCTGCCCTAGGCGGGCACTTGGGTGCGGTACCAGTCGAGGATTTCGGCGCCGGTCATCATCACGACGCCATCATGATCCAGGATGTAGTCGTAGAGCATCTCGAGATACTTGATCCGGTGCGGGACGCCGGTGAGGTACGGATGGATCGAAATCGCCATGACGCGCGGTGCGGTCGCGCCGTCGAGGTAGAGCCGGTCGAACTGATCCCGCCCGCGGCGGAAGATCTCGTCCGACGGCTGCTTCTCGACCGCGCTGATCACCACGTCGTTGACCTCGACGGTGTAAGGCACCGACACAACGGTGCCATGCCTGGTCTTGAGTGGCAGCGGCTGCTCGTCCATGACCCAGTCGGCGACGTACTCGATGCCGGCTTCGGCCAGCAGGTCGAGCGTCTCGTCGGTTTCGGTAAGGCCGGGACTCTCCCAGCCGCGCGGCTTGCGCCCGGTGAAGGCCTGGATCGCCTTGACGGTGTCGTTGATGGCAGCACGCTGGTCGTCGACCTTGTGCATGGGCTTCTGCACGAAGCCATGGCCCATGAAATCCCAGCCGGCGTCGCGTGCGGCCTCGCAGGCCTCGCGGTAGAGGTCGATCACGCTGCCGTTCAGCGCAAAGGTGGCCTTGAGCTTGCGCTTGCCGAGCACCTCGACGAATCGCCAGAAGCCGACGCGCATGCCGTATTCATGCCAGGCCCAGTTCGGCACGTCGGGCAGCAGCGGCTGGCCCCCCATGGAGCTCTGCGGCGGCGGCAGTACGGTGCGCGGCATGGCGCCGAGCGCGCTCCAGTTCTCGACATTGACGATGGTCCACACCGCGACGCGCGCATTGTCGGGCAGCGTGAGCTTGGGCCGCTTATGGATCGGCAGGTAGGGAGTGCGGCCGCGCACGCTCTCGCCAACTTCTCGTGTCATCGATAGTCTCCCGTCCTCCCAGGATCCGAGGATCATGCCAGCAATGACGAATCTTAGCAGCGTTCGCACGCTGGCCCGCTATCGCATGTGGGCAGATCGGCTGACCTTCGACGCCGTTGCCAATCTGCCGGCGGGCGAGGCCAAGAAGGAGCGGCCGACGCTTTTCAAGACGATGATCGGCACGCTCAACCACAACTACGTGGTCGATCTCATCTGGCAGGCCCATCTCGAGGGCCGCGACCACGGCTTCAAGGCGCGCAACCTCGTGCTGCATCCCGAGCTCGCCGATCTGTGGGCGGCCCAGCAGGCGGTCAACCAGTGGTACATCGACTGGGCCGACCGGCAGACCGAGCAGTCGCTGGGCGAGATCGTCCATTTCCGGTTCGTCAGCGGCGAGCCGGGCGCCATGAGCCGCGGCGACATGCTGCTGCACGTCGTGAACCACGCCACGTACCACCGCGGCTGGGTCGCCGAGATGTTCTTCCAGGTGCCGGCCAGGAACCCGACGACCGATTTGCCGGTCTATCTGGCCCGCGCCTGAGCGGGGGCGTATGGTGACGATGGCGCATCCAAGCGGGAGATCGACCGATGGCGACGAATGACTTGAAGCCGGGACTCAAAGCCGAGATCGTCACGACCGTCGACGACAAGCTCGTGGTCCGGCACATGGGCGGTGACGGCGTCCTCTCCACGCCGTCGATGATCGGCTTGATGGAGCGCGCCGGCATCGAGGCCGTGCAGTCGCATCTTCCCGAAGGGCACACGACCGTGGGCTTCGAGGTGAACGTCAAGCATTTCGGTGCCACGCCGAAGGGCAAGAAGGTGACGGTGCGAGCCGAGCTGCTCGAGGTGGACGGCCGCAAGCTGCGCTTCAAGGTCGAAGCGCACGACGAAGAGAAGAAGGTCGGCGACGGCACGCATCGCCGCGCCATCATCGCCGTCCAGCCCAAAGCCTGATCTCGAAGGCTAGCGCGCCCTGAAAAAGAGCCAAGGGTCGCGCATGAAGGCCTCGCGCGCCGGCCTCGGATCGGGCGCGCAAAGCGGCAGGGCCGCGCGGCGCTGGAAAAGCATGTCGCGCCGCACCTCGGTCGTGTTGGCCGCCGTGCCATGCGCCAGGAAAGAGTGCGCCACCACGACGTCGCCCGCCTTCATTCGCGGCACGGTCATGTGCGGGCTGAGGAATTTCTTCTGGCCGGCGATCTTCACCTGGCCCCAATCGATCTCGATGCCCTTGGGCTGTCCGGCGAACAGCGAAGCGAAGCTCTCATGCGAACCCGGCAGAACATGGAAGCCGCCCGCCGTGTCGGCTTGAACGTCGGTCAGCGCGACGCCGAACAGGATGTTGAAGCAGGCGAGCGAAGGCTTGGTGCCGCCATCGATATGGAAATGCCGACCGACGATGCCTTTGGTCGCGAAGCCCGGCATGGTCGAGGCCAGCTGGATGGGTTCCGGCTTGTGGACGCTTTCCAGAATCTCCGCCGCCAGCGGATCGAGCACCCGCTCGACGATGGCGACGAAATCGGGATGCTGGCAGTCGCGCACCTCGCGCCAGCTCTCGTTCTTGCTGCGCTCCCAGCCGCCCTCGGGCCAGATCGCCGCGAGGTGTTCGGCCGCCGCCTGTGCCGCCGAGAGCAGCACAGGCGGAACTGCGCCGGCGACGACCGTGTAGCCCTGCCGGTGCAGCTCGTCCCAATGGCGATCCTCGAACGCCATCGCTTCGCCTCATCTCACCCCTTGTTGGGATTGATCAGGTATTTCTCGCCCGTGGCGCGCTTGTTGTAGACGGCGATGTTTTTCAGGTCGAGCGCTTCGGCAAGCGAGATCGTCTTGGTGTAGTGGCTCGCGAACGTGGTCTTGAGCTCGTTGACCACGCGTTCGCGCAAGCGGGTCTGGTCGGGCCGGCCGATCTTCTGCAGGAACGGCGTCAGCAGCCAACCACCAACGCCCCACGCCATGCCGTAGTTGCGGTTGAGCTCGACCGGCCCCGTGTTGAGGCTGCCATAGATATAGACCTGCTTGTGGGTGGAGGAGCCGTAGCGGCTGTATTCCTTGGCCGTCTTGTTGATGGCGATCTCCATCGCCGTCAGGATCTGGCTGGCAAGCTTGCCGCCGCCGATGGCATCGAAGGCGATGGTGGCGCCGGTCTCGACCAGCGCCTGCGTCAGGTCATCGAGGAACGACGGCGCGCTCGAATCGACGACATGCTTGGCGCCGATGCCCTTGAGCAGCTTGGCCTGCTCGGGCTTGCGCACGATGTTCACCAGGGGGATGCCGTCCTTGAGGCAGATCTTGTTCAGCATCTGGCCGAGGTTCGAGGCGGCGGCGGTATGGACCAGCGCCTTGTGGCCTTCGCGCTTCATCGTCTCGGTCATGCCGAGCGCCGTCAGCGGATTGACGAACCACGACGCGCCCTCGGCCGCCGTCGTGCCGGCCGGCAGCGGCTGGCAGTCGCGCGCCTTGAGCACGCGGTATTGCGCGTACATCGCGCCGCCGACCATCGACACCGTCTTGCCCATCAACGCCTGCGCCTCGGGCGAGGCACCCGCTTTCACGACGGTGCCGGCGCCTTCGTTGCCGACCGGCATCGCCTGGTCGAGGCGCGCGGCCAGGAACGGCAGCGCCGATTGCGGGACCGGCGCGGTGACCTTGAGGTCGGCGCCGCTGCCCGAGCTTCTGGCCTGGCTCATGTCGGCTGGCCCGATCAGGAGTCCCAAATCCGAGGGATTGATTGGCGTCGCCTCGACCTTGACGACGACCTGATCGTCGGTGGGCTCCGGGATCGGCACCCGGGCGAGGGTGAGTTCGAGCTCGCCGCTCTTCTTGATCTGCGAGCGCAGTTGCAGTCCGTCCATGTTCGTCTCCTGAGCTAGCCCTTCCAGGCGGGGCGCATCGCCGAGACGGCCAGAATAGCCGAGATGGAGACGATGCCCAGAGCGACGAAAACGAACAATCAGCCTTATGGGTGCTTGAGCCGGATGATGGTATCGGCCAGCTCATCGACGGTGCGAATTTCGGCCACGACGTTCATCGGGATCGCGACGTCGAAGCGGTCTTCCAGCTCCATCACCATGTCCATCACGGTGAGGGAATCGATGGTGGCGCCGTCGCTGATCACCGTCTCGCCGGTGATCGGCACGCCGCAGGTGAGGTAGGGGGCGAGTTGCCGGCGGATCTCCTGCAGAACTTCCATCTGCAACGACACGAGTCCGACCTTTTCGGCGAGGAGGGGTTGCATGGCGGCATTTCAAACGATTCCTGCGCCGCAGTGAAATAACGTTTGGTTACCGGCGGTTTCGACACATTTCGAAATGTTACTCCGCCGCGAGCTTGGCGGGCGCGAGCCAGCGGTCGATGTCGGCCAGCGCGCGCGCGGCGAGCGCCTGCTTGCGATCCTTGCCGCGCAGCGTGCCCTCGAGGGGCGGGAACAGGCCGAAGTTCACGTTCATCGGCTGGAAGGTCGCCGCATTGGCGCCGCCGGTGATGTGGCCCAGCAATGCGCCCATTGCCGTCGTGCCGGGCGGCGGGGAGGGCGAACCGCCATTGGCCTCGGCCGCGGCGAAGCGGCCGGCCATCAGGCCGACGGCGGCGCTCTCGACATAGCCCTCGCAGCCGGTGATCTGGCCGGCGAAGCGCAGTCGCGGCACCGCGCCCAGCCTCAGGCTGCCGTCGAGCAGGTGGGGACTGTTGAGGAAGGTGTTGCGATGCAGGCCGCCCAGCCGCGCGAACTCGGCGTTCTGCAGCCCGGGAATGGTGCGGAACAGGCGCGTCTGTTCGGCATGCTTCAGCTTGGTCTGGAAGCCCACGATGTTCCACAACGTGCCGAGCGCGTTGTCCTGGCGCAGCTGCACCACCGCCCACGGCCTGCGGCCGGTGCGCGGGTCGCGCAGGCCGACCGGCTTCATCGGCCCGAAGCGCAGCGTGTCGGGGCCGCGCGCCGCCATCACCTCGATCGGCAGACAACCGTCGAAATAGGGCGTGTTCTGCTCCCACTCCTTGAACTCGGTCTTCTCGCCCGCCAGCAGCCCGGCGACGAAGGCTTCGTACTGCGCCTTGTCGAGCGGGCAGTTGTAGTAGTCGGCGCTTTCACCCTTGTCATAGCGCGACTGCTTCCAGACGACCGACTGGTCGATGCTGTCGTGATGCACGATCGGCGCGATGGCATCGAAGAAGGCGAGCGACTGCGCGCCCGTCGCCTTGACGATGGCCTCGGCCAGAGCGGCAGAAGTGAGCGGACCGGTGGCGATGATGGTGCTGCCCCATTCCGCCGGCGGCAGGCCGGCGATCTCCTCGCGGCGCAGCTCGACCAGCGGATGAGCGAGCAGGGTGGTCTGCACCTCGTCGGAGAAGCCCACGCGATCGACCGCGAGCGCGCCGCCCGCCGGCAGCTTGTGCTTGTCGGCGGCACGCATGATCAGCGAGCCCGCCCGCCGCATCTCCTCATGCAGCAGGCCGACGGCATTGTTGGCGGCATCGTCGGAGCGGAAGGAGTTGGAGCAGACCAGCTCGGCCAGGCCGTCGGTCTGGTGGGCTTCCGTGCCGCGCACGCCGCGCATCTCGTGCAGCACGACGCGCACGCCCGCAGAGGCGAGCTGCCAGGCCGCTTCGCTGCCGGCCAGGCCTCCTCCCACGATGTGCACAGGGCTGCTTGACGTCATGCTGGAACACCCGAAACTCGGCCCTCTTATATGGGAGATCAGCGGATGGCCAACAAGTTTCACAATCCCAAGAGCGTGGCGCTCGCCGGCAAGTACAGCCTGGGCTGCGAGATCCCGCCCGGTGCGCGCGTGCTGTTCGTCGCGGGCCAGGTCGGCCTCGACAGCAACGGCAAACTCGCCCAGGGCATCGAAGCGCAGTGCGATCAGGCCTGGAAGAACATCGGCGAGGTGCTGAAGGCGGCTGGCATGGGTTACGGCGACATCGTCAAGCTCAACACCTTCCTGACTGACAGCCGCTTCATCGCCGCCAACCGCGCGGCACGCGAGAAGGTGATCGGCGAGCCCTATCCTGCCTCGACGCTGCTGGTCGTCCAGGCGCTGGCCGATCCCGCCATGCTGGTCGAGATCGAGGTCGTGGCGGCCAAGTCCTGATGACCGACAGCCTGAAGGTCGCGCTCGCCCAGCTCAATCCCAAGGTCGGCGACGTCGCCGGCAACCTGGCCAAGGTGCGGGCGGCGCGTGCCGAGGCGGCGAAGCAGGGCGCCGACCTGGTGATCACGCCGGAGCTGGTCCTTGCGGGCTATTTTCCCGAGGACCTGGTGCTGAAGCCCGCCTTTCAGAAGCAGTGCATGGAGGCGGTCGAGGCGCTGCGCGCCGACACGCGCGACGGCGGGCCGGGCGTGTTCGTCACCACGCCGTGGCGCGAGGACGACAAGCTCTACAATGCCATCATTGCGCTCGACAAAGGCGAGATCACGGGCAAGCGCTTCAAGGTCGATTTGCCGAACTATGGCGTGTTCGACGACAAGCGCGTGTTCTCGCCCGGGCCGATGCCGGGCCCGCTGGTGTTCAACGGCGTGCGCATCGGCGTGCCGATCTGCGAGGACGTATGGACGCCCGACGTCGTCGAATGCATCTCCGAGACCGGCGGCGAGATCCTGCTGGTGCCCAACGGCTCGCCGTTCGAGATCGGCAAGACCGACCAGCGCGTGCAGCATGGCGTCAAGCGCGTGATCGAAAGCGGCCTGCCCTTCGCCTACATCAACCAGGTCGGCGGCCAGGACGAGGTGATCTACGACGGCGGCTCGTTCGTGATCGGAGCCGACCGGCTCCTGAAAGCCAAGCTCGCCTCGTTCCGCGAAGAGGTCCGGACGGTCGAGTTCCGCCGCGGACAAAAGGGTTGGGAGTGCCTGCCTGCGTCGATCGCGCCGGAATTGGGCGAACTCGAGTCGATCTACCAGGCGATGATGCTGGGCTTGCGCGACTACGTGAACAAGACGGGCTTCCCGTCGGTGCTGATCGGGCTGTCGGGCGGAGTCGACTCGGCGCTCACCGCGGCGGTGGCTGCCGACGCGCTGGGACCCGGGCGCGTGCAGACGATCATGATGCCGTCGCCTTACACCAGCCAACATTCGCTCGAGGACGCCAAGGCCTGCGCCGAGGCGATCGGCGTCAAGTACGAGATCGTGTCGATCGAGCCGGCGATGGAGGCGTTCCGCAAGATGCTGCTGCCGCTGTTCGGCAACCGCAAGGAAGACGTCACGGAGGAGAACATCCAGAGCCGCGCGCGGGGCGTCACGCTGATGGCGGTATCGAACAAGATGGGCGGCATGGTGGTGACCACCGGCAACAAGTCGGAGATGGCGGTGGGCTACGCCACGCTCTACGGCGACATGTGCGGCGGCTACAACGTGCTGAAGGACGTCTACAAGACCACTGTGTTCGATCTCTGCCGCTGGCGGAACCGTCACCTGCCGGACGGTGCGCTTGGCCGCAAGGGTCCGGTGATTCCCGAACGCATCATCGCCAAGCCGCCGTCGGCCGAACTCAGGCCCGACCAGAAGGACGAGGATTCGCTGCCGCCCTATCCGGTGCTCGACGCCATCCTCAAGGGGCTGATCGAGCGCGACCTGTCGGCCGAGGAATTGGCCCGCGAGGGGTACGACATCGCAACCGTCGACCGCGTGTGGCGTTTGCTTGAAGCCGCCGAATACAAACGGCGGCAAGCACCGCCCGGCGTCAAGATCACGTCGCGGCTGATCAGCAACAAGGAGCGCCGCTATCCGATCGTCAATGGATTCCGAGGATAGGCCCGATGCTGATCGCGCAGATCTCCGACATGCACATCAAGGCGGCCGGCGTGCTGCTCTATAAGCGCATCGACACGGCGGGCTATCTCGAGCGCGCTGTCGCGCACGTCATGCGGCTCGATCCGCGGCCCGACATCGTGATCGCGACCGGCGACCTGGTGGATGGCGGCAAGCCCGAGGAATACGCCCTTCTGCGCGAGCTGCTGGCGCCGCTGGCGATGCCGGTCTATCTCATTCCCGGCAACCACGATGCGCGGCATGCCTTGCGCGAAGCCTTTGCCGATCAGGGCTATCTGCCGGCGTCCGGCTATCTGCAATATGCCATCGACGAACATCCGGTCCGGCTTCTGGCGCTCGACACGCTGGCCGACGGCAAGCCCCATGGCGAGCTTTGCGAGCAGCGGCTCGGCTGGCTGGAGGCGCGGCTTGGCGAGCAGGACCGGCCGACACTTCTTTTCATGCATCATCCGCCGTTCGATTGCGGCATCGAGGCGTTCGACCGCGCCAAGCTCAAGATCGGCGGCGAGCGCCTGGCTGACATCGTGCGGCGCAATCCGCATGTCGAGCGCGTGATGTGCGGGCATGTTCACCGGCCCATCCAGACGCGCTGGGCGGGCACCATGGCCTCGATCGCGCCCAGCACGGCGCACCAGGCGACACTCGATTTGCGCGAGGGCGCGCCGCTGTCCATGACCATGGACCCGCCGGGCCTCGCGTTGCACCAATGGCGGCGGGGCTCTGGACTGGTGACACACGTCAGCTATGTCGGCGACTTCGAGGGACCAAGACCGTTCGGCTAAGACGTTCAGGCTGCTCGAGCATCTCGGGCCCGGTGTCATCACCGGCGCGGCCGACGACGATCCAAGCGGCATCGCCACCTATTCGCAGGCCGGCGCCCAGGCCGGAACAGGCCTGCTGTGGACCGTCGTCATCACGCTGCCGATGATGGTCGCCGTCCAGTCGGTGAGTGCGCGCATCGGCCGGGTCACCGGGCGAGGGCTCGCCGCCAACATGCTGCTTGTGTTCCCGCGCCCGGTCGTTTTCGCCCTGGTCGGTCTGCTGATGCTGGCCAACACGATCAACATCGGCGCCGATCTCGCCGCCATGGGCGCCGTGACCGAGCTTGCCCTGGGTGGCCCGGGACGGTGGTACACCGTCGCCTTCGCGGTGGGATCGCTGCTTACCGTCGTCTTCATTCCCTACAGCCGCTACGTCGCGGTGCTGAAATGGCTGACGTTCTCGCTCTTTGCCTATGTCGGCATCGTGTTCGTCGTGCACATCGATTGGCCCGACGTGCTGTTGGGCGCGGTGCTGCCGCGGTTCACGGTCGATGGCGACACCCTCACGCTGATCGTCGCCATCTTCGGCACGACGATCAGCCCCTATCTCTTCTTTTGGCAGAGCTCGGAGGAGGTCGAGGACGAGAAGGCCGATCCGAAGGCGGCGCCGCTGGTGCGAAAGCCCGAGCAGGCCAAGCACGAACTGACGCGCATCCGGTGGGAGACCGGGCTCGGCATGACCTTCTCCAACCTCGTCGCCTTCTTCATCATCCTGACGACCGCGGTGACCCTGAATGCGCACGGCAAGACCGACGTGCAGACGACGGCGGACGCGGCGGCGGCCCTGAAGCCGATCGCGGGTGACTTCGCCTTCGCCCTGTTCAGCCTCGGAATCGTGGGGACCGGCCTGCTTGCCGTACCCGTGCTCGCCGGTTCGGCCGCGTACGCAGTCGGCGAGGCTGGTGGCTGGCGCATTGGCCTGGAGCGCAGATTGGGAGAGGCGCGTCTCTTCTATGGCGTCATCGCCGCCGCCATCCTGCTCGGCCTCGTCGTCGATTTCGTCGGCCTCGATCCCATCAAGGCCCTGTTGTGGAGCGCGGTCGTGAACGGCGTGATCGTCGTGCCGGTGATGGTGGCGATGATGATCGTCGGCTCGCGCTCTGACCTCATGGGTGCGTTCCCGGCCAGCCGCGGCCAGAGGATCGGCGGCTGGCTGACCACGGCAATGATGACAGTGGCCGCGGTCGCGATGTTCGCCACGATGTGATATGCAGCCGGCGACTTTGCTGGGAAGGCCGGTCGATGGCGGCAATGAAATATCGGCGGCGGACATTGCTGCTGGCGGGCGGCGCGACGGCATTGACGCGAAGTGCGCGGGCGCAGCAAGCGAAGGCGGCCGCGCTCATTCCGCGCCGGCTGCTGTTCTCGTCGCCGGAACGCGCGCGCGTGGCGATCAGCCCCAATGGCAAGCTGATCGGCTTCCTGGCGCCGCTCGACGGCGTGGCGAACGTCTTCGTGGCGCCGGTCGACAATCCCGAGGCCGCCAGGCCCCTCACCAAGGTCACCGACCGTGACGTGAAGTTCGAGTTGCTGTGGCCCTGCGATAATCGCCATCTCGTGTTCTTCCGCGACCAAGGCGGCGACGAAAACTGGCAGGGCCATCGCATCGACGTCGAGACCGGCGAGATCAAGGCGCTGACGCCCGGCCCGGGCGTTCTGGCCTACGTGCAGCAGACCTCGCCGCATTTTCCGGGCGAACTGCTGATCGGCCACAACCAGCGCGACAAGCGCTATTTCGACGTCTATCGCGTCAATGTGGCGACCGCTGCAACGACGCCGCTCTACCAGAACAACGGCTTCTCTGAAGTCGTCACCGATCCACATTTCCAGGTGCGCTATGGCATCCGCTTTCGCGCCGACGGCGGCTGGGATGTGGTCCATCTGTCGGGCGACAACGCTGGTGCGCTGGTCCGCAGCATCAAGGCGGAGGACGCCTACACGACGCAGCTCATCGAATTCTCGGACGACGACCGCGAACTCTTTTGGCTCGACTCCGAGGGCAGGGATACCGCGGCACTGGTGGCGCAGGACCTGGCGAGCGGGCATAAGCGCGTGCTGGCGGAGGATCACGAAGCCGATTGCGGTGGGCCCGTCCTCGATCCGCTCAGCAAGGTGCCGATTGCAGCGCCGGTCATCTATACGCGCCGGCGCTGGACGGTGACGGATCCCGCGGCGCTCCCCGATCTCGACCGTTTGCAGGCGACTGTCGAAGGCGACATTGGCGGATTCGGCATGTCGGACGACCGTGCCCACTGGATCGTCTACGCCGAGCGCAGCGGCATGCCCGGGCGCTTCTTCCACTACGATCGCGCAGCCGCCAAGGTGAACCTCCTGTTCGCCGCCCGTCCGGCGCTCGAGAAGATGCCGCTGCAGAAAATGGAGCCGGTGGTGGTGACGGCGCGCGACGAGCTGAAGCTCGTCTGCTACCTGACGCGCGCCATCGACGCCAAGCCCGATCGGCCGGGGCCGACGGTGCTCCTGGTTCATGGCGGGCCGTGGGGCCGCGACATGCCCGACTTCAACAGCACGCATCAGTGGCTCGCCAATCGCGGCTACAACGTGCTCAGCGTCAACTATCGAAGCTCGTTGGGCTTCGGCAAGAAGTTCGTGAACGCGGGCGACCTCGAATGGGCGCGCAAGATCCACGACGATCTGCTCGACGCGGTCAGTTGGGCGGTCGCCCGGCGCATCGCCGACGCGGCAAAGGTTGCGATCTATGGCGCGAGCTACGGTGGCTATTCGGCGTTGGTCGGCGCCACCTTCACGCCCGACAGGTTCGCCTGCGCCATCGACCTGTTCGGCATCTCCAACCTCGTGACCTTCGCCAAGGCTGTGCCGCCCTATTGGGGAAGCTGGGCGCCGGTGCTGAAGACGCGCATGGGCGACTACACGACGGAGCAGGGGCGTCAGTTCCTGCTGTCGCGCTCGCCGATCAGCCGGGTCGACAAGATCGTGCGGCCGCTGCTGATCGGGCAGGGCGCCAACGACGTGCGCGTGACCCCGGCCGAGTCCGAGCAGATCGTGGCCGAGATGCAGAAGCGCAAGATCCCTGTCACCTACGTCTACTACAAGGACGAAGGGCACGGCTTCCACCGCGCCGAGAACCGGCAATCCTTCACCGCCGTGGTCGAGGCCTTCCTCGGCAAGCATCTCGGCGGGCGCGTCGAGCCGGTGGGCGACGACTTCAAGGGTTCGAGCATCGAATTCAAGGCCGGTCGCGAGCTCATTCCGGGAATGGGCTGACAATCCCTGACACCTTCTGACGGTCAGGGCGGGCTAGGCTCGCGGGATGAAGCTTTATTCCGGTCCGCTCAGCATGTTCGGCGCCAAGGCCGAGATCGCCGCCCGCGAGAAGGGGCTCGACTTCGAGCTCGTCATGGTGCCGTTCGAGATGAAGACGCTGTACCAGCCCAAGCATCCCGAGGTGGCGCGCATCAACCCCAAGCGCCAGGTGCCGGTGCTGGTCGACGGCGATCTCGAGATCTTCGATTCGACCCAGATCTTCGAATATCTCGAGACCTTGAAGCCCGAACCGGCACTGTGGCCGGCCGATCCAAAGGCCCGCGCGCGGGCGCGATTGCTCGAGCTCAAATGCGACGAAGTCTACTTCCCGCACATCGTCCGCCTGATGAGCGATGCCAAGGCGCCGGGCGCGCACGACGCCGCGGCTGCATTCTACGCCGAGATGGAAGCTACGTTGGCGAAGCGCATCTGGCTCGCCGGCGACTACAGCTACGCCGATATTGCCTTCTACATGGCGGCGCTGTTCGGCGAGCGCATGGGCGCGCCGCTCACCGCGGACCATCCGAACCTGCAACGATGGCGCGACCGCATGAGCGCCCGGCCGGCCGTGGCCAAGGTCGCTGGCGCGATGGCACGCTACGTGCTGAGCCAAGGCCGGCCATTACCTCCGTTCATGGCGTCCCTCGCTTCGACTGCGAATTGACGCGCCTCCGCCGGACGCCTTAGCGTCCCGGCCGGCGATCATGACGACCAAGAACGGCACCTGGCCGGAAGTTTTTCTGGCATTCCTGCGGCTGGGGCTCACCTCGTTTGGCGGCCCGGTCGCGCATTTGGGATATTTCCGTCAGGACATCGTCGAACGCCGGCGCTGGCTCGACGAGCGCGCTTTCGTCGACCTGGTGGCGCTCTGCCAGTTCCTGCCCGGCCCGGCGAGCAGCCAGGTCGGCATCGGCATTGGCCTTTATCGCGCCGGCCTGCCGGGAGCGTTCGCCGCCTGGACGGGATTCACCCTGCCGTCGGCGATCGCTTTGGCCTTGTTCGCCCTGGGCGTGGAGAATTTTGGCGCCGCTCTGGGCAGCGGCTGGCTGCACGGGCTGAAGGTGGCCGCCGTTGCCGTCGTTGCGCTCGCGATATGGAGCATGGCGCGCACCATGGCCAACGACCGGCCGCGTGCGACGCTGGCGATCGTCGCTGCGGCGCTCGTGATGGCTGCTCCCGGTACGCGGGGCCAATTGGGCGCGATCGTTCTGGGCGCCATCGCCGGGCTCATCTTTCTGCGCGAGCAGGCGACAGCCGTACCGTCCCCAGCGCCACCGCTGCGGCATGGGCACGGTTTCGCCGTCGCCTGCCTTATCGCCTTCTTCCTGTTGCTGTTCGGCCTGCCACTGGCGGCCGACATATCGCATCGCCAGGATCTCGCCGTCGCCTCGGCCTTCTATCGCGCGGGCTCGCTGGTGTTCGGCGGCGGCCATGTGGTGCTCCCGCTGCTGCGCGCCTCGGTCGTCCCGCCGGGATGGGTGAGCGACGACCTTTTCCTCGCGGGCTACGGTGCGGCCCAGGCGGTGCCGGGGCCGCTCTTCACCTTCGCGGCCTATCTCGGCGCCGTCCTCGACCGGCCGCCCAGCGGTTGGGCCGGAGCCGCGCTCTGCCTGGCCGCGATCTTCCTGCCGTCGTTCCTGCTGGTGATCGGCGCCTTGCCGTTCTGGGAGAGCTTGCGCGCCCGGCCGGCGGCGCAAGCGGCGTTGCGCGGCGTCAACGCCGCGGTGGTGGGACTGCTCCTGTCGGCACTGTACGACCCGGTGTGGAAGGGCGGGGTGCTCGAGGCGCGCGACTTCGCTCTCGCGGCGACGGCTCTGCTGCTGCTCGCGATCTGGAAGACGCCGCCATGGCTGGTGGTGATCGTCTGCGCCGTTGCCGGCGCCGGGCTCGCTCAACTCTGACCGGGAGGCTGTCCATGAGGCGTTTTTCGTTCTTTTTGCCCGTCGCGGTGTTCTCGATCGCCTGGACGGCGATCTCTTCGGCACAGACACCGCCGGCGACGGCCTCCCGCTTCGGACTCGGCGACTACATGACCGCCTTCGTTCAACCCCGCCACATGAAGCTCGGCTTGGCGGGACAGGCGCGCAATTGGGACTACCTCGCCTACGAGCGCAGTGAGCTCGACGAGACGTTCGAGATGATCGAAAAGCAGGTGCCGCGCTACAAGGGAACGGCGATGGCTGAATTGCTGAAACTGGTCGACGGTCCGATGGAGGAACTCGACAAGGCGATCAAGGCGCGCGACGGCGCGCGCTTCGACGCGGCCTACGCCCGCCTGACCGACGGCTGCAACGCCTGTCACGTGACGACCGAGCACAAGATGGTCGTGATCCAAGCTCCCAAAACTTCGCCCTTTGCCAATCAGAAGCTCGATCCGTGACACCGAACGTCTTCTTCCTCCCAGGGTCGGGTGCGTCGCCGGATTTCTGGAGACCTGTGGGCGAGCGTTTGCCTGCGGTCTGGCGCAAGACCTATTTCGGCTGGCCCGGCATCGGCCACCAGCCGCCGGATGCTGCGATCAAGGGCTTCGATGACCTGATCGCCATGGTCGTGGCCAAGATGGATGAGCCGGTCGATCTGGTCGCGCAGTCGATGGGCGGCGTCATTGCCGCCCGCATCGCGCTCGCCCATCCCGGGCTTGTACGTCGTCTGGTGCTGACGGTGACATCGGGCGGCGTCGACATGACGTCGTTCGGCGCGATCGACTGGCGTACCGCCTATCGCGCCGAATATCCCGAAGCCGCCGGGTGGATCTACGAATTCCGCAACGCTGCGCCCTTGCCCGTCGAACGCATCGCACAGCCGACCTTGCTGCTGTGGGGCGATGCCGATCCGATCAGTCCCACCGGCGTGGGCCGGCATTTGGCCAAGACCATGCCGAATGCGACGTTGCACGTCCTGGCGGGCGGCGGCCATGACCTGGCCGAAAAGATACCCGACCAGGTGGCACCGCTGATCGAGGCCCATCTGGCGCGCAACTGAAGGCGGTCGGAAGTTCTATACGACAGAATCGGGGTCCCTCTAACGCCGGGGTTATGGTGGCGACGCCATGATCGCAAAGCCGCGCCCGCCGCTCACCCACATGGAATTCCCCCAATTCCCGCTAAAGCACGATGACTTTTCATTCGATCTAGGCCGCCGCCCAAAATGGCGTCAATGGCTCGCCGAGCCATTGCGCCGAGCCCCGCAGCGCAGCAGTGCCAGCGTTTGGGCGGCTGCGGCAGCAAGCGATGCAAACGTCGTCAAAAGTTCTGTTGTCTCAACGGTTTGGATATGTCGCCAGTTCGTTTGGCGGATTCTGGCGCAGAGCTCCGCCCTGGTGACCTTCTGCGCGATAACCATCTACGCGCCGTTTTCCTTGCGTCGGAAAACGGGAAAACATCCGGCCCGACGACCGCAACTGCACTACCGGTACCGGGTAATAAACTTCCCGGTGTTCCCGCCGGTCCGCAGCCTCTACGGCTTCACCTTGCGCTTCAGCATCGTCTCGTAGACGCGCAGGATCGAGGTGCTGTCCTCCGGTCCCCAACCCATGCCCTTGGCGAGGCGCTGCAGATTGTGCGTCGAGGCGCCCTGCTGCAGCGGCACGCCGAGTTCGTCGCCCAGCTCGAGCGCGAGGTGGAGGTCCTTGTAGGCAAGGTCGAGGGCGAAGGAGGGCGGATTGTAGAAACCCTTCAGCGGCCGCAAGGTGAAGTTCTTGATCGCATTGGAGTTGCCGCTCGAATTGGCGATCGCGTTCAGGAGCTTCTCGGGATCGAGCCCGTAGCCCGTGCCCAGCATCATGGCTTCGCACAGCGCCGCCATGTTGCAGAACGACAACATGTTGTTGCAGAGCTTGGTCACCGTGCCGCTGCCCAGTCCACCCATATGCAGGACGTTGGCGCTGAACGACTGCAGCACCGGCAGCGCGTCGTCGAACACCTTCTTGTCGCCGCCCACCATGATGGCGATGGTCGCGGCCTCGGCCCCGGTCGTGCCGCCGCTGACCGGCGCGTCGAGCATGGCGATGCCCTTCGCGGCGAACGCAGCGCCGATCTTCTTCACCATCGACGGTGCGTTGGTCGAGAGATCGATGTAGGTCTGACCCTTGCCGATATTGGCCAGCACGCCATTGTCTCCCAGCGCCACAGCCTCCACATCCTTGGGCATGGGCAGCGAGGTCATGACGATGTCGGCGTTCTTGGTCGCCTCGGCCACCGACTTGGCCGCGCTGCCGCCGAGATCGGTGCAGGCCTTCACTGCTGCCGGATTGAGGTCGAACACGGTGACCTGGTGGTTGGAGCGCTTGATGATGTTGCGGCACATGGGGCCGCCCATATTGCCGACGCCGATGAATCCGACCTTCATGCTTTCCTCCCGAACGGCAGCGATCGTGGGACTATAGACGATGCACGGCGCCGATGACGACCGCGCCCGCGCGCTCCGACGGGTGAAATGGGCGGCGACGCTATTGCTGGTCGGAACGGCGGCGCTGTTCGGTCTCGCGCGCTGGCTGGAGCCCACGCACTGGGCGTGGGGCTATGTCGCGGCCTTTGCCGCGGCGGCGACGGTGGGCGGCCTCGCCGACTGGTACGCCGTGGTGGCGCTGTTCCGTCGGCCGCTGGGGCTGGCAATCCCGCACACCGCCATCATCCCGCGCAACCACGAGCGTATCGCCGAAAACCTCGGCTCGTTCATCGAAACCAACTTCCTGGCGCCCGAGGCGGTCGAGAAGAAGCTCGGCGAGGTCGACTTCGCGGGCCAGATGGCGGATTGGCTGTCCGATCCGGCGCGCAGCGCGGCCCTGGCGGGCTTCGTCGCCGAGCTGCTGCCGCAGACGCTCGCCGCCATCGACCATTCGGGCCTGCGGCGCTTCATGGGCGAGCGGGTGAGGGCGGAACTGGCGCGCATCGAGCTGGCGCCGCTCGCCGCCGGCCTGTTGAGCGCGGTGACGGAGAGCGGTCGCCATCAGCGCCTGCTCAATGAGTTGCTGGGCGCGCTCGACAAGCTGCTCACCAACCAGGAAGCGCTCGACTCCTTGCGCGAGAAGATCCGCAGGGAGTTGCCGGCGTTGTTCAATCTCTACCGCGCGGACGCCTACCTGCTGCGCAAGATCGTGGCCTCGACGACCTCGTTCGTGCACGAGGCTCGCACCCAGGCCGACCATCCGCTGCGCCGCGAGTTCGATAACTTCGTGAAGGGTTTCATCGACCGCCTGCGCTCCTCGGCGGATTATGCCCGTCGCGCCGAAGCCCTGAAGCAGGATTTGTTGGCGCGACCGGAAGTTACAGCGCTGGCCGACGGCGCGTGGGACAACATGCGCGCGTTCATCGAGCGCGACGCGGCGGGCGACGATTCGCAGATCCGGCGCCAGCTCGAGACGCTCCTGGTCAATGTCGGCCGGCAACTGGCGCGCGATGCCGCGATGCGCGCCGAGATCAACCGCGGCATGGTGCGGCTGCTGGGCGACTTCGTGCAGAAGCAGAAGGGCGGCGTCGGCCGCTTCATCGCCGACCAGGTCAGGGGCTGGGACATCGACATGCTGATCGGCCGCATCGAACTGACGGTCGGCCGCGACCTGCAATATATCCGCTTCAACGGCGCGCTGATCGGCGGCCTGGCCGGCCTGGCCCTGTACGCTCTCGAGCAGGCGGCGAAGGCGTGGCTGTGAGGCGCACTAACGGAGGATGTCGGCCAGGCTTGCCGTCTGGTCGGCCCGCCCGACATTGAAGGCCGCTTCCCATTGGGCGATCCGGCCGTCGCGCATCACCCAGATCTCGACGCCGAAGCCCTTCATCGCCGCGCCGGTCTCGGCATCTTCCCACGCGCCGTTCCAGATGTTGGTGATGACGTTGCCCTGCAGGGAGCGCAGTTCCTTGGTCAGCCGGTAGTTGCGTTGCCGGGCGCTGCGTGTGTTGAAGAAAGTGCGAATGGCGTCGCGGCCACGGATCTCGGGCAGCGTGCCGAAGCGCACCACACAATCTTCGGTGAAGCCGTCGACCAGCGCATCGACATTCCACGGCATGAACAGCGACTCGACCCGCTTCACCAAGGCGCGCGCTTCCTCGAGGGAACGCGGGTTGCGGGCTTCATCGGCTTTGTGCATCGGTTGAACGGCCATGTTCTCCTCCCTTGAGCGCAATACTATATAGTCGGGGACGAGGGCGTCCCGGGGGCAGCATGGACCGATTTTGGCTGAAGAACTATCCGGCGGGCGTGCCGGCGGATATCGACCCTTCGATCTATCCCAGCGTCGTCGACCTGATCGAGGAGAGCTTCGCCAGGTATCGCGACGCCACGGCCTACGTCTGCATGGGCGCCGCGCTCACCTTCGGCCAGACCGACGAACTGTCGAAAGCGCTCGCTGCCTGGCTGCAGAGCCGCGGCCTGCAGAAAGGCGCGCGGGTCGCCATCATGATGCCCAACGTGCTGCAGTATCCGGTCGCGGTGGCGGCCGTGCTGCGCGCGGGCTTCATCGCCGTCAATGTCAACCCGCTCTACACCGCGCGCGAACTCGAGCACCAGCTCAAGGATTCCGGCGCCGAAGCGGTGATCGTGCTGGAGAATTTCGCCAACACGCTGCAGCAGGCGCTGGCCGGCGTCACCGAGCCCGGCAACACCCGGGTGAAGCACATCGTGGTCGGCGCGATGGGCGACCTGCTCGGCTTCCCCAAGGGCCTGATCGTCGACTTCGTCGTGCGCCACGTGAAGAAGATGGTGCCGGCCTTCTCGTTGCCGGGTCATCTGACCTTCAAGCAGGCAATCGCGGCCGGCCGCAACGCCCCCTTCAGCAAGCCGGCGCTCGGGCCCAACGACGTCGCCGTGCTGCAATACACCGGCGGC
>Ga0070741_10003169_pt1 | contig 41620 bp, 30 predicted proteins | sample Coa_R1_4_FD_66440 | JGI IMG/M metagenome (GOLD analysis project Ga0070741, IMG submission 66440) | Surface soil microbial communities from Centralia Pennsylvania, which are recovering from an underground coalmine fire - Coalmine... | ecosystem: Environmental > Terrestrial > Soil > Unclassified ... | reverse complement strand
CTGGCCGCAGCTCGTGTTCGAGCAGCACGAAGGGCAAGGCTTGCTGCCATTGGGTGATCGGGTGCGCGCACTGCGCGACGCGCTGGACACCTATCCCGTACCCCCTCACCGCCCGCAACAACAGCAACAACAACAGCAACAACAGCAGCAACAACAGCAACAGCAGCAGCAACAGCAACAACAGCAGCAGCAACAGCAACAGCAGCAGCAACAACAACAGCAGCAGCAACAACAGCAGCAGCAACAACAAGAGCAACGCACGCCGCCCCCGCCGCGCTACGTTAACCTCGGACTGTGGCGCGACGCCGCTGCGAACGAGGCTGCGCCGACGCGCATTCCCAGCCATGGTCCGCCGCTTATAACCGACGAATGGGTGCAGTTGCGGGTGCGCATCGGTCCGAAAGAACTCGAGGTGGTCACCTTCGAGGCGCAGGCGTTGCCGGAGCAGGTGTTTCATTGGGACGAGCGCCGCGTGGGGGGCGATTGGGTCGAGATCGGGCTCACCGGGCTGGACTTCGAAATCGTCGGCGATCCCTTGCGCGAGCTTTGGCTCGCGCGCGAGGGTGAGAGCGATTCCGTCTTCTTCTGCGTGCGTCCGACCGTTGCGCCTGTCTCGGTCTTGCGCGTGTGTTTGTATTACCGCCAGAACGTCGTGCAGACATTTCGGCTCGCGGCGCGTGTCGCCCAGAAGGGATCAGAGTCCGAAGCCGGCCTACCTATCGCCGATGAAGCACTTGCCCGCACGCTCGATCGGCCGCTGTCCGATGTGTCCGATCTCGCCTACGCGGTCAGGCTCGAGTACAGCCTCGTCGCGGAGGCCGATCAGCTGTGGTCCCGCCCGCGGCGCAGCTTGAGCATCGTCGTCAACGATCTTGAAGGACGGTCGGTCGTCACGGTCAAGGGCGCTCACACCTACGACGTGTCACTGCCAGGGGATGTCGATCGCTATGTCGAACGGGTGCGCGACCGGCTGCGCGACATCGGCACGCGGTCGGTGGGCGGCGTGACGCGCTACAGCTTCGGCGTCGGCGGCGTGCGCAACGCAGGCAGCGCAGAGCTGCTTCGCAAGGCGTTACTCGGACTCGCCATCGACGGATACGCGCTATATGCGCAGCTGTTCAGCAGCATCGCGACACAACAGAAGATCGACGCGGATCTCGCCGCGCCGGGTGTAATCCACGTCGCACACGTGCTGGTGGAGAAGGTGTTGCCCTGGGCGGTGCTCTACGACGCCGAGATCGATTCGCAGCAAGCCTCCGACGCATGCATCGACGTCCTGGCGGAAGCGCCAGAGAAGTTGTTGTCCCTGCGCTGCGGCCAGCATGAGCATTGCATACTGCATCCGGCGCGGCAGGCCGAGCGGCGCCGCGCGGGGCAAGCCGAGCTGTGGCAGCGGCAGGTCGCCTGTCCGCTGCACTTCTGGGGCTTCAAGCATGTGCTCGAAGTGCCCGCGCAACAGGTCGAAGCTGGCGACGAGACACATCCACAGCGGGACGAGGTGATGGCTGGAGCGGTGATCAAGGTTGCCACCGGCGTGCACGAAAAGCTGGAGCTCGCGCCCGATCACGCCAAGGCCTTGGCTGCGCGCTGCCCGCCCCCGCGCCATATCGTGCAGCGGGGAGCGCGGCGAAATGATGTCATCGATCTGACGCGCGCCGACGATGTCGATCTTGTCTATTTCTACTGCCATGCGCGCGGCGGCACAGTGCCCGGAGCAGCTGGTGACGAGCTGCTGGAGTTCCAAGCGGCCGATGATGCGCGCCCGGAATTCGTAGCCCCCTCGGACTTCCCAAGGGTGCGCTGGCGCCATCATCCGCTCGTGATCATCAACGGATGTCATACCGCCGGCTTCAGCGCCCGCGCGCTGTCGCCTTTCGTGCGCGGCTTCATGGGGCGCGAGGCGGCCGGCGTGATCGGTACTGAAATCGACGTGTGGGAACCGCTTGCCGTGGAGTTCGTCGATCTGTTCCTCGACGCCTTCTTGCAAGGCAAGCAGGCGGGCGAGGCCTTGCGCGGCGCGCGCTGGACCTTGCTGGGCAAACGCAATCCGCTTGGTCTGATCTATACACTGTTCGCGGCAGCGGAGTTGAAATTGCGCGCGTGAGCGGTCGCGTTAGCCGGGGCGGTGTGAAGCGCTGATGTCAGCCCCTGCTGAAGAGGGGCTCGTACGCTTCCCTTCAAATGAAAGGTGGGTTCACCTGGCGCTGGCGCAATCAGACTGCGCCAGGTAGTTCAAAACGGCGCGACCCGGTAGGAAGAAATAACCACCGCCGATGACACGAACGACATCGGGTACTCCGTCGATTCGGATCGAGCCCGTCGGCGTGGGCAGCGTGAAAGATTTCTCCTCGCCGCTGCCCAAAATCGGATCGACCTCATTCTGCAGGCCGTGCATATTGGGATTGAGTAGCCACGTCTTCTGGATGAATTCGAATTGCCGGGCGATGTCCGCATTGAGACACATGAATACCAAGCCTTCCTTGCGCTCGTGTCCGGTCATGTCTTCGTAGAAACGGCCAACGCGAAGGATCCGATGCCGATTTGTAGTGGCGATTTCTTGCTCTTCCCCAGGGAAGCGCGCGTCGCGTGGATTTGCCCGTCGAATGTGCGATCCGAGCGGACACGCGTAGCCCGACGGATCTTCAATGCCGAACAGGAAGTCGTTGTCAGGAGCGGACGGGGACTGCTGTTCGCTGCCCGGCGTGACGGGACAGCGAACGAGTGAAGTTCCGTCCTGCCATCGTCCGACGAGCTTCGCTGCGATCGCTTCCTTCAACCGTTGGCGTCCGCGTGCAGTAATGGAAGAGACGTTGTGACGGCGCGGACGAGAGATCGCTGCTTGTGCCGCATCCTGTTCCTTTGCACCCCAGACGATCGCAACGCTGCGTTTGTCCTGTGCAACGACTGCGTTATCGAGCAGGTCGTCCGCGAGCTTATCGAGCCATGCGTTGAACCTGGTCACGTCCTGCTCCAGCTGGCGGATGACGATATACGTTCCATTGAAACCGAGATCGCGCCGGCCGCTGCCTTGGTAACGAGAGAATTCGGGGCGGCGCCGGAACGGATCAGGTCCGGCATCGGGCAGCATGTGGTTCGGATCGTCGCTCGCGGCGATCGATGGCGCTGGCGGGATGGTGCCGATGTTGTCGGGATAACCAAGGATCAACTCGCCCGGCTCGACCACATCGCTTGCCGTCAGGCGCGTTCGCGACTGAATCTCTTTTCCCGGCAAGGGTGAATGGAGCGGAGGAATCAATTGATCTCCGTGCGCCTTCGCGCTCCAGCCCGGCGCACCATGAATGATGGGTTGCGAAATGCCGTCAGCGAATCCAAATGGTTCGCTTGGATAGTACTTGGCCTCGCCGGGCGTCTCGCTCATGCGGTCATCGGCATGGTCTCCTGCCTCGGCCCTTCGCGTATCAGTTTTGTCTGCTCGGTCCACAGGGTGTGGACAAGCATTTGCGCCTGCCGCCTTTCCCTTGCGCTTCTCATCGAGCGGCTTCATCGGCACCGAGTGAACCCTGCCAATGGCGTTGGCCTGCTCGAGCAACGGGCGAGCGGCCTCCTCCATTTCGGATTGCGAGGCGCCATAGACCAGGAGCACGGCGTCCGCGCGCAGCTTGGCACTGCTGCCCCACGCCCATCGATCTGGATGATTCCGGCTCTGGTCACCCATCATGCGGGCGCGGTCGGGATGATGCATGCCCTGCTGGAAAGCGACCGGAAAGGTGCCCAGCGCATCTTCGGGCAGCCCGAGCTTGCGCAGGCCAGTGGCGGCTAGGCCAACGATGACGGCTGATTTTTGTCCCGGCAGCAGTTCGCCATATGAAGCCTGCATGGAAACAGTCCCGAGCCAAGCCCGGCACTGAGCGACGCTGACCGAGCCATGAAAGGCGATGACGTAACAGGCGGCAAAGCGCAGCGGCGACAGCCCACCAAACAGCAGTGTCGGTATTTGCCCAGTCTCGAGGCGTTGGGCAGGCCGATAAGCCGAGCCGAACAAGGCGAGCCAATCACGCGCATCGGCGTCGGATTCGGCAGAGGCCAAACCTTGACGGATGGCCGCATTGGTCCGAATGCGAGCGGCGGTCAGATCGCGGTAGGTAGAATAAAAGAAGAGCGTTGGATGTTGTTGTCGTCTTGCCCAATTGACCAAGCGGTCGCGATTCGTTGCTCCTTTGCGGAACAATCCCTCGCTACGCGGAAAACCTAAACAGTTGCTCCAAATGCCGGTAACACCACTTGGCGCGTCGGCGATGAAATCGCCCACATAGGCTTCCCAGGTGCCGTCATAGTTTGACCAGAAGAGGAGCTGATCGGTGCCAGGCAGGCGCATCCAGCGTGCGAAATGGATTACGCCGTTCTTGCCCAGAAACCCTGGCGGTCCAAGAAAGCGGCCGGTGCCCACGAACACGAAGGCCAACCTCAGCGTCAACTTGCGCAACCAGCCCGGTTTGAGGCGCGAAATCGAGGCGAGATGGTTTTGCGCGCCGAAGTTTTCGACCGCCATCAACTCGGCGGCCTGGCGCTCGGGCGGGATCAGATCTTCGACTTCGTCGTGTCTCTCGAGGTGACGTAGGCGCAAATAACCAATGACGCCGGCAACGACGAGGACGGCGATGACCACGCCGAGCCATTTGAGAACAGCCCCGATGCCTTCGGTCACGAAGAGCAGCTTCATCTTGGCGATGCCCAAGCCCAAGGCCAGCAACAAGATCAGCCATACCGGCCACAGCAACTTCACGAGAATCGTGCCTGCCGCTTTCCACAGCTGAGGATTCAGTGGCGAGAAAGTCGAGTTCCATTTATTGTGCGGGTCGCCAATCAAGCACGGAGCTGCTTCGGGGACGAACGCCCATTTCGTTTCGCCCTTCTCCCATAGTACGTCTCTGATGTAATCGAGCTGCTGGCGAGGTGAGCGTTCATGCCATCGCGCGGAAGCCCGAGCATGGTCGATCAGAGATGCGATGCCTTTGGCGAGTTGCTCCTCCCGCACGATGCGTTCGACCGTCATGCCGGGCGAACCGCCAAAGACTTGCCCTAAGGCATCGGCAAACCAGCTATCGCCAATCTGGCGGTTGTGCCGACGCAAAAAAGCCGTAAGGGGCTCACGTAGCGCCACGCCCGCTGCACGCAGCAAACGATTGAGCTCGGGTTCCAAAGCGATGGCGAGGCGATCGATTGCTTCGGCGCCGCCGTAATCGGCCGAGATCTCGATCAGCAAATGCGCAGTGCCCGTCGGCGCTTGGGGATAGTGCTCGGCTGGCGAACCGGTTCGCGCAAGCGTGATCGTCAAAAAGTGGATCAGTTCTGTATGGCGCAGTCGATCTTCGATCTCCGCCTTCGGGCGATTCCCCTGCCCGGGCTCTTGCAGACTGCGCAGCACATCGTCGATGTCATCGGCACGCCGTCCTTCGACCGGAATCACGATGGTGACGAATGCATGCGGCATGTTCCTTTACCTCGTGAGCATCACATTGAGCCGGTCGGGGAAGAAGCCGCGGCGTCGCGTCTTTCCACTCTCACCCGCGACGCGCTCGAGCCGCCCCTTCCGCAAGAGCGCTTTAAAGGTCTGCGTAAGCTGGGCTTGCGCGATATAAGCCCCCACGCACCAGTGAATACCGTGGCCAAACATCATGTAATCCGACGCGGGCCGGCCCGGGATGAATCGGCGCGGAGCGTCGACATGCCGGGCGTCGAACATCGCTGACATGGTGGAGGCGAGCACGCGGCCCCCTGCCTTGATCCGCGCAGCGTAAAACGTGTCCGCGGCGAGGACGTAGTCACGCTCGCAAATGCGGAAGGGGCCGAAATTGTGAGGTTTGAATCGCAGCGCCTCGAGCAGGACGCGCCAGAGCAGGTCATCGTCGCCAACTAGGGCAGCGCTTTGCGCCTGCTTCAAATAGCTAGGATGATCGAGGAGCATCTCCAGGATGTGACCGCCGGCCAATGTGTTGGTCGGAACGAAGCCGACGATCATTCCCGTCAAGAATGCGCGGATATGCTTGTCGCTCAGTTGTTGCGGGGCTTTGGTTTGTAGGCTTAGCAAGCGACCGAGCGGTGTCGTTTCGCTCGCCGTCCGCGCGGCGATGGCGGCATCCAGCACTACGCGCACATATCGAGCGGCGCTAAACACCTGTGCAGATGCGGTGCCGTTGACCGGAGGCGGACCGAACAAATGGCCGCTCAGATCGATGGTCGCGTATGCGAACGTTCGCAGATCGCCCGGTATGGGGACTCCGTAATACTGCGTACACAGTTCGAGCGGTACGCGGGTGATCAGCTCGCCAATGGCATCGAACTGCAGCGGCTGACGCGCGAGGTTGGCCTCGGCGATGGCGCGTGCGCGCGGAACGACAACATCGGCGATATCGCTACGCCGGAAAGCAGCCATGAGAAACCGGAGCTGTTCGTCGTGTGCCTTGACGTTATCGATGCCAAGGATGAAGTTGGTCCCCGGCCGTTCGCCATCGTTGAGCAGCGGAATTTCTTCATCGAAGGGAACTTTGAAGACATCGGGGCGATTCAGCACCTCTGCGACGTCATCGTAGCGGCTTACGATGGTTAGTCCGCCCAATCGCGGCAGAAACCAGAGCCATCGAGCGATGCGCAGACCAAGATGCACCCACTTGACATCGATCTTGGAGAGCAAGCCGGCTGGAGCGATAACGTGCGGATCGTAGCGAGGTAAACGCAGCGGCGCTGGCCGTACAATCGTTTGGTCCATCTTTAACCCATCTCCCCTAGAACGACGACGCCCGGGATGGCGTGAGGCGTGCAGCGCAGATGCGATTCATAGCCCGAATCGAGGCGGCCGCGCCATATATCGAAAGTTCAACCCGTGGTCTCTACGAGACAAGGGCGGCTTAAAGCTTGTCGAGTAGCGCGGAAGCTTCGCGGTACCACGCCCCGTCGTGACCTTGCGCCAAACGCTCGTGAACAGGGGCGAGGGTCTGGCGCGCGCGAACCGGCTGACCGCGCGCGAGCAGTCGCTGGGCAAGTGCGGTCGCTGCCTTGAGTGCAGATAGCTTCGCGCCTTGCTCTTCCGCCACCTCGAGTGCCATCGCGAAGCTGCTCTCCGCCGCATGGGCGTCCTGCAGAGCGAGCTGAACTTCTCCCCGTACGCGATGGATATCGGCGAGGTCGTTACGCATGCCAGTCTGTTGAGAAAGAGATAGCGACTGCTCGATCAACTCTAGCGCTCGCTCCAATTGTCGAGCTCGAAGATGTGCGGAGGCGAGCCACATCATGAAGCTCGGCATGTATAACGAGCTGCTCGTCGCTCTATAGGCCGCGATGCCGTCGGTCAACACATCGATGGCGCGCTCCGCGCGACCCCGTGCAAGGTGCGAGAGCCCGTCAAACAGCGTGCCGAAAGCCGCGTAATAGGCAATTCGCTGCTCGGCGGCAAGTGAGACAAGTTGGGTGAGCGGCTCCTCGGCGCGGTGCGGATCACCAAGATACAAGTCGATGTAGGTCGCAGCGATGAGGGCATGGGCGATGGAATAAGGCTGCGCGAGTTGGCGTGCTTCGCTCAGCGCTGCTTGGCAATTCTTGCGTGCTTCGTCGACGTCCCCGAGACTGAGCAGAACGTAAGCCAGATAAGTCCGCATGACCACCCGCGGATCGTCGACGGTGAAAGCGGCATAGACCGGACGCCGAGCCGGGTCGAAGAGCTCGATCCCGCGCTCGAGTTGGCGGCGACCTTCCGTGAATGCGCCGAGCGGGAAGCTCGTTACGCCGGTCAGTCGGCAGCCCATCAAGGTCCACAGGTGGTCGGCGCGTGCCTCCCCCTGGCGAAGAAGCTCGTAAGCCCGAGCACGGGCGGTTGTCATATCGCCGCGAAGTAATGCGTGCGTCCACTGCCCATGCAGCACGGCAAGAACCGGCGGTGGATTGCCGAGGAGCACGCACAGCTGGTGAGCGCGCGTGAACACCGCGCCGGTTACCTCCGCGGCGTAGCCTTTGGTTGCGATCAACGCCTTGCCGCGTGCGATCTGATATTCGAGCTCGAGCTTGTGCCGCTCGGGCGTGGGCGGCAGACGCTCGATAAGTTCGAGTCCTCGTTCCAAGCGTCCGACTGCTTCCGCCATCGCCCATTGCGTCATCGCACGATAGCCCGCTTTGAGCCAATACCCGATCGCCTTCTCCAGCAAGTCCGCTTGGCTGCAGTGGTGTGCAAGCGTTTCGGGCTGCAGCTCGACCGTCTCACGAAACTGAGACTCCAGCACCTCGACCACGCGCCGATGCAAGTTCAGGCGCGTCGTTCGTAGCATGGTTTGATACGCCGCATCCTGGACTAGGGCATGCTTGAATACGAACGTCGAATGAGGTGCGGCACGTGACTCGAGCAGCAATCCGGACTGCGTGAGACGCTCTACGGCGCGCTGCAGCTCGGTGGACGTCAGGTCTGAGACGGCGGCGAGCAGTTCGTAAGAAAACTCTCGGCCGAGCGCTGCCGCCATCTCGGCGACCTGTTTCGCCGCACCGAGCCGATCGAGACGCATCAGAAGCGGCGCATGAAGGGGCGGCGGAATGGAGGAGCCCTGCCGTACGACTCTGCGCATTAGATTCTGCGTGCTTTCGTCTTGGGCTTCGAGGATGGCCTTGGTCATCTCTTCGATGTAAAGGGGCACGCCGTCCGTGCGATCCACGACGTCCTCTACGAGGTCCTCTTGCAGCCTGCCACTTCCCGCGATCTGCTTGACGAGCAGCGCACTTTCACGGCGAGACAGCGGCTGTAGCACGTAAGAGGAGATATGCGCTTGATGGGCCCACGAAAAGCGGATCTCTGGGCGAAACGTCACGATGAGCATAATCGGTCGGTGCGCTACCACCGCCACCGCCCGTTCGAGCAACTCCAACGAAGTTGGATCACTCCAATGCGCATCCTCGAATATCATGAGAACCGGTTGCGCTTTCGACGCGGCATCGAGTTGGCGGAGCAGTGCGTCGAGAGTTCGCTCCTTGCGCTGCTGCGGCGTCAGCGGAATCGAGATCGACTCATTCGAAATGCCAAGGAGCTGCGCGATCAAGGCGAGATCTTCGCCGCTATCGGTATACAAGGCTTGCCGTAGACGCTCTACTTTCCTATCGACGCCATCACTCCGGGCAAACCCTGCGGCCCGCTCCAGCTGCTGGATACATGGATGCAGTGGAGAGTCTTGCAGGTGCGGAGAACAGAAGTAGCGCAAACGGATATGGCGTTCCTTACTCAGGCGCTCGAGGAGGGCAGCCGTAAGGCGCGATTTGCCCACACCGGCCTCGCCTGACAACAACACAACTCGACCTTTGCCCGCGCTCGCTTCGCGCCAAAGGCTCACCAGACTTTGTTCCTCCGCATCGCGGCCGATCAACGGAGCAAGCTGACTCCCGCGCTGGGCCTCGAAGCGACTTTCTACCGTAGCCGGTCCCAACACCTGCCAAGCCTGAACGGGCTCTGACAGGCCTTTGAGCGAAACCGCTCCCAAGTCCTGGTACTCGAACAATCGTCCTGCGAGGTGGTACGTGCTGGCATCGATTACCACTGCGCCTGGTGCTGCCAAGTGCTGCAATCGAGCGGCCAAGTTCGGTGTATGGCCGGCTGCGTTGCGCAGTCCCGCCACTCCCGTTCCCTCTGTTGCGCCGACCACCACCAATCCCGTGGCGATTCCGATCCGCACTTGAGGACGATAACCGCGCAGCAGCACGAGAGAAGAGAGTCGCTCCACGATCTGCAAGGCGGCACGAATCGCACACTCGGCGTCGTTTTCATGTGCGGAGGGGTAGCCAAAGTAGACCAGCGCTGCGTCGCCGGGGAATTCGGCTACGAAGCCGCTGAAGGACTCTGAGATCTCGCTGATGTGGCGCGCGACTTCGCCGACGACTTCGCGCACGTCCTCCGGATCCCAATGCGAGGCGAGCGTGGTCGATCCAACCAAATCGCAGAACATGATCGACAACGGCCGACGCTCGGCAGCCTTATCGACGTGGGCGATGGGCTGGAGCGGGATCATCTCTAAGCGCTCGCCCGTGGGCTTCTCTGCTGCATCGCACCTCCCTGGTGCCTCTTATGCTCGTCGCTGGGCCTGACCGGGTTCTCGCCTTCAGCACCGTTCCCTTTCGCTATTCATCCCGTGCACCGAAGCGCGTACCTGTTTCGACGACGGTGGACAGCCGTGTGGGGATCCTATGGTACACGGCAAACGTTTGCGGAGACTCACGTATCATCAGGATGATGCCGACTGGGTCAGATTCATGAAACTCTCCGTTCTCGATCAATCCACCACCTCTTCGGGTCGAAACCAAGACCTTGCGATCCGCGAAAGCCTTGCCCTCGCGAAACACTGCGAGGCGCTCGGCTACCACCGCTATTGGGTGTCCGAGCACCACAACAGCAACAGCATCGTCGGCACGGCGCCCGAGGTGCTGATGGCTGCGATCGCGGCGACGACCGCGCGCATTCGTGTGGGCAGTGCTGGAGTGATGTTGCCGCATTACTCGGCACTGAAAGTGGCCGAGCAGTTTCGCGTGCTGGAAGCCATCGCGCCGGGTCGCATCGATCTGGGTGTGGGGCGGGCGCCGGGCAGCGATCGACTGACCGCGATGGCGCTCAATCCCTACTCCAATGCCGCCGAGGATTTCCCCGCGCAGGTGCGCGACCTGCACGCGTGGGTGAACGATCTTCCGCTTCCGGCCGATCATCCCTTCCGCAACATCAAAGCGCATCCGACCGGGCCGACCAGTCCTGAGATCTGGATTCTCGGCAGCTCCGATTACGGCGCGCAATTGGCGGCCTACTTCGGTCTGCCTTACGCGTATGCGTATTTCTTCACCGAGGGCCATGGCACCGAAGCTGCGCTGGAGCTGTATCGTCGCAACTTCAAGCCGAGCGAACAGTATCCGAAGCCGCAGGCCACCATTTGTGTCTGGGCGCTCGCCGCCGACACCGAGGAGGAAGCGCGCCGATTGCTGATGACGCGCGAATACTGGCGCGTGGGCTTCGAGAAGGGCATCCGCGAGCCATTGGTTACGCCCGAATACGCAGCCTCGTATCCCTACACCGAGGCCGAGCGCGCGACGATCGAGTCGCTGCGGCGCAAGGCCTTGGTCGGCACTGGCGAGCAGGTCGCAACGCGCCTACGCGAGCTCGCGCAGCGCTTTCAGCTCGACGAGCTGGTCATCGTGACGTGGACTTACGATTCCGAGCCGCGTCATCGATCGTACGAACTGTTGGCGAAAGCCTTGCTGTAGGCCGTCGCGTCTGCGGTCCGGATCCCTTCGGCGCCATCTCGTGCACGGGGCGTAGGCCAACCTGGGCTGCGTAAGCAGAACGCGGACAGCGACGGTTATCGCGAGGCAGAAACTCGAACAGATCAACACGCAAAGGACAGCGACCATGGATATGACCCCAGCCCGTTTGGATCCCGCGGATGCAACGCCGCCCACCTGGCAAGCCTTGACCGAGGAGGGGCTCGGCATCGAAGCGTTCCGCGCGATGGACCGAACCCGTGAGGCGGTGTTGGGGCAACTGACGGCTGGTTTGTCTCCCGCCGCAATGGCGCTCGCCCTGTTCGATTGGTCGGTCCACCTCGCGTTCTCCCCGGGCAAGCAAATGGAACTCGCATGGAAGGCAGGGCGAAAGGCAAACCGGTTCGCGACCTATGCGATCGCCAGCGCAATCGAGCGCGACGTCCCGCCGTGTATCGAGCCGCTGCCGGGCGATTACCGGTTCGCATCGCCAGGCTGGCGCAGCGCGCCCTTCAGCATGTGGTCGCAAGGCTTTCTCCTGGTCCAGCAGTGGTGGCACAACGTCACGCACGAAGTACCCGGTGTCAGCCCGCATCACGAGAGCGTAGTTTCGTTCGCTGCCCGTCAGCTGCTGGATGTCTTCTCGCCCTCCAACAATCCTTTCGCGAATCCCGAGGTCATCGAGAAGGCATCGACATCAGGCGGCATGAACTTCGTTCGAGGTTTCCAGAACTGGCTGGAGGACGCGAGTCGGACCATCACCGGCCGTCCGCCGGTAGGTGTGGAGAAGTTCGCGCCGGGCCGGGACGTGGCGGTCACCCCGGGCAAAGTGGTGTACCGCAATCAACTGATCGAACTGATCCAGTATGCACCGGCGACCGATCCCGTGATTGCGGAGCCGGTCCTCATCGTGCCGGCGTGGATCATGAAGTACTACATCCTCGATCTGTCGCCCGCTAATTCGCTCGTACGGTATTTGGTGTCGCAGGGCTTTACCGTCTTCTGCATCTCTTGGCGTAACCCCGGCGCTGATGATCGCGACCTCACGATGGACGATTATCGGCGTATGGGCGTCATGGATGCTCTCGACGCCGTCACGGCAATCCTGCCGAACCGTAAGATCCACGCAACCGGCTACTGCCTCGGCGGCACCTTGTTGTCGATCGCTGCAGCGGCGATGGCGCGCGCACGTGACGAGCGACTTACCTCGGTATCGCTGTTTACGGCGCAGACCGACTTTAGCGAACCCGGCGAGCTCGCACTGTTCATCGATCACAGCCAGACGCACCTTCTCGAGAGCATGATGTGGAACAAGGGCTATCTATCGGCCGACCAGATGGCCGCCGCTTTCCAGCTGTTGCGCACCAACGATCTGATCTGGTCGCGACACATCCACGACTATCTGATCGGCGAGCGCACGCCGATGACCGACCTGATGGCATGGAATGCCGACTCCACGCGCATGCCCTATCGTATGCATAGCGAGTATCTGCAGCGCCTCTATCTGGACAACGAGCTTGCCGCCGGTCGTTTCATGGTCGACGGTCGGCCCGCAGCGATCCAGAACATCCGCGTGCCGATGTACGTCGTCGCCACCGAGCGCGACCACGTCGCCCCGTGGCGCTCGGTCTACAAAATTCACTACCTGGCCGACACCGACGTCAGCTTCGTGCTCGCCAGCGGCGGTCATAACGCCGGCATCGTCAGCGAGCCGGGTCACCCGAGGCGGCACTTTCGCGTGGCACTCAAACGAGAGACGGACCTGTGCATCAGTCCCGATGAGTGGTTGGCCGCCGCTCAACTGAAAGCAGGATCGTGGTGGACCAATTGGTCGCAGTGGCTGACCACTCTGTCCTCGACCAACCGCGTGGCGCCGCCCGCGATGGGGGCGCCGGACGAAGGCTATGCGCCGCTCGCGGACGCGCCAGGCAGTTACGTGTTTCAGCGATGAGCGTGGCCATGTTCGAGAGCGAGTGTGCGGCGACGATGGCGCTTCCGCTTATTCGCCTTCTTCGAATTTCACTCCCCGGTTCCATCTCGATCCTGGACTGGGATTGCCGTGAGCGGCGTGGCAACCGATTCGAGGGGCCGCCGCTCGGCGTCGACGCCGAGCCATAGCGCAACGCCGGCCGCGATCAGCACCAGAATCGCGCCGAGCAGATAACCACCTGCCACGGCCCAGCGGCTTTGCGTCTCGATCAGCATCCCGAACAGCGCGGGTGCGAGGAAGCCGCCTGCACCGGTGCCGATGGCATAAAAGAGTGCGATCGCCAGCGCCCGCATTTCGAGCGGGAACACCTCGCTCACCGTTAGATAAGCCGAGCTCGCCGCGGCGGAGGCGAGGAAGAACACGATCGACCACGCCGCGGTCTGCGACCACGCGTCCAGCCAACCGGCAACGAAGCCGTAAGCGGTGAGCAGCAGCGTGATGCCGGACAGTGCGTAGGTGGCGGCGATCATCTTGCGCCGGCCGATGCGATCGAACAACGGTCCGAGCAGCAAGGGCCCGAGGAAATTGCCGATCGCGAACGGAATGATGAACAAGCCCACGCGTGCATCGGGCACACCATAGAAGCGCGTGAGCACCAGCGCATAGGTAAAGAAGATCGCGTTGTAGAAGAAGGCTTGCGCGATCATCAAAGTAAGTCCAAGGACGGCGCGATCGCGATGCCGCTCGACGAGCACGCGCAGGATTCCGGTGAGCGACGGCGGCGGGCGCAGGCCGACGCCGATCTGCTGCGTGGGCTGCGGCCAGTGGCCGTGCTCGCGTCGAACGGTCGCTTCGATGTCGCGCATTGCGCGTTCGGCTTCGCTTTCGTGCCCGTGTGTGATGAGCCAACGCGGGCTCTCCGGCAGATTGCGCCGAACCAGCAGAATGGCGATGCCCATGAGCGCACCCAAAGCGAACGCGAGACGCCAGCCGAGCGCGGGGCCCAGGATGGCGGGATCGAGCAGAATCAGTGCGACCAATGCGCCGAGCGCGGCACCCACCCAGAAGCTGCCGTTGATCGTCAGGCTCACGCGCCCGCGCACGCGCGCGGGAATGAGCTCGTCGATGGCGGAGTTGATCGCTGCATATTCGCCGCCTATCCCCACACCCGTGAAGAATCGACAGAACGCGAAGCTCGCGAAGTTCCACGTGAAGGCCGTGGCCAACGTGGCGACCAGGTACACTGCGAGCGTGACCAAGAACAAGCGCTTGCGTCCGTAACAGTCGGCGAGGCGGCCGAAGTACAAAGCCCCGAGCACGGCGCCGGCGATGTATGCGGACGCGCTCAAGCCCACCTGGGAGGCGCTCAGTCCCAGCGTATCGGGCCGCTGCAAGGTTGGACCGATGGCGCCGACGATGGTGACTTCGAGCCCATCCAGAATCCACGTGATGCCCAAGGCAATCACCACGCGCCAATGCCAGCGCGACCAAGGCAAGGCGTCGAGACGGTGCGGAATCGTGGTGTAGGGCACGAGCGACGGATGATGGAGCGGTGGTGGCCGCCGAAGAGGTTGTATGCTACTCGACCACCATCGATTACAACCGAAGACAGGTCATCCATGGAAAGCGATCGCTCGCGTCTCACGCCGCTGCCCCTTCCACCCGGCATCCGCTCGCGCACGGTGGAGGGTGTCAACGGGCTTACTATGCACGTGCTCGAAGCGGGTTTCGAGACCAAGGGGCGGCCGTGTGTGCTGCTGCTGCATGGCTTTCCCGAGCTTGCGTACAGCTGGCGCAAGGTCATGCTGCCGATTGCGCAAGCCGGCTATCACGTACTCGCGCCCGATCAGCGCGGTTACGGACGCACGACCGGTTGGGACCCCAGTTACGACGGCGATTTGCATTCGTTCCATCTGCTGAGCATCGCGCGCGATGCGTTGGCGTTGGTGTACGCATTCGGTTATCGCTCGGTTGCCGCTGTCATCGGCCACGATTTCGGCTCTCCGGTGGCCGGGCTGTGCGCACTGACCCGCCCCGATGTCTTTCGCTCGGTCGTGATGATGAGCGCGCCGCTTCCTGGTGTGCCGGATCTGCCGTTCGATACGGTGGAGCGGCCGGCAGCGAAGCCCGAAGTCGAGAACGTGATCGAGACGCTGCCTCGCTTGCCGCGTCCGCGCAAGCACTATCAGTGGTACTACTCCGGGCGCGAGGCGAACGAGGACATGTGGCACTGCCCGCAGGGCGTGCGCGCGTTCATGCGCGCGTACTATCACTACAAGAGCGCGGACTGGAAGCAGAACAAGCCTTATCGACTGGCGGCACGGACGGCCACCGAACTGGCCAAGATGCCGACCTACTACATTATGGATGCCGACAAGAACATGGCGCAGACGGTCGAACCGGAGATGCCGAGCGCGGCCGAGATCGCCGCGTGCAAGTGGCTCACGGAGGACGAGCTGCGCGTGTACAGCACCGAGTACGAGCGCACCGGTTTTCAGGGCGGGCTGCAGTGGTATCGCACGCGCTTCGTTCCTGAATACAACGCCGAGTTTCAGCTGTTCTCGAGCAAGACCATCGACGTGCCCTCGGCCTTCATCGCCGGAAAAAGCGACTGGGGGGTGTATCAATGGCCGGGCGATTTCGAGGCGATGCAGACGAAGTTGTGCACGAACATGGTCGGCGTGCACCTGCTCGACGGCGCGGGGCACTGGGTGCAGCAAGAGCAGGCCGAGGAGGTGAATCGCTTGTTACTGGAGTTCTTGAGCAAGTACGGCGGATAGAAAAGGGAGCTGCGGCAGCGCTTTTTCCACTATTTTCGAACGAGGGATCGATTCTTCGGCGGGGCAAGCGGTCACGGCGGGCGTGAGGCCCTTACCCACACCACACCCCCCGGCTTCGCCTGGACCCCGCCTCCTGAGAGGCGGGGAACAGTTGGCCCACTATGCCAATAGCTTTCCCGCTCTGCTCGCAAGTGCCCTTCCCCTCCTCTCAAGAGGAGGGGTCGCCGCCCTGCTCGCAAGCGGCCTTCCCCTCCTCTCAAGAGGAGGGGTCGCCCGAAGGGCGGGGGTGGTGTGGGTTGGAGTCGAGGCCCCAGCGTCGTAGATTGCAGCACGCCGCAGTCTTGCGGAAGCAGAGGAAGCGTCGCGCAGAATTGGTTTCACAGCAGGCCGGGATGCGTGCGCACAGCGTGAGGCGTTCTTCGCACGATATATCCGGGAACCGATCGTTTCATCTCTGGATCTACGTCCATACTAGTCAAATTCTCCCGCATGCCACCGCTTCGCTTCGACAACGCCTTCGCTCGTGAGCTGCCGGCCGACCCGCATACCGGGCCGCAGCGCCGGCAAGTTCACGGCGCGCTCTATTCGCACGTTCAGCCCACACCGGTCGCGGCGCCACGACTCATTGCTTATTCACGCGAGATGGCGGGGATCCTCGGATTCGGTGACGAGGACATCGAGTCGCCACAGTTCGCGCAAGTCTTCGGCGGCAATGCCCTGCTCGAGGGCATGCAGCCGATTGCGGTGAACTACGGCGGGCATCAGTTCGGGAATTGGGCGGGGCAGCTCGGCGATGGGCGCGCCATCACCCTCGGCGAGGTGATCGACGCGCAGGGGCGCAGGTGGGAGTTGCAGCTCAAGGGCGCCGGCCCCACTCCGTACTCACGCACTGCCGACGGTCGTGCCGTGTTGCGCTCGTCGATCCGCGAGTTCCTGTGCAGCGAGGCCATGCATCATCTGGGCGTGCCGACCACGCGCGCCTTGAGTCTGGTGGCCACCGGCGAGGAGGTGATCCGCGACATGTTCTACGACGGCCGTCCGCGCGCCGAGCCGGGAGCGATCGTGTGCCGCGTCGCGCCTTCGTTCGTTCGCTTCGGCAACTTCGAGCTACCCGCCTCGCGCGACGACGTGGCGCTGCTCAAGCGGTTGGTCGAGTTCACCATTCGCCGCGATTTTCCCGAGTTGATGGAAGGCGGTAAGGCGATCGACGAAAGCATCCGCGCGGAATGGTTCGCACAAGTTTGCGAGCGCACCGCGCGCATGGTGGCGCACTGGATGCGCGTGGGCTTCGTGCACGGCGTGATGAACACCGACAACATGTCGATCCTGGGGCTCACCATCGACTACGGGCCGTACGGCTGGATCGACGATTTCGATCTCGACTGGACGCCCAATACGACGGACGCTGCAACGCGCCGCTATCGCTTCGGTCAGCAGCCGCAGATCGCTTTCTGGAATTTGAATCGCCTGGCTGTCGCGCTGCTGCCGCTATTCCCCGGCGAGGCACCCCTGCAGGAAGGGCTACAGCGCTTTATCGACGCGTATGGTCGGGCCGAGCGCGCATACATCGCCGGCAAGCTGGGTTTGCGCGAATGCCGCGACGAGGACATGGTGCTCATGCGCGAGCTCTACGCATTGCTCCAACATGCTGAAGTCGATATGACCTTGTTTTTCCGGGCGCTGAGCGACGTCGATTCGGATGCACCTTCGCTCGCTCCGCTCGAGCAGTCCTTCTACGACGAGACCAAGCGGCGCGCAAGCGCGGCGCAATTCGAGCAGTGGCTCGCGCGCTATGCGCAGCGCGTGCGAGCAGACGCGCGCCCCGCGCAAGAGCGCCGCCACGCCATGCACGCCGTCAATCCGCGCTACGTGCTGCGCAACTATTTGGCGCAGCAGGCGATCGATCGGGCGGAGCAGGGCGACGATACCGGCGTACACGAGCTGTTGGATGTCATGCGCCGGCCCTACGATGACCAACCCGGTCGCGAAGCCTTTGCGCAGAAGCGCCCGGACTGGGCACGCACGCGTGCTGGTTGTTCGATGCTCTCGTGCAGCTCTTAAGGTCCGGCCTGGTAGAGTGGTAGCCCGGATGCAGGCCGAAGGCCGGAATCCGGAAAGGCACAGGCATCGCGAAGTCGGCGGAAGCTGGAAATCTTCCCAGATTCCGCTGCGCTCCATCCGGGCTACGACCGCTGTCGCGCAGCGCTCGAGAACCGAACGGCTTCGGTTGAAGGTAATCCTTCGACCCTTGGGCGCGAAGGCGAGATCAAGTCCGGGTGATCGATGCTCCGCCGTCGACCAGCATCGCCGTGCCGGTCATAAAAGATGCATCGTCGGATGCGAGGTAGAGCACCGAGCGCGCCAACTCCTCGGGTTGCGCCACGCGCTTGAGCGCATGCAGATTGGTAACGAAGCCGTGCGACTCCGGCGTGTTGTTCATGACGTAATACATCGGAGTTTCGACCGCGCCTGGCAGGACCGCGTTGACGCGGATGCCTTGCGGACCATACTCCGCAGCGAGCGCCTGTGTGAGGCCGATCAGGCCTGCTTTGCTCGCCGCATAAGCTGCCACGCCGGGGAAGCCGATGGTATAGCCCACGAACGTCGCGGTGAAGATGATCGAACCGCCCTTGTTCTTCAGCATCGCTGGTGCTTGATACTTGGCGCCGAGGAACGCGCTGGTGAGATTAGTCTCCAGCGTGTGCGTCCAGCCGGTCAGCGACACTGCGGCGGTCGGACCCATCTCGCCCAGCGTCCCTGCGTTGTTGAATGCGATGTCAAGACGTCCGAAGCGCTCGATCGCCGCGTCGACGAGCGTCTGTGCGAAGGCTTCGCTGCACACGTCGCCCGGCACGGCCACCGCTTGACCGCCGTCGCTCGCGATCTCGTCTACCAGGGCGTTGAGCTCCGACTTGCGGCGCGCGGCGACGACCACCTTGGCACCTTCCTGCGCAAACAACACTGCCGTGGCGCGTCCGATGCCGGAACTCGCTCCGGTGATGATTGCCACCTTGCCTTGCAGACGCTTCATGTTTCTCTCCAAAATAGACTACACAGTCTAGAACAGGTAAAAAAACTAATCGAGTGCGGTCAGTGCGACGGCCGCGACTTGCTCCATCGACTTGCTGCTGGTATCGACGCGCGCGAATGCGCGCATGCCTTGGATCGTGGTGACGAAGAACCGGGCGAGCGCTCTGGGGTCGCGATCCGCGGAGAGCTCGCCGGATGCCTGCGCCCGTCGCAGGGCGCGCTCGAAGATCGTCTCGATTGCGGCCTGATTGTCTTTCAGAAGTTTCGCGATCTCTTCGTCGTCGCGTTCGCGCTCGAGATTAGCGCTTAGGAGCAAACAGCCGCGTCGCCGTGCCGACTTCGACTCGCTGCATAGCCCAGCGAGGAGTTCGGTGAAGCATTGCCGGACCGATTGACCGGAGTCGAACAGTCGGCGCAACGCTGCGTGGTTGGCGTCACGATAATGGGCGAGGGCGCGCAGGTAGAGTGCGCGCTTGTCGCCGAAGGTGTCGTAGAGGCTCTGGCGTGCGATGCCCATCTCGGCGATCAACGTGTCGAGCGAGGTCTTGGCGTAGCCGTTGTCCCAGAACGCCTCTACCGCCTTTCGGAGGACGTCCTCGGGATCGAATTGTTTCGTGCGCGGCATGGATTCTGGACTCTATAGTACGGAATAGATGCTGTCAACGATCGGATGTCCTCAAGATCGAGACCGCGGGATTCGCGCTCGCACGGGAACGATGCGTCGCTCATTTGCCAACGAAATAGCGCCGCCGCTTCGACTTGGGACTGTGCGGATCGAAATGGGCAGGCAGCCACGCCTCCATCGTCTCCTTCAAGTAGCCGGCATCCGGGTTGGAGGAATCCGCATTGCTCAGGCGGCGGACCAGGTAGCGCGCGTAGTGATGATCGAACACGCGCATGAACTCGCCGAAGTAGAGATCGGCCACGCGCTTGTCGCCGCGAATGACGAGCATGTTCTCGTCGTTGCTGCGCTGGGAAGGGCGGCTGAAGTTGGCCGATCCGGTCACGACGACTGGATCATTACCGATGGGATCGATCAGCATGAACTTGCCGTGAATGTAGCGGTTTGCGTTCAGCGGGTTGGTCCGCTCGGTCAAGAAATTCGCCAAAGCCCCCGGCGGCAAACGGCCACCAGCCGCGAACAAAACGTCATGGTCGCTGCCGATCGATTCGTTCGATGCGAGGTCGTCGTCCTTGACGATGTAGCGCAACACATCGTTCTCTTGCGCGATGACTTGTGCAAACACGCTGTCGAGATTGAATGCGAGCATCAAGCAGACGACGCGGTTTGCCTCCGCCATCCGATCTGCATACCATTGCAGCGTGGCGTTGGTGTCGATCTCGTCTCGTGCGCTGAACAGCGGCACGCAGCCGCGCGGCGCACGCCCGGGCGGCGTGGGCGAAGCGATTCGATTGAGTTGGCGCAGCTTCGTAGGCGTCAGGTTCTGCGCGAGCCGCTCCCAATAGTCCAAGTACGACTGCGCGATGGTCTCGTCCCACACAATGTGCCCGACATTCGAGTGACCGAAGATGCCACCGGCAGAGATGTTGGTCGAGCCCGTCCACACCGCGACCGGCTTCGTGCCCTCTAGCAAGACGATGAACTTGTTGTGGCGGATCCCCTCGCTCACCGTACGAGGGATGACGGCGTCGAGCCGATCGAGTCCGGCGTTGGCGATCGCAGCATTGTTGGCGGTCTTGAAACTGCTGACCGCGTCGTAAACGATCTTCACATCGGCGCCGGCTTCGATCGCCCGCGCGAAGGCATCGACCACGGGCTGATAATGGAATTCGTAGCAAGCTGCACGCAGGCCCATGCCGTCCTTGGCGAGCGCGATAAAGCCGGTCAAGGCCTCGTACAGGCCGCGCGAGAGCCACACCATCTCCGGAGAAGAGGGATCGTCGGCCTTGGGCGTGCGATTGCCGAACTCGCGCGCGTAGGCTTGCGATCCGATTACGCCACGATTGAAGAAGACGTCGTGGCGCAGCGGCGCCACTGAAAAGTCTGAATCGGATGTTCGGCGCTCGAAACCGGAGTGCCCGCCGGCAAACCCTTGTCCTTGTCCTTGAAGCGCTTCAATCCGCGCAGCCAGCGCTTCGCGATGACTGCGCCGTCCCTCAATGTCGAGCGCTCGATGGCGAAGCCGAGTAGATCATTCTCGTTCGGCTTTCGGCCGCTGCGGGTATCCCAGGCGAGAATGACGACATGGGATCCGGCGATCGCTCGAAGACGAAACGAAGGGCTTTGGCCGCTCGCGCGCATGGTGTCCCCTTGTGGTTGTTCGTATGGCACACCATGGTACGCCGACTGGGTCCAAGAGTCGGCCAGTCGCAAGCAGCGCGACAAAGCGTTCAGCTCATCGTGTAGCTATGTCATGCGCGCGAGACTCATGCAAGTGTGACAGGGGCAACGCCGGCGCCGTCAGGCGCGAAGCGCAGGTCGCAGGCTTTAGCCGTGCGAAGTGTCTTGGTTCAAGGGCGGCGTCCGGTCGCTCACCGGGCCTTCGTGCCGCTGCTCTCGTGGCATATTTGTACGGTTTGCAGTTTCTGCATCGTAAGAGACACCAACTGGATCTTGCCCCTGCATCCAATGCTTCGGTGCTTCCACGCGCGTTGATCCTGACAGGACTCCGGCGCGCCCGAAGCGGTGCGCCAGCGCTTCGTCGCTGCTGTCGTGAATTGTTCGAGCCAATGCGTGACCTATGCTTGCCGCAAGGGCGACGGCAGTGAGCGCGAGGAAACTTCCTCGCACGAGATGTGAGCGGATGTCCATGACTGCTCCTTGATCGCGGATGGTTGATCATGCGAGTGGGCTCTGCGCAAGCGGGAAATTGTTGCTCGGTCTGTACATCCGACCATGCCCTGCTCGAACCCATTTCAAGTGTTTTGACCACGGATCGCAGGGCACGTGCGGCGGACAAGCGCCGGGAAGCGCTGGACAAGTCTCGCCGCACCGCCGATCGGGAATTTGCTCGCCAGCTCGGACATGGCGCGCAGGCCTATTGCTCTGGCGCGTTGCCTTTTGATCGCGAGATGCGACGCCGATTACGACAGCGAAGCTACCCGTGCGCATTCCGCGGCATGCCGCTTGCCGTCCTCGGCGTTGCCGGCGTCAACCGAAGCGGTCTCAACCGACGCACCGCGCGACGCCCGTACGACGATGAATGTATTTGTATTCTCCTGGCGAGCGCGCTGCTTCCGGGCAGCGGTTCTGTTTCCGCTGAGCGTCTTGCTCGGCGCTTGCGATCAACAATCTTCTCCGACGTCTCCAACCGCTGCATCGGCGGCAACGCAGCCGAGCACGGCCGCGACGGCAACGGCGCCACTGAACGGCCTGACGTTCAGCACTGCACCGCAAAGTCCGCCTGGCGAGTGGCGCAGTCAGGCGCGCGATTACGCCAACTCTCGTTACAGTCCGCTCGATCAGATCAACACCTCGAACGTCAGTCGCCTGCGCGTTGCATGGACGTTCGCCGACGGTCAGGAAAACGGCCACGAGGCCGGACCACTGGTGGTGGACAACACTATGTATCTGGTCACGCCGTTTCCCAATACCGCCTACGCGCTCGACCTCACCAAGGCGGGCGCGCCGATCAAGTGGAGCTTCGCGGCCAATCCCACGCCGCTCGCGATCGGCAAGGCGTGCTGCGACACGGTCAACCGAGGCCCCGCCTACGTCGACGGGAAGCTGATCTACAACCTGCTCGACGATCACACCGTGGCGGTCGACGTGCGAACCGGGAAAGAGGTTTGGCGCACAAAGATGGGGAACCCCGAACTGGGCGAGACGTTGACCATGGCGCCGTTCGTGGTGGGCAAGAAAGTCTACGTCGGCAACAGCGGCGGAGAGATGGGCGTGCGCGGTTGGCTCGCCGCGCTCGACGCCGACACGGGCAAGGAGCTGTGGCGCGCGTACAGCACCGGACCGGACAATGACGTAAAGATTGGCGCCGATTTCAAACCGTTCTACCCTTGGTTGCGTGGCAAGGACTTGGGCGTCACCACCTGGCCCGCCGACATGTGGAAGCATGGCGCCGGGGCCGTGTGGGCGTGGATCTCGTACGACCCCGAGCTCAACCTGATCTACTACGGCACCAGCAATCCGGGACCCCGCGTGCCGGTGCAGCGACCGGGCTTGAACCTGTGGACGAGCGCGATCTTCGCTCGCGACGCGGATACCGGCATGGCGAAGTGGGCCTACCAGTTCACCCCGCACGATCAGTGGGACTACGACGGCGTCAACGAAAACCTGTTGGCCGACGTGCAAATCGATGGACGGCCACGGAAGGTGCTGATCCATTTCGATCGCAACGCCTACGCCTACACCATCGATCGGGCGACCGGTGAAGTGCTGCGCGCGACGACCTTCGCGTACCAGAACTGGTCGAGCGGCTTCGACATGAAGACGGCGGTGCCGCAGGTCATTCCCGCTAAGCAGCCCAAGCCCGAGGTTCAGCTCGAGGTGTGTCCGCCGGACATCGGCGGCAAGGATTGGCAGCCGTCCGCGATGTCGCCGCGCACGGGCCTCGTCTACGCAGCGATCTTCAACATCTGCATGGATCTCACGGATCACACGGTGCCGTATATCGCCGGCACGCCTTACGACGGGATGGAGATGAAGCGCCACCCCGCGCCTGGCGGAAACTGGGGCGAGTTCATGGCGTGGGATCCGGTCGCAGGACGCAAGGTGTGGTCGATCAAGGAACAGTTCATGACGATGGGCGGTGTGCTCGCCACCGCCGGCGATGTGGTGTTCTACGGCACGACGGACGGCTGGTTCCGGGCGATCGATGCGCGCAGCGGTCAGGCGTTGTGGTCGACCAAGCTGGGCTCCGGCGTCGTCGCGCCGCCGATCACTTATCTTGGTCCGGATGGCCGTCAGTACCTGGCTGTATATTCAGGCGTAGGCGGGGCGGCGATGGTCAGCTCGAAGATGCCGGGTTTCCCAGCGCGAGGCAACACGCTGTACGTGTTTTCGATCGACGGCGCGTCGCCGAGTCAAGCTGCCGGGATGTTGACCACCCAAGCGCAGGAGCCCGCGTCATCGAGCAAGGCCGGCACGTCGACGCGCAGGCATTGATGGGGACGCCGTATGGACACGCTTAAACGCATTCTGCCCGTCATGGTGATGGTTACGCTCGCCGCCTGCTCACGATCGCAGGGCGGCAGCACGACGCAGCCGTCTGCCGCGGCCCTGCCGCCGGAGGGCCAGATCGCGAGCGTGCCGCTCGGCGATCTCGCCGGTGTCGCAGCGACCAATCTGCCGGCCAACTTGCATAACCCGCTCGAAGGTAATCCGACGGCTGTGCAAGAAGGAAAGAATCTGTTCATCAAGATGAACTGCGCCGGCTGCCACGGCTACGACGCGGGCGGCGGCATGGGACCGAGCTTGGTGGATCACTACTGGCGTTATGGCGGCGTGCCGGTCAGCGTATACAAATCCATCTATGAGGGCCGTCCACAAGGCATGCCCGCGTGGGGGAGGGCATTGCCGCCGCAGGAAATCTGGAAGATCGTCGCCTACCTCGAGTCGCTCGGCGGCACCTTCCCGGCCGATGCGTACCACGCTGCCTTGCAGGGCGATCTGGGCAACGCATCGGGCGGCGGCGCAGAAGAGAAATCTCGCGAATCCAACCGCAGCTCGAGCCGGCAATGACACCGCTGTCGTATCTGCACACGCATGGTCCCGCCGGCGACCCGCTGGCGCATCTGGCCTGGGGGCTGGGCGCGATATCGATCATCGTCGTGGTGATCATCATCGCGCTCGTGCTCATCGCGACGTTCCACACACGTCCTGCTGTGGCAGTCGACGGCCAGGGGCGTTGTCCGATCGGGCGCGATGTCGGCGGCGTGCGATGGGTCTACATCGGGGTCGGCATCTCGACCGTCGTGCTGTTCCTCTGCGCGATCTGGATGCTTGCCGCTTTGGCGGCGGTTTCATCGCCGCCGACCGCCCCCGCGTTCAAGATCGAAGTCACCGGCAATCAATGGTGGTGGTCTGTTCGCTATCTGGGCAATACGCCCAGCAATACGTTCGTTACGGCCAATGAAATCCACATCCCCGTCGGCGAGCCCGTGCGCATCGATCTGATCGGCGGCGACGTCATTCATTCGTTCTGGGTGCCGAAGCTGGCGGGCAAGACGGACACCATTCCCGGTCAGACGAATCAGATGTGGCTGCAAGCCGATCAGCCCGGCACCTATCGCGGCCAGTGCACGGAGTACTGCGGTGTGCAGCACGCGCACATGGGCTTCATCGTGGTCGCAGAACCGCGCGCGCAGTTCGAAGCATGGCGCGCCAATCAGCTCGCCGCCGCACCGCAGCCGACCAGCGATCTCGAGAAATCAGGGTTGCACGTGTTCCAAGCGCGCTGCGGGGCGTGCCACGCGGTGCGCGGCAGTGATGCCGCCGGAATCCTCGGTCCGGATCTCACACATGTCATGAGTCGCAGTACGCTGGCTGCCGCCACTTGGCCCAACGGCCCGGGACGCATCGCCGGCTGGATCATGGGCGCCCAAAGCATTAAGCCGGGCTGCCGGATGCCGCAGCTCAGCATGCAAGGCAATGAGATGGGCGCGCTGCTCGCGTACCTGAAGACGCTGCAGTAACAACGAGGAGGCCCCGATGGCCAATGGTGTGGATGCCTACCGCACGCCGGTAGTGGTCAGCGGCGACGAGCGCTCGCCGTTCGCACGCGACCTCGCGCAAACCTGGGAGACGCGGGCAGGGTGGCGCGGTTGGCTCGCCACCGTGGATCACAAGGAGATCGGCAAACGCTATCTAGTCACCGCGTTCGCCTTTCTGCTCCTCGGGGGCATCGAGGCGCTGATCATGCGCCTGCAATTGGCGCAGCCCAACGCGACCTTCCTCACGCCAGAACAGTACAACCAGGTCTTCACCATGCATGGCGTGACGATGATCTTCTTGTACGCGCTGCCGATCCTGTCGGGCTTCAGTAATTATCTGTGGCCGCTGATGCTCGGTTCGCGCGACATGGCTTTTCCCCGCCTCAATGCCTTGTCGTACTGGATTTTTCTGTTCGCGGGCATCTTCATGTACGCGAGCTTCCCGTTCGGCCTCGCGCCCGACGGCGGCTGGTTCAACTACACGCCTTACACCTCGCGCGAATACAACCCCGGCCCGAATATCGATGTCTATGCGCTCGGCATGGTGTTGCTCGGCATCTCCACCACCGTGGGTTCGGTCAACTTCATCGTGACGCTGTTTCGCACCCGCGCGCCGGGCATGTCGATCAATCGCGTGCCGATCATCGTGTGGGGAACGCTCACCGCGGCGGTCGCGAATCTGTTCGCCGTGCCCGCGGTTAGTCTCGCGTTTTTCATGCTGTGGCTGGACCGCCAATTCGGCACGCATTTCTTCGACATCACCGGAGGCGGTCACCCCTTGCTGTGGCAGCACCTGTTCTGGATGTTCGGCCATCCGTGGGTCTACGTCGTCGTCCTGCCCGCTATGGGAATCGTCTCGGACGCGTTGCCGACGTTCTGCCGTCGTCCGCTGGTCGGCTATACAGCCGTGGCGTTGGCCACCGTCGCCACCATGATCATCGGCTTCGGCGTGTGGACCCATCACATGTTCGCCACCGGTCTGCCGCCGCTTGCACTGTCTTTCTTCGGCGCCGCGAGCATGGCGATCGCGATACCGAGCGCGGTGGCCGTATTCGCCTGGATCGCCACCATTTGGACCGGGCGACCGGTGTTCAAGACGCCGTTCCTGTTCTTCGCTGGTTTCATTGTGCTGTTCGTCATCGGCGGCGTGTCGGGCTTCATGACCGGCGCGGTGCCGCTGGATTGGCAGCTGACCGATACGTACTTCGTCGTCGCGCACCTGCACTACGTGCTGCTCGGCATCAACGTCTTCCCGGTGATCGGGGGCATCTACTATTGGTTCCCCAAAATGACCGGGCGCATGCTCGACGAGCGCGTGGGGAAGTGGGTCTTCTGGCTCATGTTCATCGGCTTCAACGTCGCGTTTCTGCCGATGCATTGGACGGGGCTGCTCGGCATGCCGCGCCGGATCTACACCTATTCGAGCGAGATGGGATGGGATGGGTTGAACATGACCACGACGATCGGTTCGTTCATCCTGGCGGTGGGCTTTCTGCTGTTCTTTCTCGATGTCGCGCGCAGCGTGCGCAACGGTCCGATCGCCGGTTCCAACCCTTGGGATGCAGGAACTTTGGAATGGTCGACGCCTTCGCCGCCGCCGCCCTACAACTTTGCGGTGATCCCGACCATTGCGAGCCGCCATCCGATGTGGGAGGACCGCTTGCAGGAAGGCACTGGCCGCAGCCAGCTGCATCAGGGCGTGTTGCTGAACCAAGGCCGAGAGACCCTGGGAACGACTGCCCTCGATGCCGAGCCCGATGTCATCCTCAAGATGCCGCAGGACACTTACATCCCGCTGCTGCTCACCATCGCGATGACCGTGCTGTTCGTCGCGCTGTTGATGCGCGGCTGGGTTTGGGTGGTGCTTGCCGGCATTGCTACCGCGGCCGCCATCATTGCTTGGCTGTGGCCGCGCGCGAGTCTGGGTCAAACGCGCGTGAGCGAGACCGCGCCAGCCCCTGCTCGCGAAGGTTCGAGCGCTGCGAGTCCAGGTGCTGTTCCTCAACCGCTTCCCATCGGCAGCTTCGGGCACCATGCCAGCGGTTGGTATGGCGCTTGGGCGCTCATCATTACCGAGGCGTCCCTGTTCGCGTATCTGCTCTTCAGCTACTTCTATCTCGCCTCGCGTGCGGTCGGACCCTGGCCGCCCGAGGGACTTCCCGCTCTCAAATTAGCCTTGCCCAACACGATCATTCTGCTCATCAGCAGCGCCGTGCTGGCGTGGGGCGAATCGGGCTTTCGCCGTCATGCCGACCGAGCGCGCGTGCTGTGGGGGCTCGGCGGCGCGTTCGTGCTGGGGGTGGCCTTCGTGATCATTCAGGGCTTGGAGTGGCACAACAAGCCATTCCAATTCAGCGACAACGCCTACTCCTCGCTCTACTACACGACGACCGGCTTCCACATCGCGCACGTGATCGGCGGCTTGATCGCATTGGCCGTTTTGTTCGTCTGGACTGCGCGCCACTACTTCGGCCGTTATCGACATATCGCCGTGACGATCGGCTCGATCTACTGGCATTTCGTGGACGTGGTGTGGCTCGCCGTGTTCACGACTTACTACGTCTTTCCTTACGTCAATCGTGTCGGGTGAGGATATCCATGGCGAGCACTGCAGACATGCCGACGGGGCAGATTGGACATCCGGCTCCGCAACGCGACATCATCAGCCTGTTCATTCTTGCGCTCGCAATCTTTGGCGTGCCGTTGTTGTGGGGCGGGCAATTGCTGTTGAGCTACGGGCTGGCGAGCTTCGCGTGCTATCCGTCTTGGAACCCTCTGGCAACACCGCAGTACTCCGGGATACGCGTCGCGCTGCTCGCGATCGGGTTGGCGGCCTTGGTCGGCGGCGTGGGTATCGCGATGCTGGCGGTTTACAGCTGGCGCAAGACGCGCGGCGAGCAGGGCGGCAGCCAAAAGCACCTGGTCGATATCGGCGAGGGCCGCACGCGCTTCCTCGCGATGTGCGGTGTGATGATGAGCAGCGGATTTGTCGTTCTGCTGATCTTCACCACCATGACCGTGCTCATCGTGCCGCCGTGCGGATAGTGATCGCAGCAGCGGCCGCCGCAAACCCGGTCAACGGCCTTTTTTCTTCAGCTCACCCATCGGCGAATCGAGCGTGCCGTCGTCATTGATCTCGATCGGCATGTCTTCGTTCGTGCCGGGCTTGTGCAGCACGATTTTGCTGCCGCTCACCCAGCATTCCAGCTCTTCGTCGTCGGTGGCACCGTACATTCTAAGCTTGGCTTTCCCGCCGATGAACACGACGGTGAAATTGCCCACCTGAGGCGAGGAATAGCGCCCCTCGATCTTGCCTGCGCAGCTGGTCATCCCAGGCTTGGGCGGCTGCCCCGGTTGCGGCACCGCGGCTTTCTGCTCGAGTCCGACGAAGCGCAGATTCGGTGCACTGGCCCACACCGAGCGATTGTTGGGCAGCTCGACTTGGTATTCCATGCCCATCTCGGCGACGACTTGACCGTCGATCCAATTTCCTTCGACGTTGACTTGCACCCGATCGCGCATCGCGAACAGACCACGTGCGCGATCGACATCGGTTAGCGGACCGATCCTGCGCAGCTCTTGCGGGTACTGCTTCCACACGTCGCTGCTGCCGATCCGTACCAGGTAGCGATCGCCCATCGCGCGCAAAATCTTCGCTTCCGCGAAACCGCCCGCCGTTGCTGCGCGCACCGTCTCGCCGATCTTGAAGCCGTTCGCATCGGGACCTGTGCCGGACCCCGCTGCCGCGCCGGGCGCTGCGCCCGCGGCTTTACCGAGGCACAGCATGAATAGCTCGTCCACCGTTTGGCGCGGGAGGCGCGCCGCCGGCTTCGGTTTTCCGTTCTGATAGAGCTCGACGTCACACAACATGGGTGGCGCGGCGGAGCATTGCGTGACTTTCAGTGCGGTTTGCCCGTCGGTGCAAGCTTGGAGCACGCCCATCTGCGGGCTTTGCGCACCGGCGATGGAAGCTAGGCCGAGCACGAGGAGCAGGATGGGGAGGTGCGAGCTGCGAGATTTTCTCATCGGATTGTCCTCCGAGTTGTTGTCAGGTGGGCCCGTCCCCGTAACCATGATATGCCCAACGCACCGAAGCGAACAGACCATCGCCCGAGCCGCGGGCACAATTGACAAAAAGGAGGGCAGTCCGCAAGCCGCCCATGCTTGCTCCGGCGTGCCGGGTTATCTTGGTTGGATTGCCGCGCCCGGCGCAGGCACCAAGCGCAGCAGCGCTGCCATGCTGATGATCAAGAGGACTGCGACCAAGCTGAGGCCTAGGTAGAGGCTCCCGCTAGCGACCTTGACCCAGCCGATCAGCGCTGGCCCCAAACTTCCAGCGAGTGCCCCAAAGGAACTGATCAGGGCAATGCCTGCAGCAGCGGCACTGCCGTGTAGGAAGCTGCTGGGAATCGTCCAAAACAGTCCGAGTACGCTGTACAGCCCCGTTGAAGCCGCGATCAGCAAAACGACCGTGACGATGAAGCTATTCGCGGCAAGCGGCAACAACAGCAATGCGACGGCGGCGGTGATGCCGCATAACCCGACATGCCAACGTCGTTCGAGCGTGCGATCGGAGTGACGACCGATCAGGATCATGCCGAACGTGGCGAGCAGAGCGATGCCGCCGCTGGCCACACCGATCAGTTCGACGGAGTGCTCACCGATGCTTTTCAACAAGGTCGGGCTCCACAACAAATTGGCGTTGAGGGCAAAGAAATAGGCGAAATAGACGAGCGCGAGTTGCCACACCATGGGATTGCGGAATGCCGCGCGAAAGTCGCGCGTGGTCTTCGCAGGCGACGATGAGCTGTCTAGCAAGTCGTTGCCTACGGCGATTTTCTCCGCACTGCTGAGCCAAGGTGCAGCCACCGGGCCATCGTGAAGGTAATAGTAGGCGAGCAGGCCGATCAACATGGTCGGCGCGCCCTCCAACAAGAACAGCCACTGCCAGCCGTGCAGGCCGTAGACGCCTTGCATGTCCTGCATGATCCACCCGGCCAAGGGCCCGCCGACAACGCCTGCAACGGGAAGCGCGGTAACGAACAAGGTGCTCACGCGTCCGCGCACGTGATCGGGAAACCACAACGTCAGATAGAACAAAATGCCGGGAAAGAAGCCCGCTTCCGCGACGCCGAGCAGAAATCGCAGGACGTAGAGGTGGGTCGAGGTGGCTGCGAACGCAAGCACGCAGGTCACCGTGCCCCAAAACAGCATGATTCGCAGCAACGTCTTGCGCACGCCGCTCCTTGCCAATAGCCAATTGCTCGGCACTTCACACAGCATATAACCAACATAGAAGGCGCTGGCCGCCACGCCGAACACCGCGTCGTTCAGGCCTAGATCCTGGAGGAACTGGAGCTTGGCGAAGCCGATGTTGAAGCGGTCGATCTGTGCCAGAACGTAGCAAAGAATCAGAAACGGCATGAGCCGCCAGGCGACCTTGCGATAGAGGCGTTCGCGATCGACTTCGGCGCTGGTCGACGGTGTCATGACATGCTCCGGCGCTCGCTGGCAGCGGTCTTGGCTTGCTCGTCGAGGAATTTGCGCGATTGCGCCACCTCCATCAGCGGGTGAACCTCGAAGGTGGCGGGAATGATCTCGGCCCATTCATTGAGCAAACGATGCAGCGTCTCGTGCGATTCGACGTCGAACAGCGCGACCGCTCCGCGCCCGCAGCGCGCATACGTCCATTTCGCCAACCCGCTTGCGAGGTGCGGCTCGATCCACGCCCAGAATGACTGCCGCAGATCGGTCATCGTGGAAGGACGTTCGGGCCGCGGTGTGCTGACCACCATGAAGAGCATGTTCTCCTCCTTATCGGATCGTTGTCATTGGCGCTCAGCGCTTCGTATCGATGCGCCGGTCCCTATTCCACGGTCAATTCAACGCGGCCAAGCGTGCCGTAGTCGGCGATGACGGAACTGCCCGGGTGAATTGGAATGATGCCGGTGAGCGATCCAGTCGATATGTACTGACCGGCTTTCAAACCTTCTCCTCGCGTAGCCCGATCGTTCGCCAGCCACACCAGCGCGGTGAGCGGACTGCCCATTGCCCGCGCTGCGCGCCCGGTTGCGACGCATCTGCCGTTCACGCTGACCATCACGGCCTGCGAGGGTAGGTCAAGCGTCTGCCAATGGTCGACCTGCGGACCCACCACCAGGCGGCCGGCATAGCCTTGATCGGCCACCATGCCCAACGCCCCGTGCGGATGGTCATCCACCAGCCTGCTCTCCGGAATTTCGATTCCAAGATGCATCGCTTCAATGGCGTCGCGTACCGCTTCGTTGCCGTAGGGCCGTGCGCAAGGCGGCAGATCGCAAGCGAGCTTGAACACGATCTCGGGCTCGATCACCGCGCGCATCAGATCTGCATGCGCGACCCGCGCCTCGCTTGCATAGATCAGCTGCAGCGGGACTTGCCCGCAGAATGGGCGCTCCAATCCGTACTTGCCCGGCGTTCCAGGATCCGTGCAGCCCACCTTCCAAGCGCCGATGGGTTGTTCGAGGCCCTGCGCCATGCGCTCACAGATCGCCTCTGCGTCCGATGTGGTCTTCGGCACATAGCGCGCTGGCAGAGCGGCGAGCCGGCGATGACTCGCGCGTGCTTCGAGCAGCAATCGTGCAGCGATTGCGATGTCATCGGGTGCCATGGGCGGGCGGCGATCGCTAGTGTGGAGTGAAGTTCAGGCAACGGGCAGGACAATCCGCCGGCCGTGGTCTGCCGGCGAGCACGCCCCCGTCGCGCAATTGCCGGTCGCGTATGACCGTTATCAGACCAAGTGAAAGAGGTCAAATGATACGCGCTCGTAAGGCTGGAGCGCATCGGCTACCGGAGCAGCGGTCAGTGGGTCGAGCGCGAGCAGATCGTGCTCGATCGTCGTACGTCGTTTTTGTCTAGGCTGCGAGAACGCTTCGCCGACAACCACCCGACGGCTGGGCTTTTCCGAGCTTCCGATCGAGTCCGGCGATTTCTCGGACTGGATCACCACTGGTTGGCTATAACCATCAGCTCCCCTTAGTCCATTTTTACGCGTCCCTTCCTGCCCATTCATTCGCTTGCCCGTTCAGCCCGCCGACGGGGCTGCCCAGTGCGATCCGCCCAGCACGAAGGCGGGAACGTGTCTCCACGCCCTTGCATCTAATGGGCACAGGACGAAAGGAGGCAATATGTCTTCGTTAGCCGCAGCCGTCGACGCCATGGATGACGTTGCGCTGGTCAATCGCATTGCCGCCCAGGACGAAGTTGCGCTGGAGGCGGTGATGCGACGTCACAACGGGCGGCTTTTTCGCGTTGCACGCGCCATTCTTCACGACGACGCGGAAGCCGAGGACGTTCTGCAGGAGGGGTACCTCAGCCTTTTTCATCACGCAGCACAATTCCGCGGTGATGCGAAGCTAACGACTTGGCTCACGCGCGTGATCGCCAATCTCGCGCTGGGTCGACTGCGTCGGTCGCGTGCACAAGGTACGGTGGTGCCCTTGAGCATGGATGAATCGGGCAACCTCGACGGATACGGCGGAGCGAGCGTAACGGAGCAGACGGTGACGTCCGTCAAGCCCGACTCGCCCGAGGATGCCACCTTGCGTGCCGAAATCCGCAGACTCGTCGAACGAAAGATCGATGCGCTGCCGATGCTCTATCGCAGCGTGTTCGTGCTGCGTGAAGTCGAAGAGATGCCGGTGGAAGAGATCGCAGCGCTGCTCGGTGTTGCCGACACCACCGTGCGCACGCGTCTGTTTCGCGCGCGGGCGATGCTGCGCGAAGCACTGGCGCGAGAGCTCGACCTCGCCACGCTCGATGTCTACGGTTTTGCCGGGGCGCGCTGCGATCGCATCGTAGCCGCTGTGCTCGATCGAATTCGTCGCCGATCTGACGTGTCCCCGTGCAATTCACCCGACCATCCCACTGATGAGGAGTAAAGCGATGAACTACGGCAGACTTGCCCTTGTTGCCAGCATCATCTTGGCGCCCGTATCGGCGCTCGCTCAAGACAAAGCGCCGAACGATGCGCAGATTGCCGCGATCGTCGTGACCGCCAATCAAGTCGACATCGATGCCGGCAAGCTCGCCGAGACGATGGCCTCCGACAAGGAGGTCAAGCAATTCGGCCGACAGATGGTGACGGATCACACCGGGGTGAACGAAAGTGCGAAGGCTTTGGCGAAGAAGCTCAATCTCAAGCCCGAAGACAATCCCACGGCCGAAAGCCTGCGCTCCTCTGGCCAGCAAAACATTCAGAAGCTGAAAGGCTTGAAAGGACCTGCTTTCGATCGTGCCTATATCGACAACGAGATCGCCTATCACCAAAGTGTGATCGACGCGATGGACAAGACGCTCATTCCCAATGCCAAGAATGCCGAGTTGAAAGCGCTGCTGGTGAAGGTGCGGCCCGCGTTCATCGCTCACCTCGAGCATGCGAAGCAGGTGCAGGCGGACTTGGCGAAGAAGGGTTGAACCGAATGCGACACGCGGTCATTGCCATCTTCCTTGCGGCGGCGGGCCTCGCGGGCGGCGTTGTTACGGCTGGCAATGAAACCGCACCCCCTTCGCATACGGTCGAGATCGACGGTACGCAATTCAATCCCGCGAGGTTGACGATCAAGGTGGGCGAAGCAGTGACATGGATCAATCGCGATCCGTTCCCGCATACCGCGACATCCGTCCGCCGGGCGTTCGACTCTGGAAGTCTTGCGCCCGGCCAGTCGTGGCGGCACGTGTTCGATTCGCCGGGGACTTACCCTTATCTTTGCACTCTGCATCCGACGATGAAAGGCGTGATCCGCGTTCAGTAAACGGTGCGGAACAGTTCTGTCGTCCTAGGGGGCCTGGCGGAAGGCAATCCGAGACAGGCTAGGCACCACTCGGAACTCCGCTTGCTAAAAACGCTTAGCGCCCAGTCGTTGTCGTGGCTTGGCGTCGAAACCGCAAGCAAGACTTTCAGTTGTAGCGCGATTGTTTGACAGAATAGGCCAGATGCATACAATATGTGCATCAGGCTTTCCCCTACAGCCCTGATCTCTCGAGAGGAGTTTATGAGGAAGGTGTGCACTGCGGTGTTGCTCGTCGTGGCCTCCTTGCCGTTTGCCGCATCGGCAGGGATGGTGAGCCATTCGAAGTACGAGTTCGGGCGCGACGCCGACGGTAAGCCGCTGAAGTGGGAATCGGTCGACTTGAGCGGATTGGGCCTTCCCGACAATCTGGATGAGCTGGTCAGCAATGCCCTCCAGAAGATTCCCTCGTCCCCGGGCGAGGGGAATAGCCAAATGTTCTTTTATGCCCCTGGACAGGGACTCGGAAACCTCGCCCCGGTGGCAACGCAAATTCCCGAACCGGGGCTGCTCGCGCTGTTGGCCGCCATGATCGTCAGCGTACGGGTGTCCCGCAGAACAAAAGCCTGAGCCGCCGGCTCAAGGATTCAGGACTCTCGCCTTTATGGAGCAACGATTGACGGGGAACGCTTGACTCCTGCGCTATATTCCGTAGAATACAGCGCTGATGTTCGTTGAACGCTTGGCGATTGACTCTCGCCGAGCCCTTCAAGCATCCCTTCGAGATTGGAGCAGCACTTCGGTGCTGCTTTTTTTTCGATCACCGGCGACATTCAGCTGGCGGTAACTTGCTCTCCCTCGATGGTGTGAAGGCATCTTCCCCTCCTCGTCGTCAAGGAGGGGTGCCACGAAGCGCCGGGGCGGTCAACGCCCGCACACGGGGTGCGAGAAGTAGAGTGACCTGCCGCTCGTGGCGGGTCGCGACCGCGCGCCGCTCTCCACTTTCTACTTCACGGTGGGGATTTCCTCGACCTTCCAATCTTGCGCAAAGCGCCGTTTCGGGGCACCGCCGCGCCGCATCAAGCTGAACACCAGGGGAACGAAGAATAACGTCGCCAACGTGGCCAGCAGCAAGCCTCCGATCACCGCGCGACCGAGCGGCGCGTTCTGCTCGCCGCCTTCGCCCAGCCCGCTTGCCATCGGAATCATGCCGACGATCATCGCGAGCGCGGTCATCAGCACCGGCCGCAGACGCGTACCGCCCGCGACCATCGCGGCTTCGAGCGAGGACTTGCCGTGCCTCAGCTGCTCGTTCGCGAACGACACCATCAAAATGCTGTTCGCGGTGGCCACGCCCACGCTCATGATCGTGCCCATCAGCGAGGGCACGCTGAAGTTGGTGCCGGTGACGAAGAGCATCCAAACGATGCCGCAGAAGGCGGCCGGCAGCGCCGTGATGATGATGAATGGATCGCTCCAGCTCTGGAAGTTGATCACCATGATCAGATAGACCAGCAGCACGGCACCGATCAGCCCCGCGCCCATGCGGGTGAAGGCGTCGTACATGCTCTCGGCCTGACCCGCCAGCTCGACGCGCGTATTGTTCTTCTGTGCCTGCGCCTTGGGCAGGATCTCTGCGACGACCCTGCGCACGTCGCTCGCCACGCCGCCCAAGTCGCGGCCCTGCACGTTGGCGTAGACATCGAAGGCCAATTCCGTGTTGACGTGATTGATGATCGCCGGCGTCTTCGCGTATTTCACCGTAGCGACGTTGCCGAGCGTCTGCGTCGGCGCTTGCCCTTTGCCGGGGAGCGGGATATTGAGGATCGATTCGATCGAATCGAGCGCGAGATGATGCGGCTGCACCACGACGACCCCGTATGGACGTCCCGTTTTCGGATCGTTCCAGTAGTTGGGCGTCACGACCACGCTGGAGCTCGATGAGATCAGAAAGTTCTGCGCGATCTCCTGCTGTGTGAAGCCCAGCTCGGCGGCGCGGGTACGATCCACTTCGAGCCGCAACGCAGGCTGATCCATGACCTGATGCACATGCACATCGGCAGCGCCGCGCACACGCTGCAGCTTGGCCGCCAGCTCTTGCGCCAAGTGATAGTTCTTGTAGTCGCCGCCGACGATTTTGACGTCGATCGGCGCAGGCAGACCGAAGTTCAAGATCTGATTCATCATGTCAGCCGGCTGGAAGTAGAAGCTGGAGGTGGGGAATTTCTGCGGCAGCACTTGGCGCAGCCGGCGCACGTACTCGATCGTCGACACCCGGTGGTTGGGTTTCAGCGAGACCAGCAGCTCGCCATCGCTCGAGCTGAGCGTCACATTGTCGCTGTAAGCGAGATTGGTCGAGGGCGGAATGCCGATGTTGTCGATGATCACGTCGAGGTCGTCCTGCGCGACCACCTGTCGGATCTCTTCCTGGACCCGGGAAAAAATCAGGCCGGTTTCTTCGATGCGCGTACCGATCGGGGTGTTGATGTGCATGCGAATTTGCCCCGCATCGACGACCGGAAAAAAATCCCAGCCGATGAACCAGGCGGCGGATGCCGAAGCGAACAGTAGAACGGCGAAAGCGGCGAAGATCGTGCGCGGCTTGTGCAATGTCCAGATCAAGCCGCGCAGATACTTTTGACGCAGCCGCTCGAAACCTGTCTCGAACCGGCGGTGCCACCTGCCGCCGTGGTTCGGCTCGCTGTCGTGCTCGTGGCCGGGCAGGATGTAGCGGGCGATCACGGGCACCAAGGTACGCGCAAGAAAATAAGAGGTCACCACAGCGAACACGACCGCCAACGCCATCGGCGCGAAGAGATATTTGGCAGCGCCCGTCAGCAACAGGACCGGCAGAAACACGATGCAGATGCACAGCATCGAAACGAAGGCCGGCACGACGATTTGCTTCGAGCCGTCGAGAATGCCTTCGCGCAGCTTCTTACCCATGCTCATGTGGCGATGGATATTCTCGATCGTGACCGTCGCATCGTCGACCAGAATACCCACTGCGAGAGCGAGTCCACCGAGCGTCATGAGATTGAGCGTATGCCCCATGGCGGCGAGCAGCGCGATCGACATCAGAATCGCGAGCGGAATCGCGGTGACCACGACGATCGTGCTGCGCCAGCTGCCGAGAAACAGCAGCACGAGCAGAGCAGTCAAGCCAGCGGCGATCAAACCCTCGATCACCACGCCGTGCATGGCGTTGACGACGAACACCGATTGATCGAACAGGAAGGAAAGCTTCAAGCCTTCCGGCAACTTGACGTTGCTCAACCGCTCGCGCACTTGGCGGATGATGTCGAGCGTCGAAGCGCCGCTGCTCTTGAGCACCGTCACCAGGCTCGACTTGCGGCCATCGTGGCGCACCAGGCTCGTTTGCTCGTTGTAGCCGTCGCGCACGGTGGCGACATCGCCGATCGTCACTGTCGTGCCGCTCACCACTTTCACCGGCAGCGCAGCGATCAGCTCGATCTTCTCCGGTGAGTTGTTGATGCCCAGGATGTATTCGCGCTCGCCGATCTGAGTCGAGCCGGTCGGCAGGTTCACGTTCTGTCGGTTGAGGGCATCGTTGACCTCTTTCGCCGTAACGCCATGTGCATGCAGGCGCATCGGATCGAGGTCGATCATGATCAGCCGCGGCCGTCCGCCGTAAGGCAACGGCACTGTCGCGCCGGGAACGGGGACGATTTCGTTACGTACCAACCACAGGCCCTGGTCGTAGAGCTCCTGCTCGGACAGCGTGTCGCTGCCCAGTGCGATTTGCAGAATCGGGACGCTGGAGGCGTCGTACTGCACGATCTGCGGCGGGGTGGTGCCGGGCGGCATGCGCCGCAGAATGGTTTGCGATGTCGCGGTGATCTGCGAAACGGCCTGATCGATCCGCACCGTCGGCTGGAAGTAGATGCGAATGACGTCCTTGCCGTAGATCGTGTGCGACTCGATGCGCTTGAGGTTGCTCACCGTCGTGTTGATCTGCTGTTCGGAGAAGATGGTGATCTGCTTCTCGAAGGCGTCGGCGGGGATACCGACGTATTGCCAGATCAGCGTGACGATCGGCTCGGCGATCTCGGGGAAGATGTCCTTCGGCATGCGCACGATCGCCACCACGCCCATCAGCAAGATCGCGATGGCCATGACGACGAAGGTGTACGGCGCGCGTAGCGCCAGTCGCACCAACCACATGCCGCCCCTCCCTCATGTTGCAGTTTTATGGCGGCTAGGTTACAACATCGGCCGATCGAGAAGACAGGCGTGTTGACGCGTTTTCACGCTGCATCGCAGAAATCGACGTCGGAAAAGGAGGCGAGGCCATGAAAGGGGGATTGAGCGACACGCTGCGCTGGTGGGCACGGTCAGCCGAACCCCGCGCGGCGCGCGCGCGCCTCGTTGCCGCCGGCATGTTCGCCGTTTGCGCGCTGCTGATGGCAATCGGCCCATGGCCGCGCTCCCATGCCGTACGCGAGGCGCAGGCCGAAGCGCCTGCCCAGCAGGCGCAGACCGTCGTGTACGTGGTGGCAGAGGCTGGCAAGGGCAAGCACGATCTCGCGCTTCCCGCGAGCCTCAAGGCATTTCAGGAAACCACTTTGTACGCGCGCACGAATGGCTATCTCAAGCGTTGGCACGTCGACATCGGCGATCGGGTCAAGGCAGGCCAGCTGCTCGCCGAAATCGAGGCCCCCGAAGCCGATCGCGAACTCGAAGAAGCGCGAGCACGCGTCGCTCAAGTCAACGCCAATCTCGAGCTGGCTCGGGCTACCGCCGAGCGTTACCGGGCGGCCGGCAAGGACGAAGCCGCTTCGCCGCAAGAGGTCGATGAGAAGGTGGGTGCCTACGAAGTGCGCAAGGCCGATCTAGCTGCCGCTCGGGCGCATGTGCAGCGCCTCGAACATCTTCGTGCTTATCAGCGCGTCACCGCACCGTTCTCCGGCACCATCGTCGCGCGCAACGTGGAGATCGGCTCGCTCATCCAGGCCGGCAGCGCGTCCTCGTCGGGGTGGTTGTTCAAGCTCTCGCAGACCGAGACAATGCGCATCCACGCGAGCGTGCCGCAGAACTATGCTGCGATGATCAAGCCCGGCATGAATGCGGAATTGCTGGTGAACGAGTTGGGGCAGACTTCTTTTCCCGCCAAAGTCACGCGCACCGCGGGCGCTTTCGACGCCGCCACCCGCACGATCGTCGTCGAGCTCAACGTCCCCAATGCCGAAGGCAAGCTGTTGCCGGGTATGTATGGCCAGATCAAGTTTCAGCTGGTCAATCCCGAGCCCAACATTGTCATTCCCGTCACCGCGTTGATTGTCGGCGGCGATGGTCTCAAGGTCGCCGTCCTCGATTCCGCCGGTGCCGTGCGGTACAAGAAAGTGAAGGTCGTGCGCGATCTGGGCAAGGAAGTCGAGATCAGCGAAGGACTCGCGCTCAAGGAGTGGGTCATCAACAACCCGCGTGACACCTTGGAGGAAGGGCAGCGCGTGCACGCCATTCTTCAGGAGAAGCCCGCCGAGAAAAAGGAAGCGGAAAAGAAGGACCCGGGGGAGAAGAAGGACCCGGGGGAGAAGAAGGACCCGGCCAAGAAAGACGCGCAGAAGAGCGGCGCGGACAAGAAAGACGTTCCCAAAGCAGCCGGGAAGCCCGGCGAGAAGAAGACGTGAGCAGTCGAGAAGAACCAAGCAGCGGTACTGCGGTTTTGAGCAACGCGAGCAGAGCGCTTTGCGCCGCATGCGTACTGGGTCTGCTGTGCTTGGCCGCGGCATGCACGACGATTGGACCGACGTATCGACGCCCGGATACCCAGGTGCCGGCGAGCTATCGCGAAGCCGGGCCATGGCGAGAAGCATTGCCGCAAGATGCCGTGGCGAAAGGGGCCTGGTGGGAGCTGTTCGGCGATCCGGTGCTCGACGATTTGCAGCGGCGTGCTCATGCTGCCAGTCCGCGCCTTCAGGCGGCAGCGGCACGCGTCGAGCAAGCGCGTGCGCTCGCTGGCTTGGCTTCGGCGACAACACTGCCCATCGTCGAGCTTGCACCCGATGCGGCGCGCTTTCGCGTGTCGCGAAACCGCCCGGATCAGCCGAGCAAGGTGCCGGGCAACACCGAGTTCGAAACCAACCGCTTTCGCTTGCCACTGTATGCCAGTTACGAAGTGGACTTGTGGGGCAAGCTGAAACGGCAGCTGCAGGCGGCCGATGCGCGCGTGGCCGCGAGCGAGGCCGCTTACTACACGGTGTTGCTGGGATTGGAAGGGGAGATCACGGGGGCGTATTTCTCGTTGCGCGCAACCGAGGACGATTTGCGCATCATCAACGACAACCTCGATCTGCGGCGCAAGGCGCGTGATCTCGTCGTGGCGCGCAAGCGCAACGGCCTGGCCACCGATTTCGACGTGGCGCGGATCGACACCGAGGTGTCCCTGGCGCAAAGCGAAGCGCAGGCGGCGGCACGGCGTCGCGCTGAAACCGAGCACGCCTTGGCCGTCTTGCTCGGTGAGGCGCCGGAGCGCTTCACGCTATCTGCCGAGCGCCGGCCGTTGCAGACGCCCGCGATTCCGCTCGGCCTTCCGTCGGATCTGCTCGAGCGGCGCACCGATGTGGCTGAGGCCGAGCGCTTGCTGGCAGCGCGTAACGCCGAGATCGGGGTGGCACGCGCAGCGTTCTTTCCGTCGATTCGGCTGTTCGGTGCCGCGGGCTTCGAGAGTGCGCAGTTCTCCGATCTGCTCAACTCGGATAGCGCCATTTGGGCGCTCGCGGCCAGCCTCGCACAGCCGCTGTTCGATGGCGGGCGGCTGCGCGCGAATCGGGCACGGGCCGAGGCGGCGTGGCAAGAAAATCTCGCCCTTTATCGTGAGCGTTTGCTCGTAGCCTTTCGGGAAGTCGACGACGCGTTGGCAGGTCTGCGCTACCTCAGCGATCAGCAGCAGTCGATCGGTGAGGCCGTGGCGAGCGCGCGACGGGCCGAACAGTTAGCTGGCGCGCGTTATCGGAATGGTCTCGTGACCGTGCTCGATGTTATCGATGCGCAGCGCTCGCGCTTGCAGACCGAGCGTCAACGCAACCTCGTGTCGTATCAGCAACTGCTGGCGAGCGTTGCGCTGGTCAAGGCACTGGGCGGCGGATGGGCTGCGCGCGATCAAAAGATAGCAGAGTATTTTCCAATAGCGGAATGAGCCTGAGCGGGGTCGGTTCGACGAAAGAGTCAGGCGGCGGCTTTGGATCGACGGTGGATGGAACGGAAGAGCTTTGACCGAGCGTCGGTCATCGCCT
>Ga0070741_10003168_pt1 | contig 41622 bp, 46 predicted proteins | sample Coa_R1_4_FD_66440 | JGI IMG/M metagenome (GOLD analysis project Ga0070741, IMG submission 66440) | Surface soil microbial communities from Centralia Pennsylvania, which are recovering from an underground coalmine fire - Coalmine... | ecosystem: Environmental > Terrestrial > Soil > Unclassified ... | reverse complement strand
CCTCGTCGACGGCATCCTCGTGGTGGCCGACGCCAAGCACACCGACCGCGACGAGGTCGAGCAGGTCCGGATCCAGTTCGAGCAGGTCGGCGGCCAGGTCGTCGGCGCCGTCATGAGCAACGCCGTCACCACCCGCTAGCACGTCACCCTCACCAGCGGTTCCCAGAGGCCCGGTCCGAGCGACCGGGCCTCGCCGCGTCCGGGCCCCGGTCGTCGGGCGCCGCCGGGGCCGGCCGGAAGCGCCGCTCGCCCCGGCGCTCCCGGGCATTCCGGCGTTCATCCGCCGCCATATCCGGGCTCATGAACGCCGGTTGGCGCAGGCCCGGCCGGCCCCGGCATTCCGGCGTTCATACGCCGCTATATCCGGGCGCATGAACGCCGGTTGGCGCAGGCCGGCGGGGCCCGGGCGGATGATGCGGCGGCGGACGGGGGGGCGAGGGGGCCGGGCAGGCGCGGGCCGGACGCGTCGAGGGGGCCTGGCCGAAACCGGCCGGGCCCCCTCGGACGAACGGAGCGGAGCGACTAGATCTCGTCGGACTCCGGACCGATGTAGCCCTCGCGCTCGAGGTACAGGATGATGTTCTGGGCCGATTCCTCGGCGGTGTAGTCGGCCGTGTCGATCACCATCTCGGCGTCGTGGGGCTCCTCGTAGGGGTCGGAGATCCCGGTGAACTCCTTGATGATCCCGGCCCGGGCCTTGGCGTAGAAGCCCTTGCGGTCACGCCGCTCGCACTCCTCGAGGGAGGTGGCGATGTGGACGAGGATGAAGCCGCCGCCCTCCTCGACCATGGCCCGGACGTCCTTGCGGGTGGCGTCGTAGGGGGCGATCGGGGCGCAGATGGCGATGCCGCCGTTCTTGGTGATCTCGCTGGCGACGTAGCCGATCCGGCGGATGTTGATGTCGCGGTGCTCCTTGGAGAAGCCGAGCTCCGACGAGAGGTGCTTGCGGACCACGTCACCGTCGAGGATGGTGACGGGCCGGCCGCCCATCTCCAGGAGCTTCACCAGCAGCACGTTGGCGATGGTCGACTTGCCCGAGCCCGACAGGCCGGTGAAGAAGACCGTGAAGCCCTGCTTGTTGCGGGGCGGGTAGCTCTTGCGGAGCTCCTTCACGATGTCGGGGAAGGTGAACCACTCGGGGAGCTCCCGGCCCTCGGCCAGGCGCCGGCGCAGCTCGGTGCCGGAGATGTTGAGCACCCGGGCGCCCTCGGGGACCTGGTCCTCGGGCATGTAGGCGGCCTGGTCCTCGACGTAGACCATCATCTGGAACGGCACCATCTGGACGCCGATCTCCTCCTGGTACTTGGCGAGGAGCTCCTGGCTGTCGTAGGGGCCGTAGAACGAGTTGCCCGCCCGGTCCTTGGGGCCGGCGTGGTCGCGCCCGACGATGAAGTGGGTGCAGCCGTGGTTCTTGCGGATGATGGCGTGCCACACGGCCTCCCGGGGCCCGCCCATCCGCATCGCCAGGTTGAGCAGCGACAGGGCGGCGGTGTTGTGGGGGTAGGTCGGCAGCAGCGACTGGTAGGCCCGGGTCCGCGTGTAGTGGTCGACGTCGCCCGGCTTGGTCAGGCCCACGACGGGGTGGATGAGCAGGTTGGCGCCGCTCTCCTTGGCCGCCCGCAGCGTGAGCTCCTGGTGGGCCCGGTGCATCGGGTTGCGGGTCTGGAAGGCGACGATCTTCGTCCAGCCCAGCTTGGAGAACTGGTCCCGCAGCTCGGCCGGCGTCTGGCGCAGCGTGCGGAAGTCGTAGTGGTGGGGCATGGCCAGGCCCTCGAGGCGACCCGAGACGTAGCAGGGGTTCGTCCGCTGGAGGAGGTGGGCCACGCCGGGGTGCTCGACGTTGGTCGTCCCGAACACCTGGGTGGCCTCGGCCTCCCGGTCGGGGGTGTAGACCTCGTCGACGTGGAGGACGGCGAGGATGACGCCTTCGAGGTCGCGCAGGGCCAGCGACTGCCCGTTGACCGACTGCGCCAGCTCCTCGGGGAGGTCGAGGGTGATCGGCATCGGCCAGATCGTCCCGTCGGCCAGGCGCATCTGGCTGCAGACGCTCTCGTAGTCGGCCTGGCCGAGGAACGTGCGCAGCGGCGAGAAGGCGCCGTTCATGAGCAGCTCGAGGTCGCAGATCTGGCGGGGCGTGAGGTCCCACGAGGGCCAGTCGGCGGCGGCGGCCTTCAGCTCGGCGGCCCGCTCGGCGTCGACGATGAGGTCGACGAGCGTGCCGCCGTGGGGGGCGATGAGGTGATCAGACAAGTGTCCCTCCGGGGGGATGGCTCGAGGGGGGCCCGGCGGGCAACTGCTCTCCGACGGGCGCGCCGAGGCCCTTCGCGCTCGCCGGAGGTGGTGCAGAACCATCGTACGGACTCAGCCGCCGATCAGGGCGGGGACCATTCGGACGGTTACGGACAACCGGTTCCGGACACGGAAAAAGGGGCCGCAGTCGCGGCCCCCTCTTCCAGAAACACCATGCCGGTGAGGACAAGATCAGTCGAGCAGCCAGGACACCGAGGCGCTGTCGGCCGCCGGGGCGGTCCGCCGGCGCAGCGCCCGGATCCCCCGGGAGGCCACGGTCTGGACCGTCGACAGGAGGATGGCCAGGTCGAGGCTGACCGACCAGTTCTCCACGTAGAACAGGTCGAGCCGCTGGTAGGCCTGGAAGGAGGCGCTGTCGCGGGCCTCCACCTGCCACAGCCCGGTGATCCCGGGCCGGACCCGCTGGCGGGCCAGCAGCTCCTCGTCGAACTGGGCGACCTCGATCGGCAGGGCGGGACGGGGGCCGACGAGGCTCATGTCGCCCCGGGCCACGTTGATGAGCTGGGGCAGCTCGTCGAGGCTGGTGGCCCGCAGGAGCCGGCCGACCTTGGTGACCCGGGGGTCGTCGGACAGCTTGAACAGGACGCCCTCCCGCTGGTTCTTCTCCATCAGGTCGGCCAGGCGGGCCTCGGCGTCGACCACCATCGTGCGCAGCTTGAGGATGGTGAACGGCTTGCCGTCCTGCCCGACCCGCTGCTGCCGGAAGAACACCGGGCCCTTGTCGGACAGCTTGATGGCCAGGGCGCAGGCGGCGAGGACCGGGGCGGCCAGCACCAGGCCGAGGCCCGACAGGACGAGGTCGAGGGCCCGCTTGGTGACCATCTGCCACCGGGCGAGCGAGACGGGCTCGAGGTAGAAGAGCGGCTCGTGGGCCATCGGCTGGGCCCGCATGCGGCGGACGTCGATGCCCCGGATGCCACTGGACAGGTGGACGTGGACGCCGGCCACGAGCAGGTCCCGCACCACCCGGTTGAGCTGGGCCGAGGGCAGGGCGCTGGCGGCCACCAGGACCCCGTTGGCGCCGGCCAGGCGGACGGCGTCGACCACGTGGGGGATGTCGCCCAGCCAGGGGACGTCGTAGCCCCGGTCGGCCACGTCGGAGGGGGTACCGACGACACCGCAGACCCGGAAGCCGAGCTCGGGGTGGTTGCCGACGAGGCGGTAGAGGTCGTAGCCCTCGTCGTTGGCGCCGATGATCACGATCGGGCGGCTGTGGCGGCCGGCCCGGCGGTGGGCCTTGAGCCAGGCCCGGTACCCGTCACGGGAGGCGGTCAGGAAGGCGAAGCACAGGGCGGCGCCGCCGATCGACTCGTTGAGCGAGACGTGGATGCCGAGGCGGCGCTCGCCGGCCTGGAGGAGGAGGGCGGCCATGATGGCGGTGCGGCCCAGCCGGACGGTCTCCACGGCCCGGACGGAGCAGACCCGGGCCAGGTACAGCCGCTGCGAGGCGATCATGGCCAGCGAGGCGACGGTGGCCAGGGCGATGGCGACGACCAGGTTCGGGAAGTGCGACCAGCCGGGCCGGTCGAGCCCGTCGGGGAACGTCAGAGCGATCGCCCAGGCGGCGAAGACCGCCGTGGCGTCGAGCAGCACCAGGATGCGCCGCAGCGACTGCGAACCCCGTCCGGCGTTGTTCCGGGACGGGGCCGGCGGTGTCTCGATCGACGGCGCTTCCACCGCCGGCGCGAGCCGCCGGGAGTGTTGCGTGGCGGATGCCACCCAGTCACCTCCGTAGTTGGTCGTCATTCCCCAGACATGACGGCCCACCGGACGTGCGGACCGGCCGCGTATGTTTCACGCAGCGTGGTCGAGCCCCAGCTTGGCCATCGTGAATACCCAGCGATGAGTGAACGCTCTGGGTGGAGGTTCATGACGCAATTCGGAAGACCGGGTGGATCGGCGGGCATTGCTGTGGCCTCCACCACGGGTGAACGGACGGCAAATCCCCCGCTGCGCCGCGCTCGGAGCAGATCTGTCGTCACGTTCCGTGGCCCGCCTTTTTGTGCCAGAGTGCCCCATGATGGCCTGTCTGGCCACTGCTTTCAATGTTGAATACGTGGATATAGAGGAAGCGATCGCTGAAGTTGCCGCCGTGGTCGGTGAACGACCACAGCTGGTCACGACGCGGCCGGGCCAGCCGTGGGTCGGTCTGACGTCGGCCTACGCCGTCCACATCGCCCACGACGACCGCACCCGGGCCCGGATCCGGGAGGAGGCGGAGCGCCTCGCCTGGGCCGCCCGGAACGGGATCCCGGTCCCGGCCGTGGTCGAGGCCCGGCCGTCGTGGCTGCTCACCACCCGGGCCGTCAACGACGGGGTGCAGAGTGGCCGGGCCTACGTGGAGGGGGCCATCGCCGCCGCCCGGGCCATCGCCGGCGCCGCCGAGCCACCCCCCAGCCTCCGGGCGCCCCTCGCCGCCCACGGCGGAGGCCGCTGGGCCGGCGCCGTGCGGCTGTCACGGATCGTGCGCAGCCCCCTCCCGCCCGGGGAGTTCCGGGCCGTCCGGGCGGCCGCCGCCGGCCTGCGGCGCGACACCCTGGCCCACGGCGACTACGTCCTCCACAACATCCTCTTCGACGCCGCCCGGGAATCCGTCACGGTCATCGACTGGGAGTTCCTGACCCGGGCCCCGGCCCACCAGGACCTCCTCATGCTCTGGCCCCGGCTGGAGGAGGCCGGCGACCGGGCGCTGGTCCTGGCCGAGGTCGAGCGCACGACCCGGGACCGGGCGGCGGCCGGAGTCCTCCACCACTGGCTGGCCGTGCGGTTCCTGGCCGACCTCGTCACCAAGGCCCCGCCGAAGGAGTGGGACCGCCCGAGGATCGAGGCGGCCGTCGCCCGCATGAACGAGGCGAAGACGACCCGGGCCCGCTGGGAGACTTGACCGGCCGGTCAGGTTGGCGCCTCCGGGCCTCGGTACGCTCACCGGCATGACCAGCGCCTCGCAGACCCCCGCCGTCGCCGGCTGCGGCGAGATCGCCCAGCACCCCGGCACCACCCCGCTGCTCGGGGCCCTCGACCTGATGGCCGAGGCGGCCCGGCGGGCGGGGGCCGACGCCGGCGGGACGCTGCTCGAACGCGTCCAGGTCGTGGCCTCGGTCATGAGCATCTCCCTGCGGCACCCCGATCCCGGGAGGCTGCTGGCCGACCGGCTGGGGCTCAAGGGGGCCAGCACCCTCCAGAGCACGATCGGCGGCAACATCCCCCAGTACCTCGTCAACCACCTCGGGGCGGAGATCGCCGCCGGGCGGCTCGACGTGGCCCTGATCGCCGGGGTGGAGACCGTCTACAGCCGCAAGAAGTCGCCGGCCGAGGCGGTGGGCGAACTCCACGAGCCGCTGCCCGGGGGCGAGCCGGCACCGCTGTTCGGCGACGACCGCCCCGGCTGGACGGCCGACGAGGCCGCCCACCAGCTCGCCCTGCCGGTCAGCGTCTATCCGCTGTTCGAATCGGCGCTGCGGGCCCGGGCCGGGCGGGGCCTGGAGGAGCACCGCCGGGTGGTGTCGGAGCTGTGGGCGACGTTCGCCGCCCAGGCCGGGTCCCGGCCGGCCGCCTGGTCGTCCAAGGCGTGGTCGGCGGAGGAGATCCGCACGCCGGGGCCCGACAACCGGATGGCCGTCTACCCCTACACCAAGCTGATGTGCGCCAACATCTTCACCGACCAGGCGGCGGCCGTGCTCCTGTGCTCGCCGGAGGCCGCCCGGGCGGCCGGCGTGGCCGGCGACCGCCTCGTCTACGTCCACGCCGGGGCCGACGGGGCCGACACGCAGTTCCTCACCGGGCGGACGTCGCTGGCCGAGTCCCCCGGCCTGCGGGCGGTGGCCGGCGACACGCTGGCCGCCGCCGGCCTCGGCGCCGACGACCTCGCCCGCTTCGACCTCTACTCCTGCTTCCCGTCGGCGGTGCAGATGGCGATGCAGGAGATCGGGCTGGCCGGCCCGGCCGGCGGCGACGACCGGCCCCTGACGCTGACCGGCGGGCTGTCGTTCTTCGGCGGGCCGGGCAACAACTACGTGACCCACTCCATCGGCGCCATGGCCGACGCCTGCCGGGCCGACCCCGGCTCCCTCGGGATGCTGACCGGCGTCGGCTACTTCCTCACCAAGCACTCGGCCGGCGTGTACTCCGCCCGCCCGCCGGAGCGGGGCTTCGCCCGGGTCGACCCGGCGGCGACGCAGGCCCGCATCGACGCCGCTCCGGCCCGGGTCCCGGCCGGGGCCTACGCCGGGCCGGCCACCGTCGAGGCCACGGCGGTGCAGTTCAACCGGGAGGGCGCGCCGGCCCTGGGGCTGCTGGCCACGCTGACGCCGGACGGGCGCCGGGCGCTGGCCAACTGCACCGACCCGTCCGCCCTGGCGGCGATGACGGCCGAGGAGTGGGCCGGCCGGGCGGTCACGCTGACCACCGACGGCACGGTGAACCGCCTGGCCGGCTGAACCGCCCCGCTCAGTTGACGAGCAGGGAGATGCGTCCTCCGCCGTAGCCCTCGATCTGGACGGCGAAGTCCCGCCGGAACTCCGGCCGGGCCACCAGCGCCGAGACCCCGTCGGGCAGCTCGCCGGGGACCACGTGCACCCCGGCCAGGCGCAGGTGCGACGTCTTCGGGCTGTTGAGCAGCTGGGCCAGGATGTTGACGATCTCCCGGAAGTTCTCCAGCGACTCCGACACGTCACCCTTGCGGAGGTTGTCGGCCACGGCGGCCGGGGGCACCAGCGTCAGGGCCCCGGCGGTGCGGATGGCGAACTCGGCGTCGACGAGGCAGATGGCCCCGACCGAGCCGTCGTCGGTGCGGTACTCGGCGATCACCGCCGGCTGGTCCTCTTCGAGCTCCAGCGGCGGGACCTTGTCGACCGCCGTGCCGCGACCGAGGAGATCCATGAGCAGGTCACGGATGTCCTCCTGGATGGGGACGGGGAAGGAGGCCGGCACGGTGGTCCTCCGCTCGGATCAGGCCACGACGGCGCCCAGCACCTCGCCGAAGGCTTCGGCGGTGAAGGGCTTGGTGATGAAGAAGGTGGCCCCCGACAGCACGGCCTGCTCCTTCATGTCGGCGGTCGACTCGGAGGTCACGAACCCGAAGCGGACGGTGCTGCCCTCGGCCCGCAGAGCCTGGAGGAACTCGATGCCGTTCATCTCCGGCATGTTCCAGTCGGAGAGGACCAGGTCGATGTCTCCGGCCCGGGCGGCGGCGAGGCCCTCCGCACCGTTGGACGCTTCGACGAACTCGGCGGTCCCGTAGCCGGCCTGGCGCAGCACCCGGCTGACGATCATCCGCATGGCCTTGCTGTCATCAACGATGAGGATTTTCACGACCCCACCGATCGGCGTCGCCGCCCCGGGGTGAAGGAATTCCGGCGACTTCTCGACTTCTCCTTACGTCGCCGCGGCCGGGACCGATGAGGACGGGCGAACTGAGCCGAGGAGGGGTCGTTCGGGATGGATGAGATGGACGAGGTCGTCGCCGAGTTTCTGGTCGAGAGCTACGAGAACCTCGACCGGCTGGACCGGGAGCTGGTCGACCTGGAGCAGAATCCCTCGGCCGACAAGCTGGCCGGGATCTTCCGCACGATCCACACGATCAAGGGCACGTCGGGCTTCCTCGGCTACGGCAAGCTCGAGGCGATCACCCACGTCGGCGAGAACCTGCTGTCCCGGCTGCGCGACGGTGAGCTGGCCCTCGACGCCGAGATCACCTCCGGCCTGCTGGCCCTGGTGGACGGCGTCCGCCGGATCCTGGCCGCCATCGAGAGCGACGGGACCGAGGGCGACGCCGACTGGACGGCGCTCGTCGAGCGGCTCTCGGCGCTGAACCGGCCCGCCGCCGCCCCCGCCGGGACGGAGCCCGTCGCCGACGAGAGCGACGACGAGTCCGACGCCGACGAATCCGGCGCCGACGAGTCCGAGGCCGACGAGCCGCTCCCGTTCGGGCAGATGGCGGTCCAGGCCGGCAAGACGAGCCCCGCCGCCGTCGAGCGGGCGGTGGCCGCCCAGCGCTCCGGCGATCCCCGCCACATCGGCGAGATCCTGGTGGAGGCGGGCGAGCTGGCCCCGGGCGACGTGGTCGACACGCTGGCCGCCCAGGCCGAGGCCCGGCCGTCGATGGCCGACAACAACATCCGGGTCGACGTCGGCCAGCTCGACAAGCTGATGAACCTGGTCGGCGAGCTGGTCCTGGCCCGCAACCAGATCCTGCAGTTCACCACCATCCAGACCGGCGGCGGTCTCGTCGACGCCGGCCTGGTGTCGACGTCGCAGCGGCTCAACCTCATCACCACCGAGCTGCAGGCCGGCGTGATGAAGACCCGCATGCAGCCCATCGGCAACGTGTGGAGCAAGTTCCCCCGGGTCGTGCGGGACCTCGCCGTGACCTGCGGCAAGCAGGTCCGCATCGAGATGGACGGCCGGGAGACCGAGCTCGACAAGACGATCATCGAGGCCATCAAGGACCCGCTGACGCACCTGGTCCGCAACGCCGTGGACCACGGCATCGAGAACCCCGAAGCGCGGCGGGCGGCGGGCAAGCCGGCCGAGGGCCGCCTGCTGCTGCGGGCCTTCCACGAGAGCGGCCAGGTCAACATCGAGATCTCCGACGACGGCGCCGGCCTCGACGTGGAGCGCATCAAGCGCAAGGCGGTCGAGCGGGGCATCGTCAGCCTCGAGCACGCCGAGCGGATGAGCGACCGGGAAGCGACGCAGCTCATCTTCGTGGCCGGCTTCTCGACCGCCCAGCAGGTGACGAACGTCTCCGGCCGCGGCGTCGGCATGGACGTGGTCAAGACCCACATCGAGAAGATCGGCGGCAGCGTCGACCTGCAGAGCCGCCTCGGCCACGGCACGACGCTGCGCATCAAGATCCCGCTCACGCTGGCCATCATCCCGGCGCTGGTGGTCACCACCGGCGGCGACCGTTACGCCATTCCCCAGGTGAACCTGCTGGAGCTGGTCCGCCTCGACGGCGACCAGGCCCGCAGCGGCATCGAGACGATCCAGGGCGCCAGGGTCTACCGGCTGCGGGGCAACCTGCTGCCGCTGGTCTACCTCCACGAGGAGCTGGGCGTGGAGATGGCCTCCGGGGACGACGACGCCATCAACATCGTCGTCCTCCAGGCCGACGACCGGCAGTTCGGCCTCGTCGTCGAAGGGGTGAGCGACACCGAGGAGATCGTCGTGAAGCCGCTCGGCCACCAGCTGAAGGGCCTGTCGGCCTTCGCCGGCGCCACCATCATGGGCGACGGCCGGGTGGCGCTGATCCTCGACGTGCTGGGCGTGGCCCAGCAGGCCCGGGTCGTCGACGAGGTCCGCGACCGGGCGCTGGTCGACTCCCTCGACGAGGGCGAGGGGTCGCACGCCAACCGCCAGGAGCTGCTGCTGGCCGAGATCGGCGACGGGTCGCGGCTGGCCATCCCGCTGCGGGCCGTGGACCGGCTGGAGGAGCTGTCGACCACGCTCATCGAGCGGGCGGGCGGGACGCCGGCGGTCCAGTACCGCGACCGGATCCTGCCGCTGGTGTCGATCGCCAAGACGCTGGGCTTCGCCGGCGCCACGCCGGTGGAGAGCGGCGACGAGCGCCTGCTGCAGGTCGTGGTCCACAGCGCCGGTGACCGGAGCATCGGCCTCGTGGTCGAGCGGATCCTCGACATCGTCGAGGAGGTGGTGCGGATCCAGCGGCCGAGCCCGAAGCCGGGCGTGGTCGGTTCGGCCGTCATCCAGTCCCGGGTGACGGAGGTCCTCGACGTCGACGCCTTCGTCCGCCTGGCGGAGCCGGCGTTCTTCCTCGAGACCACTGCGGCGTAACAGGAGGAGCACGGATGCAGGCGATCGTCGTCGACGACTCCCGGGCCATGCGGATGCTGATGGGCCGGTTGCTGAAGGACATCGGGTTCGAGGTGGCCGAGGCGGGCGACGGCTCGGAGGCGCTCGACTCGCTGCGGGAGCGGCTGGCCGGGAATCCGGTCCAGCTGGCGCTGGTGGACTGGAACATGCCCGAGATGTCGGGCATCGAGCTGGTGGAGGCGGTGCGCTCCGACCCGTCGTTCGCCGGCCTGCGGATCGTGATGGTCACCACCGAGACGGAGCTGTCGCAGGTCAGCCGGGCGCTCGACGCCGGTGCCGACGAATACCTGATGAAGCCCTTCACCCGCGACGACGTGGTCGGGAAGCTGGAGCTCCTCGGCCTTCCCGTCTGAGGTGGCCATCCGTGTTCTCGTCGTCGACGACTCCGTCGTCGTGCGGCGACTCGTGACGCGGGTCCTCGAGGAGGAGCCCGACGTCGAGGTGGTGGGAGCGGCGGCCAACGGGCGCATCGCCCTGGCCAAGCTCGGCCAGCTCGAGGTCGACGTCGTCACCCTCGACATCGAGATGCCGGAGATGGACGGGCTGGCCACGCTGGCCCAGCTCCGCCCCCGGTTCCCCCGCCTGCCGGTCATCATGTTCTCCACGCTGACGGAGCGGGGGGCGGAGGCGACGCTCGAAGCGCTCTCGCTCGGCGCCTCCGACTACGTCACCAAGCCGACGGGCCTCCACAACCCGACCGACGCCCTGGCCGCCGTCAAGGCCCAGCTGCTGCCCCGGATCCGGGCCCTCCACGGGCGCAACGCCGCCTCGGCCCCGGCGGCGCCGTCCGCTCCGCCGGCCCCGGCCCCGGCCCCGGCCGGCCCGGTGGTCAAGGCCCCGGTCGCCCGCCCGGCCAACGCCCGGATCGACGTCGTGACCGTCGGCGTGTCGACCGGCGGGCCCAACGCCCTGGCCGAGCTGCTGCCGGCGCTGCCGGCCTCGTTCCCCGTCCCGGTCGTGATCGTGCAGCACATGCCGCCGGTGTTCACCAAGATGCTGGCCAACCGGCTCGACAGCCGCTGCGCCCTCGAGGTCACAGAAGCGAACGGCGGCGAGGTCCTCTCGCCCGGGCGGATCTACATCGCCGCCGGCGGGCGTCACCTGGCGCTGCTGCGGCAGGGGACGTCGGTCGTCACCGTGGCCCACGACGACCCGCCGGAGAACTCCTGCCGGCCGGCCGTCGACGTGCTGTTCCGCAGCGTGGCCGGCCTCTACGGGACCGGCGCGCTGGCCGTCGTCCTCACCGGGATGGGCCAGGACGGCCTGCGGGGCGCCGAGGCGATCCGCCTGGCCGGCGGCCAGGTCCTGGCCCAGGACGAAGCCAGCTCGGTGGTCTGGGGCATGCCGGGCTTCGTGGCCAGGGCCGAGCTGGCCGATGCGGTGCTTCCACTCAACACGCTGGCGGTCGAGATCGGCCGCCGGGTGGCGGCCGGCCGGCCGCTCACGGTCCCGGGGAGGGTCGGATGAGTCCCGCCACCACGTTCACCGACGCCGAGTTCACCTACATCAGCGACATGGTCCGCCAGCGGTCGGCCATCGTGCTGGAGCCGGGCAAGGAGTACCTCGTCGAGGCCCGCCTGGCGCCGCTGGTGCGGGAGCTGGGCCTCGACTCCATCGGGGCGCTGGTGGCCAAGCTGCGCCTGCCGGCGGGGGCGGCGCTGGCCGAGCGGGTCACCGAGGCCATGACGACCAACGAGACGTCGTTCTTCCGGGACGTGGCGCCCTTCCAGGCGCTGCGGACCACCGTCCTGCCCCCGGTGATCAAGGCCCGGGCGGCGCAGCGCCGCCTGCGGATCTGGTGCGCGGCGTCGAGCTCCGGCCAGGAGCCGTACTCGATCGCCATGACCATCGACGACGCCTTTCCCGAGCTGCGGGGCTGGGACGTCTCCATCACCGCCACCGACCTCTCCCGGGAGATGATCGACCGGGGCCGGACCGGCCTGTACAAGGCGCTGGAGGTCAACCGGGGGCTGCCCGCACCGCTGCTCGTCAAGTACTTCAGCAAGGTCGGCGTCGACTACCAGCTGAAGCCCGAGATCAGGTCGATGGTCCAGTTCTCCGAGCTGAACCTCATCGGCCCCTGGCCGGCCTTTCCCACCTTCGACATCGTCTTCCTGCGCAACGTCCTCATCTACTTCGACGTCGACACCAAGCGGACCATCATCGGGCGCGTCAAGCGCCTCCTGGCCCCCGACGGCTACCTCTTCCTCGGAGCAGCCGAAACCACCATGAACATCGACGACGGGTTCGAACGTGTGCCCGTCGAACGGGCCGGGTGCTACCGGCGGACTCCTGGAGTGTGACCATGAGCGAGATCTTCGACTTCGAGCCGGAACTGACCGAGATCACCGAGCGGGTGTGGAGCTCGCTGGTCGAGGTGCCGCTGCTGCCCCGCCAGCCCGGCCAGCCCGGCCCGACCGCCGGGACGCGGACGTTCACCGGCTGCGTCCAGATCACCGGCGCCTGGGAGGGGGCCGTGACCGTGCACTGCTCGGAGCAGCTGGCCAAGATCCTCACCGCGTCGATGTTCATGGTCGATCCCCAGGACACCACCGCCGAGGAGGTCGGCGACGCCCTCGGCGAGCTGGCCAACATGGTCGGCGGCAACGTCAAGGCGCTGCTCCCCGAGCCCTGCCGCATCTCGCTGCCGGCCGTGGCCGACGGGATGGACTACCGCCTGTCGGTCCCCGGCGCCCGGCCGCTGACCGCCGTCACCTGGACCTGCAGCGGCGAACCGCTCATGGTCCGCCTGCTGGAGCGCAAGACGGCCGAGTCCGGAGCGGCGGCCGCCTCGGGCAACGGCCAGGTGGAAGCGTGACCCCCGGCACGGCCGGGGTGGCGGCGTCGGCCGTCTCGGACTGGGTGGCGGCCATGGCCGACGCCTCGACCGAGCTGGCCTTGTCGCTGGGCATCGACGGCGTGGAGCTGCTCGGCTGGCACGACGTCCCCCCGACGGGCATGGCCGGCGCCTACATCCCGCTGCTGGGCGAGGACCAGACGCTGCAGCTGGCGCTGCTGGCCACGCCGGAGGGCTGCGCCGACCTGTCCCGGCTGCTGCTCGGCCTCGAACCGTCGGACGAGGTGGCCGACGCCGACGTGGCCGACGCCGTCGGCGAGCTGGTCAACATCGTGGCCGGCGGCGTGAAGCAGCGCATGCAGGACCAGGCCGGCGTGCTCCGGCTCGGCCTCCCCGTCTTCATCAACGGCTACGTGCAGCGGACCCAGCAGCTGGAGATCGCCCTGGCCTCGGCCCGCATGGGCGACGTCGGCGTCCACCTGATGGCCCTGCGCTCGGCGCTGCCCTCCAATCGCTGACACTGGCCGTCCGGCCAGTAGGAGGGCCCCCGCCTCCGCCGTATAAGGGACTTCGGCACTGATACAGAGAGGTCCCACAATGGAGGCTCGAGAGGTCATGACCGCGCCGGCGGTGACGGTCGAACCCGACAGTCCGTTCGAGGAGATCGTCCGGGTGCTCATCGAGTGCGACGTGAGCGGCCTGCCGGTCGTCGACCGGCGGGGCACCCTGGTCGGCATCGTCACCGAGGCCGATCTGGTCCGCAAGGACGCCGACCCGGGACGGCGCCCCCGGCTCCTCCGGGTGGTCGCCGGCCTGCTGGCGCCGGGCCCGTCCCGCCGGCTGCGGTCGGAGGGCATGCCGGCCCGGGCCCTGATGACGCCGTTCCCGATGACGGCCCGTCCCGACGAACCCGTCGACCGCCTGGCCCTGCGGATGCTGGAGCACGGCATCAACCGGCTGCCGGTGGTCGACCACGGGCGGGTCGTCGGCATCATCACCCGCCACGACCTGATGCGGGCGTTCGACCGGCGGGCGGAGCTCATCGCCGGGGCCGGGGGCTCCCGCTTCCCCGACCCGATGCGGGTGCTCGGGGAGCAGCGGGTCTCCTGACGCCGGCCCCGGCCGGCGTCAGGCCGGGGCGGGCAGGCGGGCGGCGAACAGCAGGCGCTTGAAGGTGTAGAAGTACGGCGCCCGCTCGCCGATGGCGCCCAGCAGCCGGGCCCGGTAGCGGGCGACGAACTGGTCGAAGAGCGCGGGGGCCAGGCCCCGCTGGTAGCGGGTCAACGTCGTCCCCTTCGTCCATTCGACCACGTCGGCGCTGCGGGCCAGGTGGTGGCCGTAGACCTGCAGGCGGACGTGCTGGTCGGCGAAGCCGAGCTCGTCGAGCCGTTCGGCGTAGCGCTCCGGCGCCAGCACCGGCGTCGCTTCGTCGAGGGCGTCGCCGGCCGCCCGCAGCGCCTCGGCGAACGGCGCTTCGTTGGCCACCTCGAAGGCCAGGGCGTGGGACGGGTGGTCGGCGTTGGCCGGCACCTGCACGGCCAGCTGCCCCCCGGGCCGGAGGGCGGCCCGCAGCCGGGCCAGCAGCGCCGGGTGGTCGGGGATCCAGTGGAGGGCGGCGTTGCTCAGCACGACGTCGTAGCCGGCGTCGGCGGCGAAGGCGGCGATGTCGCCGAGCTCGAAGCGCAGGCCGTCGCCCTCCAGGGGCCGGGCCTTCTCCAGCATGGCCGCCGAGCTGTCGAGCCCGACGGTGGCCGCCGCGCCGAGATGGCGGTGGAGGCGGGCCGTGAGCTCGCCGGTGCCGCAGCCGAGGTCGACGGCCCGGCCGCCCGGGGCCGGTTCCACCAGCGCCAGCAGGTCGTCGAACGGGCGGGCCCGCTCGGCGCCGAACTTCCGGTACTGGGCGGGGTTCCAGGTGTCGGGCGCGCTCACCCGCCCCTTCTAGCAGTTCAGGCGGCCAGCGTGGCGTTCGAGGCGTCGGCGTCGCCGTCGCTCCCCCCGTCGCTGCGGCGGCGGTTCGGGGGCGCGTCGCCCGCCGGGGGCGCCGCCTCCCCGGCGGCGGGCGGCGGCGGCTCCTGCGCCGCCCGGTAGGCGTTGACGAGGCGGGCGATCCCGTTCATGGCCAGCCGGGAGACGGCCAGGGCGGCCAGGTAGCGCAGGGCGGCCGGGACGAGGTCGAGCTCGCCCCGCAGGCAGGCCTGCATCGACGGGAACCACAGCAGCAGGCTGGTGACCAGGCTGGCGGAGAAGACGGTGTTGGGGTTCATCGGATCATCGGGCTCCGGAGGTGGCGAGTTCCTGGCGGAAGACGAAGCGGCGCAGGCGGTCGGCCTCGACCCGGGGCAGGCCGACGAAGCGGAAGACGATGGTCACGCCGCCGGGGGCCAGCGCCCACCGGACCACCAGGCCCTGCACCGACAGGCCGGCACCGTCGACGTCGAAGCACAGCTCCAGGGGCTCCCCGGGCTCGAAGGGGAACATCTGGGGGGCCAGGCAGCGGATGCCGCCTTCGGCGATGTCGAGGATGGTCAGGCCCCAGGCGCCCCGGCGGGTGATAGCCCGGGCGGGCAGCACGACGGGGACCCGGGCGAAGCGGCGCCGCTGGAACAGCACCGGGTCGCCCCGGCCGACGAGCTCCCAGGTGGGAACGATGCCGGTCCGGGTGGCCGCCTCGACCGCCGCTTCGACCATCCCGATGCCCCGGGGGGTGGTCCACCGCACGGCCACGAAGTCCGACGGGCGGGCCAGGGGCCCGGGCCGGTCGGGGTCCTGGGGAACGGCGACGACGAGACGGGTCGACTTGCGGTCCTCGACGCGGCTGGCCAGCCAGGTGCCCCAGGGGGACCCGAAGACCTCGACCCGCTGGTTCACGTCCGGCCAGGGGCCGGGCCGGCGGGTGACGTCGGCGGCGCCGCCGGTGTCGCCGAGGTCGGGAGTCATGCCGGGCGCAGCCGGGGGGCGAGGACGGCCGTCCACTGCAGCGGCGTGGCCGGCTGGCCCTCGAGGCGGCCGACCGGGATGCCGCAGCGCAGCACCGCCGCCGGGCTGATGGTCCCGTCGAGTTCGGTGACGCCGAGGGCGTCGAAGCCGCCGAGCTGCTCCGACCACTCGAACACGTCCTCGGGCTTGCGGGTGGCCTCCACCGCTCCCCAGACCATGGTGGGCTCGAGGGCGTCGATGATCCGCCGGGCCCATTCGCCGCTGCGGCCGGGGGCGGCGTCGACGGCCACGACGGTCGGTCGGGGCCGGCGCCGCCAGCTGCTGCGCGACTCGACGGCGCTGTCGACGCCGGTGATGCGGCGGTGGACGGGGATGGCCCGGCCCCGGTAGCCGGGGGAGGCGACCAGCAGGCTGTCGTGGTCGAGCCCGAGCTCGTGGGCCATCTGGCGAGCCAGCCGGAGGGCGGGGTCGCGGCTGCCGGCGACGACGATGACCGACCCCGGCGCCTGGGGGAGGCGCTCGGCGGCCGGGATCTTCGCCAGCAGGTTGAGGAGCCAGGCCGACGGATCGGAGCCGGGCGGGGCGGGCGCGGCGGCCGCCGCCCGGGTGATGTCCTCGGGCAGCCCGAGCCGGTCGAGCGTGGCGTCGATCACCGGCGGGGCCGGCGGGGCGGGCGGGGCCGGCGGGGCGAACGGCGCCGGCACCGGCACCGGCGCCGGCGCCGGGACGAAGGGCGCCGGCGGCGGCCCGTCGGGCGCCTCCATGTGGCGGGTGATCGAGTCGAGCAGGGCGGTGAAGGCCGGCTGCTCGGTGGACAGGACCGGAGTCGTCCCGTCGACGTCGTCGACGTCGTCGGCCAGGCTGAGGAGCCGGTCGCGGAAGTCTTCGGTGGCCTCGAGCCCGAAGTCGGGGGGCAGCACGGTGGGCCCGTCCTCGACGTCGACGACGACCTCGTAGCGCTCCTTGGCGAAGAACCCGCCGACGCCGCCCTTGCGCAGCCGGTTGGCCTCCACGATCGTGGCCGTGTCGCCGAACCGGTTGCGGACCTCCTCGAGGACCGACTCCAGGTTGCTGCCCTCACACCGTTGCAGGGACAAGGCTCACCACTCCCATGCTCTCGAGTTCGAGCTGCCGGCCGATCTCCAGGTAGGAGAGGACGGCGAGCCCCGAATGGACGTTGCGGACGAGGCGCCGCAGCGCCGGGCGGATCGGCGCGGCGCAGACCAGCACCGGCTGGCGGCCCTGCTGCTCGGCGGCCCGGGCGGTGGCGGCCACCTGGGACAGGAGGCGCTCGGCGACCTCGGGGTCGAGGGCCAGGAAGCTGCCGGCCTCGCCGGGGCGCAGCGCCTCGAGCAGCGAGTGCTCCAGCAGCGGGTCGAGCGTCAGCACCGGCAGCTTGCCGTCGACGGCATGGCCGGCCGAGATCGACGGCCCCAGGGCGACGCGGGCGGATTCGGTCAGGATCTCGGGGTCCTTGGTGATCCGGGCCCGCTCCGACAGCACCTCCAGGATGCGGACCAGGTCGCGGATGGGGACGACCTCGTCGAGCAGGCCCTGCAGCACCCGCTGCACCTCGGCCAGCGACAGGCCGGCGGTGCCGAACTCGTCGGCCACCACGGGATCGGTGGCCCGGACGGCGTCGACCAGCAGCTTCACGTCCTGGCGGGACAGCAGGCGGCCGGCGTTGTTCCGCACCACCTCGGCCATGTGGGCGGTCACCACCGAACCCCGGTCGACGACGGTGGCGCCGGCGAGCTCCGCCTGGGGGCCGTACTCGGCGGGAACCCACGACGCCTCCAGGCCGAACACCGGGTCGCGGGTCGGCGTGCCGGGCACGCCCGGCGGCCGCTCGCCGAGGACCAGCACCGAAGCGCCCGGCGCCTCGCCCCGGGCCACCTCCACGCCGTGCACCCGGATGGCGTAGGCCGACGGCGGCAGGTCGAGGTTGTCGCGGGTGCGGACGGGCGGGATGACGATGCCGAGCTCCATGGCGATCTTGCGCCGCAGCGCCCGGACCCGGTCGAGGAGGTCGCCGCCCCGGGCGGTGTCGGCCAGGTCCATGAGCCCCAGGCCGATCTCCAGCTCCAGGGGCTCGACCCGCATCGACGAAGCCAGCTCCTCGGGCGTGTCGGGGGTGTGGGCGGCCGCCCCGCCGGCGGTGGCGGCGCTGAGGGCGGCGGCGGCTTCGGCGGCCGCCTCGGCGGCGTTGGACTGCTTCACCCGGCCGGCGGCGAACCACAGCGCGCCGCCCACGGCCAGGAACGGGATCTTCGGCAGGCCGGGCACCAGGGCCATGAGACCGATGGCGCTGCCCGCCACCCGCAGCTGCTGCTCCTGGCGGCCGAGCTGGACCAGGAGGTCGGTGCCCATGTCGGCCTCGGTGGCGGCCCGGGTGACGACGAGGCCGGAGGCGATGGAGATGAGCAGGGCCGGGATCTGCGACACCAGCCCGTCCCCCACCGACAGGAGGCTGTAGCGGTTGACCGCCTCGCCCATGCTGAGGTGGTGCTGGACCACGCCGATGATGAAGCCGCCGAACAGGTTGATGGTGGTGATGAGCAGCCCGGCGATGGCGTCGCCCTTGACGAACTTGGAGGCGCCGTCCATCGCCCCGTAGAAGTCGGCCTCGGCGGCGACCTCCCGGCGGCGCCGGCGGGCCTCGTCCTCGGTGATGAGCCCGGAGTTGAGGTCGGCGTCGATGGCCATCTGCTTGCCGGGCATGGCGTCGAGGGTGAACCGGGCGCCGACCTCGGCCACCCGGCCGGCACCGTTGGTGATCACGATGAACTGGATGACCGACAGGATGAGGAAGATGACCAGCCCGACGACGATCGAGCCGCCGACCACGAAGTGGCCGAAGCTCTCGATGACCTTGCCGGCGGCGCCGTGGAGGAGGACGAGCCGGGCCACGCTCACGTTGAGGGCCAGGCGGAACAGCGTGGCGATCAGCAGCAGCGACGGGAAGATCGAGAAGTCGAGGGCCCGCCGCACGTGCATGCTGACGAGGAGGATGACGGTGGCGCCGGCCAGGTTGCAGACCAGCAGCAGGTCGAGCAGCACCGTCGGCAGCGGCACCACCATCATGATGACGATGGCGACGACGGCGGCGGGAACGCCGACCTGGCTCAGCCGGGTGCTTTGCAAGTGCGACCTCGTGGGGGGTCGCCGTCCGTGGGCCCGGTGAGGTCACCGTCCTGGTGACCAACGGTCCCTGATCGACGCGCCCGGGGGCCACCTGAGGCGTCGGGCGGCCGACAAAGCGGCCATTCCCCGCGTCCGGAGAACGTTCTCTTAACAGCCCGCCGCGGGGAGGCCCGGCGCCGAAGCCCGGCGGCCGCCGGCCACGGCTGACATGATGGAGGGATGCGGCGGATTGCGGTGTCTGTCACGGCGGCGCTCGGGCTGACGCTGCTGCCGGCGGCGGCGGCGGGAGCGGACGAGCAGAGCGTGGCGCACTGCGTCCATGCCTGGACCGACACCGCCGATCCGGGGATCGAGGCCACGCCGGGGAAGTCGCACTTCACCAGCAACGGGCAGAAGTGGCCGCTGTACTGCGTCGGGACCGTGCGGGGGGCCCGCATCACGGGGCGGGGCACGTTCGGCGAGGAGGGCACGATCGAGGGCGCCTGCTCGGCGGGACGGGGGGACGTGGTCTTCTCGTTCACGATCCCCACGACGGACGGCCTGCAGCGCTTCCGGATGATGTTCGAGTTCGTCTACGGTCCCGGTGCCGGGACCTCGGAGTCGGACGACTTCCCCGGGACCTTCGCCTTCTACCCCCGGAAGGGCGACTGCTGGGGCTCCCCCGTCACCGAGTTCGACGTCGTCCGCGCCGGGGTCCTCTACAGCTGATCAGGCCACCGTGCGCTTGAGGCTGAAGACGAAGGCCAGCAGGCGGGCGACGGCTTCGTAGAGGTCGGGGGGGATGGCCTGGCCCAGCTTGCACACGGAGTGCAGCGTGCGGGCCAGGGGGACGTCGCGCACGATGGGAACGTCGTGCTTCTCGGCCTCCTCCCGGATGCGGGCGGCGATGTGGCCCTGGCCTTTGGCCACCACCCGGGGGGCGCCGAGCTCGGGGCGGTACTCCAGCGCCACGGCGATGTGGGTGGGGTTGACGACCACCACGCTGGAGACGGCCACCGCCGCCATCATGCGGTTCCGGCTCATCTCGACCTGGCGCTGGCGGATCCGCTGGCGGGTCATGGGATCGCCCTCCGACTGGCGGTACTCGTCCTTGACCTCCTGCTTGGTCATCATCAGCGACTTGCGGACCCGGCGGCGCTGGAAGGCGTAGTCGAGGGCGGCCAGGCTGAGCCCGGCCACGGCCACGGTCCGCAGGAGGCTCATCGTCGCCGACGCCACTTCGGAGAGCACCTCCCCGGCCGGGACCTGGCCGCCGGTGGCCAGCGCCGAACCGAGGTGGGCCACGCCCGGCCAGGCCACGGCGGTCAGCACCAGCAGCTTGACCACCGCCTTGCCCGCCTCCCAGGCCGAATGGGGGGAGAACAGCCGCTTGAGGCCCTTCTTCGGGGAGATGCGGTCGAACTTCGGCCGGAGGGCCTTGCCCGAGAAGGCCAGGCCCGTCTGGGCGAAGTTCCCGACGAGGCCGATCGCCACCATCCCGAGCGCCAGCGGGGCCAGGGCCAGGAGCCCGCCCTTCAGCGCCGATCCCAGCAGGCGGAAGGCGACGTCGGCGTCGGGCCGGGCGACGGCGATGCCGACCTGGTTCATGACGCTCCGCAGCGACGACCGCCCGAGCGAGAACGACGCCGGCAGCAGGACGCCGGCGGCCAGCATCTGGGCCCAGGCCACGACCTCGGGCGAACGGGCCAGGTTGCCGTCGCGCCGGGCGTCGCGCTTGCGTTTCGCCGTTGGCTGTTCGGTCTTGTCGGAGCCGCTCATCGGTCAGCTCCGGATGAAGCTCAGGCTCTGGCGCACGACGTGGTCGGCCATGCCGCTCACGGCGTCGGGCAGCAGGGGGAGGGCCAGCCCGGCCAGGCTCAGGGTGACGAGGATCTTCACCGGCAGGCCGAGCTGGAAGATGTTCATCTGCGGCGCCGCCCGGGCCAGCAGGCCGAGGGCCGCCTCGGCCAGGAACAGGGCGGCCAGCAGCGGCGCGGCGATCTCCAGGGCCGAGACGAAGAACAGGCCGATGTCGCCGGTCAGCAGCTTGGCCAGCGTGTCGGTCGACAGGTGGGTGAGCGGCGCGGCGTCGAACGATGTCAGGAACCCCCGCACCAGCAGGAGGTGGCCGTCGATGGAGAACAGCAGGGTGGTGGCCAGCACGCCGTAGAACTGGCCGAAGATGCTGACCGGGGCGTTGGTCCCGGGGTCGAACAGCTGGGCCGCCGAGTAGCCGCTGACGAGGTCGATCAGCCCGCCGGCGAAGGAGAACGTGGCGAACAGCAGGACGCCGATGAAGCCGAGGGCCAGGCCGGCCGCCACCTGGAGGACACCGGCGCTGAGCAGCGGCGCCACCTCCAGCGGCACGGCCTGGGCCTGGAGGCGGGGCCCGACGACGAGAGCCAGTGCCGCCGCCAGCCCCACCTTCACCATGGTCGGCACCGACCGGGTGCCGAACGGCGGGCAGACGAAGACCCAGGCGGCGGCCCGCACCAGGGCCAGCAGGTAGCCCGACAGCAGCGCCGGGGCGAGCGAGACCGTCACGCCGACTGCAGGAGCCGGGGCACCATGTCGAACAGGTGGTTGGTGAAGCCGATCAGCTCGGCCAGCATCCAGTGGCCGCCGATCATCAGCACCAGCCCGACGCCGACCAGCTTGGGCACGAACGTCAGCGTGACCTCCTGGATCTGGGTCACCGACTGGAAGAGCGACACCAGCAGGCCGACGGCCAGGCTCACGAGGAGGATCGGGGCGCAGAGCTTGGCGCAGATGATCATCGTCTGCACGGCGATCTCGATGACGCTGGTGTCCACGGTGGGCTCCTAGGCGAAGGACTTGAGCAGCGATCGGACGATGAGGCCCCAGCCGTCGACCATGACGAACAGCAGGAGCTTGAAGGGCAGGGAGACGAAAACCGGCGGCAGCATCATCATCCCCATGGACATGAGCGACGACGAGACGACGATGTCGATCACCAGGAACGGGATGAAGACGACGAAGCCGATGATGAAGGCCGTCTTGAGCTCGGAGAGGATGAAGGCCGGGATGAGGGCGGCGAGGCCGACGTCCTCCGGCTTGTCGGGCCGCTTCCCGCCGTTGGCGGCGGAGCTGAACAGCGCCAGCTCGCCCTTGCGGGTCTGCTTCAGCATGAACGTCCGCAGCGGCGTGACGGCGGCGTCGTAGGCCTGGGCCTGCGTCTTCTGGCCGTGGAGCAGCGGCTGGACGGCGTTCTTGTTGATGTCGCCGAAGGTGGGCGACATGACGAAGAAGCTGAGGAACATGGCCAGCCCGACGATCACCTGGTTGGGCGGGATCGTGTGCAGCCCGAGGGCGTTGCGGGTGAGCGACAGCACGATGACGATGCGGGTGAAGCTCGTCAGCATGATCAGCAGCGCCGGCGCCACCGACAGCAGCGTGATCAGCACGATGATCAGCAGGCTCTGGCTCGGCTTGTCGGGGTTGGCCAGTCCGCCCAGGTCGAGGCTGACCGACGCCTTGCCGTCGGCGGTCCCGGCCGGGCCGGTGACGGTGTTGGTCTCGGCCAGCGTCGGGGCGCTCGGCGTGTTGACGGCGGCCGCCCGGATCTGGACGGTGGTCGTGGTGGTCGGCCGGGCCGTCGTCGTGGTCGTGGCCCGCGCCACGGTGGTCGTCGTCGTGGCCGGGGGCGCCACGGTGGTGGTCGTCGGAGCCGGCGTCGGCTCGGCGGTGGGATCGGCCGGCGCGGCTCCCGCCACGGCGGAGGTCGCCAGCCAGGCGACGAGGGCGAGCAGGCACGCCACCAGGGCGCGCCGGCCCCGGTTGGTCGGCATCACAGAGGTCTTCTCCGGACTGCGGAGGGTCAGGACCGGCGGACGGTCCGTTCCCGCAGCTGCTCGAGGGCGACCTTCCATGGAAGGGAGCCGGCCCCGATCCCTGGGGCGGGCGGTCCTGCAACGCCGCCGGCCGGCGGCTCGTCGAGCGGAGCCTCCAGCTCGGCGGGGTCGATCTCGGCCAGCAGCGTGACCTGGTGGTCGGTCACGCCCAGCACCAGCCCCCGCCCGCCGAGGCGGACGACGGTGACGGAGGCGCCCCGGCTCAGACCGTGGCGGGCCATCACCTCCACCGGGCGGCGGACGCCCCGCCGGCCCAGCGACCCCGTCCCCGCCAGGCCGCTGCGCCGCAGCACGGCCCCCGTCCCGACCATGAGGGCCAGGACGACGCCCAGGGAGACGACGACGCGGACGAGCAGGGCGATGATCGAGGTGTCCATCGGTCAGCGGCCGGCGTCGTAGCCGATGACCTCGGTGATACGGATGCCGAACTCCTCGTCGATCACGACGACCTCGCCCCGGGCGATGAGCGTGCCGTTGACCAGCACGTCGATGGGGGCGCCGGCCGCCCGGTCGAGCTCGATGACCGAGCCGGGGCTGAGATCGAGGATCTCCCGGACCAGCATGCGGGTCCGCCCCAGCTCCACCGTCACGCCCATCTCGACCTCGTGGAGGAGCTCGATGGGCCCGCCCGGCACGGCTCGACCGGCCCCGCCGGCCGGGACCCCGCCCGGAGCGGGCAGCGGGGTGAACTCGTGCTCGGCCACCTCGACGGGAGCGGGCGCCGCCGCCGGGGCCAGGAAGGCCAGCGTGGCCTTGTGGACGTCGTTGTCGAGGAGCAGAAGGCCGTGGGCCTGCTCGCCGGCCACCGGGGCCAGAGCGGCCACGTCGACCACGGCGTAGTCGGCCAGCGCCTCGGCCGGAACGCCGAAGGCCGCCGCCGCCGCCCGGAAGGCGGGCTGCAGCCCGTCGGGCAGATCCTCGGCCGGCGGCGGGCCGACCTGGACCTCCCGGGCCATCGCCGCCGTCACGGCCAGCACCAGGCGGCCGAGGCCGGGCAGCGTGGCCGCCACCGCCTGGGCCCCCGGCCCGGGGACGGCGGGGGCGTTGCCGTCGGCGATCGACCCCGACCATTCGCCGTCGGCCGGCAGGGCGCCGCAGCAGCCTTCGGCGGCGTTGGCCAGTGCGTCGTCGAGGGCGGGGGGAGCGGCGACGGCCGGTCCCCCCTGTGTCAGTCCGGCGGGGGTCATGCACTCTCCTTCTCGGCGACCGAGGCGATCACGCAGGCCAGGCGCTTGCCCCGCCGGCCCGGCCGGGCCGTGAAGCGGGGGACGCCGCCGACCGACACCTCGAGCGGCTCGTCGACACGGTGTTCGAGGGGCAGCACGTCACCGGGGCGGAGATCGACGATGTCCGCCATGGTGAGCACGATCGGCTGGAAGCACACGCTGACCGAGACCGGCGCCCCACCCATGCGGCCGGCCAGGGCGTCGCGGACCGACTCGGCGTCGGCCTCCACCCGGCCGGCCAGCAGCGAGTTGGCCGCCACCTCGTCGAGGACGGGCTGGAGGGAGGCGAAGGGGACGCACAGCGTGGCCTCGCCGGCCTGGCCGCCGATGCGCAGGTCGTAGACGAAGACGATGACCATGTCGCTGGGCGAGCCGATCTGGGCGAACTGGGGGTTCGACTCCTGGTGGATGACCGCCGGCTCCAGGGTCGTGAGCGACTCGAAGGCGTAGGCCAGCTCCCGCAGGACCCGGCCGAGCAGGTCGCGGATCAGCGACTGCTCGATCTCGGTCAGCGGCCGGTTGATCGCCGGACCCGAGCCCGGCCCGCCGAGGAGCCGGTCGACGGCGGTCATCACCACCGGCAGGGGCAGGTGGAAGATCGACGCCCCGGCCAGCGGCGCCAGCGACAGGATGGCCAGGTAGGTCGGGTTGGGGACCTCCCGGATGTACTCGTCGTAGGTCAGCTGGTGGATGCCCTTGGCGTGCACCTGGGAGACCGTGCGCAGCGTCGTCGACAGCACGGTCGTGAACTGCCGGGCGAAGGTCTCGCTGGCGATCTGGAGGGCGCGGACGTGCTCCCGGGTGAACTTGTTCGGGCGACGGAAGTCATAGGCCACCGGCGTCGCGCTGGGGGACGGCATGCCCCCCCAGATCGACGCGGCACCGGTGGAGTTGAGCCCGGGCGGTTACCGCACGGTCACTGCATGACGAAATCGGTGAAGTACACCCCTTCGACCTCGTCGGGGTAGGCGTCCTTCAGCTTCTGCACGAGTTCGTCTTTGACCGCTTGGCGCCCTTCGGGCGTGACGAGCGAGTCGTAGCTGTGGCCGCCGAACGTGGCGATGGTCAGGTCGAGGGCCTTGGCGTAGCCCTTCGTCGGGTCGTTGCTGTCCTTGGGCGCCGGCTCGCCGGCGTGCTTGCCCGACAGCTGCAGCCCGAGGCCGATCTTGAGGAACCGGTCGCCGGCGATGTTGACCGTGATCGGCTCGAGGGTGATGATCGGGCCCGGCTTCGTGGTGGTGGTCGTCGGCACCCCCGAGGCGGCGGCCTTCGGGCTGCCCGACAGGACGAATCCCTTCAAGCCGCCGAGGACGCCGATGGCCAGGACCGCCCCCATGGCCATCGTCTTGCCCTTGCCGCCCTTGGCCTCGTCGCCGTCAGCCTTCTTCTTGGCCATCTCACTTCCCTTCCGTGGGTACGGTGTTGCCGACCGGCGGGTCGTTGCCGGAGGCGATGTCGTTGAGGGCGGCGGCCACGTCGGCCAGGACGACGAGCTCCACCCGGCGGTTGGCCGCCCGGCCCTCGGGCGTGGCGTTGGACGCCACCGGCCGCTCGTCGGCATAGCCGGCGGCCTGGAGGCGGGACGGGTCGAGCCCGTGCCGTTCGATCAGCTCCCGCAGCACCGTGGTGGCCCGGGCGGTGGACAGCTCCCAGTTGGACGGGTAGCGCCCGGAGATCGGGACGTTGTCGGTGTGGCCCTCGACCGAGATGCGATTGGGCAGCTTGCCCAGGGCGGCGGCGATCTTGTCGACGACCTCCCGGCCCTCGGGCCGCAGGTCGGCCTGGCCGGGGTCGAAGAGCACCCGGTCGGTGACGATGGTCACGACCAGCCCCCGGGCCTCGAGCCGGAACTTGACGGCGTCGCCGAGGCCGACCTGGTCGAGGCTCTTCTGCAGCTCCTTCTGGGCCCCCTGGAGGACGTTGCGCTCCTGACGGGCGCCGGCCGTCCGGGCCCGGATGTCGGACAGGATCCCGTTCAGCGCCTCGGCCGAGGGCTGCGTCCCGCTCCCGGTCAGCTGGGCGTCGAAGACGGCCCCGCCGCCCTGGAGCGGCCCGGCGCCGCCCTGCACGGCGGCCAGCGCCGTCGGGCCGCCGAACCCGCCGGAGATGCCCTCCTTCAGCTTCCGGAACTTGGCCAGGTCGACCTGGGAGATCGAGTAGAGCACGATGAAGAGCACCATGAGCAGGGTGATCATGTCGGCGTAGGTGATCAGCCAGCGCTCGTGGTTGACGTGCTCCTCGTGTTCCTCGTGGAGCTTCGACTTGCGGGTCTTGGCCGAGGCGGTGGCCATGGGCTAGGCGGCCTTCTCGGAGCTCTCGGGCCGCTCGCCGGCCGGGAGGAACGACAGCAGCTTCTGCTCGATGACCCGGGGGTTGGCGCCGGCCTGGACGGCGAGGACGCCCTCCATGACCAGCTGCATGTGGTGGGCCTCGACCTCGCCGACCCGCTTCAGCTTGTTGCCGATCGGCAGCCACAGCACGTTGGCGGTGAGGACGCCCCACAGGGTGGCCACGAAGGCGCCGGCGATGAGGTGGCCGAGCTTCTCGGGCTCGGACAGGTTCTCCAGCACATGGATCAGGCCGAGGACGGTACCGATGATCCCGAGGGTGGGGGCGAAGCCGCCCATGTCGGCGAAGAACTTGGAGCCGGCCTTGTCGGCGTTCTTCTTGGACAGGATCTCGGCTTCCATGATGTCGCGCAGCTCGTCGGGGTCGGTGCCGTCGACGGCCAGCTCGATCCCCTTGCGCATGAAGGGGTCGTCGACCGACTTGGCCATCTCCTCCAGGGCCAGCAGGCCCTCCCGGCGGGCCCGTTCGGCGAAGCTGACGAGGGTGGCCACCGTCTCGTCGGCCGAGTGCTTCTTGCCCATGAGGGCGGTCTTGAGGGCGGCCAGGGCCCCGGTGGCGTCCTTCATGAGCCCGCAGGCCATGGCCACGCCGAACGTGCCGACGAAGACCAGCACCATGGCCGGCGGCAGGATGATGGCCGCCGGGTTGCCGCCCTCCATGATCATCGAGCCGAAGACGGCCCCGAAGGCCAGGGCGATGCCGACGAGAGTTCCCGGATCCATCGCTCAGCCCTCGTCGGGGACGTTGACGAGCCGCAGGGCGGTGATCGGCGCGGCCGGGGCGGCGACGGGCAGCGGGTGCGTCAGCTCGGTGCTGCGGGCGAGGACGCCGGCCCGGAAGTCGCGGACGCGCTCGACGACCTCGGTCAGGGTCTCGGCCACGATGTACTTCGTGCCGTCGACCAGCGTCAGCACCGTGTCGGGGTGGGCGTCGACGCGCTCGACCAGGTCGCAGTTCAGCGCGAACTGCTCGCCGTTGAGTCGGGTGAGGATGATCATCGCTCCGTCCTTGGAGTGTCGTGGGGGGGCCGATCCATGGCACCCTGACGAGCCCCCAGATCGGCCCGGGGAGGGCCGATCTGAGGGCCGTCACGGGCTTACCGCTTCAGGTTGACGAGGTCTTGGAGCAGTTCGTCCGAAGCCGTGATCACCCGGGAGTTCGCCTGGAAACCCCGCTGGGCGATGATGAGGTTGGTGAACTCCTGGGCCAGGTCGACGTTGCTCATCTCCAGCGTGCTGCCCGACAGCGTCCCCCGCCCGCCGCCGCCGGCCTGGCCGATCTGGGGCAGCCCGGAGTTGACGCTCTGGCGGTAGAGGGAGCTGCCCGTCTTCTCCAGGCCGGCGGGGTCGGAGAAGCTGGCCAGGGCGATCTGGGCGATCGGGCGGGTGCGGCCGTTGGAGAAGACACCGGTGACGATGCCGTCGGACCCGATGGTGAACGACTGCAGCGTTCCCAGCGCCGAGCCGTCCTGGGAGAGGGCGGCCACACTCGACTGGCCGGCGAACTGGCGCAGCGCGGTGGCGTCGCCGGTGGCACCGAAGTCGACGGTGATCGTGTTGCCCCCCCACGACCCGGTGGACTGCTGGACGGCCGGCGGCACCGCCGGGGGCACGGTCGGCGTCAGGGTGAGCGACGGCGCCGGGTTGAAGGCCGGCGGGGTGGCCGTCGAGTCCCAGGTCAGCGTGGCCGTGCCGACGGTGACGGCCGCGCCGCCGTTCTTGTCGGGCATGGTGGCGGTGACCGTCCAGGTGTCGGCCGCCGTCTTCGTGAAGTTGAAGGTGGTGTCGATGGGCGAGCCCTGCACGTCGTAGGCGGTGAGCGACGTCACGATCGAGGTGCCGACGGCGGCGTCGGCCGGCAGGTTGCCGCCGAGGCGGATGTTGGCCGTCTCCTGGGGAGCGGTGCTCTGGCCGAGGGGCATCGAGATGTCGCTGACGGCGGCGTTGGCGTTGATGTTGCCGGCGGCGTCGGCCGACCAGCCCTGGAGGACCGAACCGTCGGCGGTCACGAGCCGGCCGAGGGCGTCGAAGTTCAGCGACCCGGCCCGGGTGAAGAGCTGCTGGGAGTTGTTCCGCACCACGAAGAACCCGTCGCCCTGGATCGACAGGTCGGTGGCCCGGCCGGTCAGCTGCGAGGCGCCCTGGGTGAAGTTGTTGGAGATGCCGGCGATCGTCACGCCGAGCCCGACCTGCGCGGGGTTCGTGCCACCGGCCGCCGCGTCGGGGACGCCCGCCCCCCGGATCGTCTGGCTCAGCAGGTCCTGGAACACGACGCTGGCCGACTTGTAGCCCACCGTGTTGACGTTGGCGATGTTGTTGCCGATCACGTCCATCATCGTCTGGTGGCTGCGGAGGCCGGAAACGCCGGAGAACATCGAGCGGAGCATGCGATTCCTCTTTCTTCGCTATTGGGTGACGAGGGCGACTTCGCGCACTTGGCTGAGGGGGAGTTCTGTCTTACCGAGGAGGAGGACGGGCCCGTCGCTGCCGAGCCGGGTTCCGGTCACGACGCCGGTCTGCGTCGCCCCCTGCGAGTCCTCGTAGGTGACCTGGCGGCCGAGAAGGCCGGCGGCCCGCTGGGCCTGCTCGCCGGCCACGAGGGCGTTGGTCTGGGCGGCCATGGCCTCGAGCTTCTCGACCATGGTGAACTGCGCCGTCTGGGCCATGAACTGCGAGCTGTCGACGGGCTCCATCGGGTTCTGGTACTTGAGCTGCGCCACCAGCAGCTTGAGGAACATGTCCTTGCTGCCGACCTGCGGATCGGTCTGCGTGGTGGCGCCGTCGGTCGGGGCGGTCACGGTCGGCGGGGCCGGCGGCACGGCCGAGGCCATCCGGCCGGTCACTGCGGTCATCGCCTCGATGGTCACGGGCGCTCCTTTGGTCCTACAGGAAGAGGTCGAGCCGCCCGGCGGCGGCCGGGCGCAGCCGGCGGGGGGAATCCGGGCCGGCCGGGCCGTCGACCGGGCCGGTCCGGCCGGCGCTGCGGCGCGGTGCCCGCCCGGGCCCGGCGCCGCCGTCGTCGGCGTCGCCGGGGGCGGCGCCCCGGCGCTGCCCGGCGCCCTCGCCCTGGCCCCCGACGCCGAGGTGACCGGCGGTGAGGCCGGCGTCGGCCAGGGCCGAGCGCAGGTCGGGGAGGGCGGCGGCCAGGAGCTTCCCGGTGGCCGGGTCGGCGGCGTGCAGGGTCAGGTGCACGGTCTGGTGTTCGACCGACATCTCGACGCGGATGGTGCCGAGTTCGGCGGGGCGCAGTTCGAGGGTTACGTCGTGCCGGCCGCCGCCCCGCCCGTGCAACGGGACGACGACCGACACGATCTGGTCCGCCACCGCCGCCGGGGTGGCGGCTCCCTCCACCGCGGCCGGGGCGACGATCGCCTCGGCCGGACGGGCGGACGGGTGGTCCGCGGCGTGCAGGGCGGTGATCTCGGTTCCGGCGGCGCCGTTCGGCGACCGCCGCAGGGCACCGACGGAGGGGCCGGTCGATCCGGCGGCCTCCGCAGTCCCGCTGTTCCCTACCGATCGGACGGATGCGCCCGGATCTGAGCCGATGGCCGTGAGGTCGCCGGCCGCGCCGCGGTCCCGCCCGGCGGACACCCGGCGGCCGTCACCGCGGACCGGGGCGGCGATCGGCGGGCCCGCCCCGTCGCCGGCGAAGGCGGTGGCGGGAGTGACGGCGGCGGCGGGGGACGAGCCGGCGGCGAGGTCATCGACCGCCGCCGGGCCGACGGCGACCGGGCCGGCGGCGTCGTCATCGACCGGGTGGACCGGGGCCGGGTGGACCGGGTTTGGGCCGACCGGGGTTGGGCCGACCGGGGTTGGGCCGGCCGGCGTCGCCGGCCCACCAGCATCGCTCCGGGCCGGGTGGACCAGGGCGGCCACGGGCGAGGCGTCGCCGTCCCGCTGGGCCTGCGCCAGCGCCGAGACCGGCGACGGTGCTCCTCCGGTCGGGCCGGAATGCGCCAGGTCCGCCACCGGGGAACGGTGACTGTCGGCCGCGCCCGGCGGCGGCAAGGGGCGGGCGCCGGGATCGGCGGGCGCTCCGGTCGATCCGGGGCCGGCGGGGCCGGTCGCCGGCCCCGGGGCGGCCGCCGCCCAGCGGTCGACGATGTCGGCCAGGGCCGCAGAACGGTCGGCGGCCGCCGCGCCGGGGAATTCGGGCGGAGGCGCCGCGGGCGGCGTTGCGGCGCCGGCCGCCGGAGCGGCCGTCGGGACCGGGAGCCCGCTGGCCTGCTGGGCCAGCGCCGACACCAGCGCCTCGAGCGACGGGGCGGGCGACGGCGACGGGTCGCCCGGGGCCGGCCCGTCCGCCTCGGAGCCGGAGCCGGCGCCGGGGCCGCCGGGCGCCACGGTGACGGCCGGCGCGGGAGCCGGCAGGACCCCGGCCAGCAGGGCCAGCAGGCCGGAGAAGTCCTCCCCGCCGGGAGCCCCCGGACGGTCGCCGAACGGATGCCGGGCGGTGTCGGGGGAGGCGGCGGCGACCGGGAGCCCGGTGGCGACCAGCGGCGAAGGCGTCATCAAGCGGCTCCTGAGAACGAGGACAGGGCGGCCAGGAGGCCGGCCCGTTGGGAGGCGACGTCGCTCGACCACCCGCCGGCCGGGAGGACCCGGCGGATGGCGGTCGGCTGGTCGTAGACGGCCTGGACCTTCACGACGTCGCCGGTCTTGGGGGCCACGACCATGAGCCCGTTGCCGGCGTAGATCCCGATGTGGTCGACCGGGTCGTGGAAGGCCAGCAGGTCGCCGGGGCGGGCGTCGGCCAGGCCGGCCACCGGCTGGCCGACCCGGGCCTGGTCGGCGGCGGTGCGGGGCAGGTCGACACCGAGCCGGCCGTACACGTACTGCACGAGGCCGGAGCAGTCGAAGCCGGCCGGCGACTCGCCGCCCCACACGTAGGGGACGCCGAGGTACTGCTGGGCCACGTCGACCGCCGGCGACAGGCCGGCCGGCAGGCGGGCGGGGACGTCGCCGCCGGCGAAACCGGAGGCGGTGCGCAGGCCGCCGAGCTGGCCGGCCAGCACCGTCCCGAACGCCGCCGGCGCCGGCGGGGCGAAGCGGGCCTGGATCTCGCTGATGCGGCTCTGGACGGCGGCGAGGCCGTCGAGGGCGCCGACCGCCGTCACGGGCGCTCCCAGCGGGTGACGACGATGTCGTCGGCGGTCTTCGTCTCGTCCCGGCGGCGCTCGACGGTGTGGGCCGCCCGGCCCCGCTCGTCGAGGTGCTCGAGGGCCGACACCCGGGCGGCGGCCGACGACCAGTCGTTCCGGCGGGCCTCGACGTCGTCGTGGGCCCGGGCGGCGTCGGTCTTGGCGTCGCTGAAGGCCTCGCCGGCCAGCGTCGCCATCTCCGCCCAGCCGAGGAACGCCGCCGACGACTGCAGCCCCTGGCGGGCGCAGCGGGCGGCCAGGGCGTGGCGGCTCTCCGCCGCCCGCGCCGCCGCGGCGGTGGCCACCAGTTGGGCGGCGACCAGCCGGGCGGCGGCCTGCTCCTCCTGGATCTTGCGGACCCGCAGCACCTTCGACAGCGAGAACGAGTACTTCTTCATGCGGCCACTCCGGACGCGAGGTTCATGCCGACGAGCGACCCGAGGCGGGCCCAGCTGTCGGCGGCGGGGGCGGTGTCGTCCATGTCCTGGCACAGGAACCGGCGGATGTCGCCCGACAGGGCCAGGGCCCGGTCGGCGTCGGCGTTGGTGCCCGACACGTAGGCGCCGATCTCGACGAGGTCCTTGACCTCCCGCTCGGCGGCCAGCAGGCGGCGCAGCCCGACGGCGGCGGCCCGCTGTTCGGGGGTGGTGATCGCTCCGGCCACCCGGGAGATCGAGTCGAGGACCTCGATGGTCGGGAAGTGGCCCATCGACGCCAGCCGGCGGGACAGCACGACGTGGCCGTCGAGGATCGACCGGGCGCAGTCGGCGATCGGCTCGTCCATGTCGTCGCCGTCGACGAGCACGGTGTAGAGCCCGGTGATCGAACCCCGCTCGGCGGCGCCGGCCCGCTCCAGCAGCCGGGGCAGCAGCGAGAACACCGACGGCGGGTAGCCCCGGGTGGCGGGCGGCTCGCCGGCCGACAGGCCGACCTCCCGCTGGGCCATGGCGAAGCGGGTGAGGCTGTCCATCATCAGCACGACGTCGTTGCCCTGGTCCCGGAACCACTCGGCGATGCGGGTGGCGGTGAAGGCGGCCCGCAGCCGCACCAGGGCCGGCTGGTCGGAGGTGGCCACGACCACCACCGAGCGGGCCAGGCCCTCGGGACCGAGGTCGCGCTCGAGGAACTCCCGGACCTCCCGGCCCCGCTCGCCCACCAGGGCCAGCACCGAGACCTGGGCCTCGGTGCCCCGGGCGATCATCGACAGGAGCGACGACTTGCCCACGCCGGAGCCGGCGAAGATGCCGAGACGCTGGCCCCGGCCACAGGGGATGAGCGTGTCCATGGCCCGCACGCCGAGCGGCAGCGGCCGGTCGACGTTGGCCCGCAGCAGCGGATGGGGGGCGGTGCCGTCGACGGTCACGGTCTCGAGGCCGGCCGGCAGCGGCCGCTCGTCGATCGGCCCGCCGAGCCCGTCGAGCACCCGGCCGAGCAGCGCCCGCCCGACCGAGATGGTCGGCGGGTGGCCCGGCGTCCACACGGGGGCACCGGTGCGCAGCCCGTGGAGATCGCCGAAGGGCATGCACACGATCCGGTCGCCGTGGAGGGCCACGACCTCGCCGCCGACCTTGCCGGTGGGGGCGAAGATGACGACGGCGTCGCCGATGGCGGCGTCGAGGCCGGCCACCTCGAGGTGGATGCCGACGACGCGCTCGACGCGCCCGAAGCGGCGGGGCCGGGCGGCCTCCAGCGCCGCCGCCAGCCGGCGCCCTTCGACGATGCGGACGGGATTCACCGCTCCCCCAGCAGCGCCGCCCGGACCCGGTCGAGGGCCGGGCCGAGCTGGGCGTCGATCCGGGAGTCGCCGACTTCGAGGATGCAGCCGCCCGGCTCGATCGCCGGATCGGCGATCACCGTCACGGCGCCCGACACCTCACCCAGGGCGGCGACGTCGTCGGGGTGGAGGCGGGCCACGGCCACGCAGCCGGCCGGCACCAGGGCCAGGGCCCGGGCCAGGGCGTCGGCGCCGGGCGCGGCCGACAGCGCCAGCTCCCGCCCCACGACGGCGGCGGCCAGGTCGAAGGCCGTGCGGGCCAGCGTGTCCTCCAGGCCGGCCAGCTCCAGCCCCTGGCGGCGGCGCAGCTCCTCGGCCGCCTCGGCCAGCCCCCGGCCGAGCATCTCCAACCGGGCCAGGACGGCGGCGGTCTCGTGGGCGGCGGCCGCCCGCCCGGCGGCCAGGCCTTCGGCCATCCCGGCCCGGAAGCCGTCGTCGTAGCCCCGTTGCTCCTCGGCCCGGGCCGCCGCCGGGTCGACCGGCGCGCTGGGGGCGGCGATCTCGACGTCGAGGGGCGACACGCCCGTCCGCACCGAGTGGCCCCGGAGCACCCGGACCCGGCTACTCGACGAACTCATCGGCGCTCCTCACCAGCACCAGCTGGCCCGACTCCTCCAGCGCCCGCACGACGCGGACGACGGCGCCCTGGGCCTCTTCCACCGTCTTGATCCGGACGGCGCCGAGGAGGGCGATCTCCTCGACGAGGTTGGCCCCGGCCCGCTCCGACATGTTGCGGGTGATGGCGTTGCGGACCTCCTGGCGCACACCCTTGAGGGCCACCGCCAGCTCCTTGGAGTCGACCTGGCGCAGCACCAGCTGGATCGACCGGTCGTCGAGGCTGGCGATGTCCTCGAAAACGAACATGCGCTGGCGGACCTCGTCGGCCAGCTCGGAGTCGGCGTTCTCCAGGCCTTCGAGGATCAGGCGTTCGGTGGCCCGGTCGGACCGGTTGAGGATGTCGACCAGGCTCTGCACGCCACCGACCGAGGACAGCTCGGACGGCTGCAGCACCGACGACAGCTTCCGCTCCAGCATCTGCTCGACGTGGGCCACGACCTCGGGGCTCGTGCGGTCCATCACCGCCAGCCGCATGGCCACGTCGCGCTGGAGGTCCTCGGCCAGGCCGCTCATGACCATGGCCGCCTGGTCGGGCGTCATGTAGGCCAGCACCAGGGCGATCGTCTGGGGGTGCTCGTCCTGGATGAACGACAGCACCTGGCGGGGATCGGCCCGGCGCAGGAACTCGAAGGGGAGCTCGATCAGCGACGCGGTGACCCGGTCGAGGATCTCGGTGGCCTTGTCGCCGCCCAGGCTCTCCTCCAGCAGCGTCCGGGCCCGTTCCAGGCCGCCGGCGGTGATCGTCACCTTGGCCTCGGCCATGTCCTTGAACTCGTTGACGACCTCGTCGACCACGCTGCCGTTGACGGTGCGCATGCGGGCGACCTCGGCCATGATCTCGGCCACCTCGTTCTCCCGCATGGAGCGCAGCACCTCGGCCGAGCGCTCCTTGCCCATGTGGAGGATGAACACCGCCGCCTTCTGGGCGCCGGTCAGAGCACGGTCGCGGGCCATCACGACCTCCGGTCAGCCAGCCAGCCCCGCAGGATGGAGGCGACCTCGTCGGGCTGGCGGTCGATCAGTTCGGCCAGTTCGTCGTTGACGTCGGGCGCGCTCGGCAGGGCCCGCTCGAAGCGCGCCGCCTGCTCCAGGGCGTCGAGGCCGGCGGCGGCGCCGAGGCCGCCGCCGGCGCCGGTGGCGGCTCCCGGGCCCACGGCCGGGGTGCCGGCGCCCATGGCGGCCAGGGCGGCCTGCAGGGCGTCGGCCGGCACCGGGCCGGCCGACAGCACGCCGGGCAGCGGGTGGCGGGTGACGGCGCCCTTCTTGGCGCTGCGCCAGGCCAGGAACAGCGCCACCAGGACGATGAGCAGCACGCCGACGGTGCGGACGAGGTTCATCAGCTGCGTCTTGCTCTTGGCGTCGGCGGCGGCCTTCTGCTCCTTGGCGGCGGCTTCGGCGGCGCTGTGGTCGAAGGTCATGGCCTGGACCGACACGACGTCGCCCCGCTTGGTGTCGAGGCCGGCGGCCGCCGTCACCAGGTTGTTGATCTGGTCGGAGGGCACCTTGACCTTGTCGTCGAGGAGCACGGCCACCGACAGCCGGGTGACCTTGCCCGGGGCCGACTTCACCTGCTCGGTCACCTTCCCGACGGCGAAGCTGCGGTCGGCGGAGTTCTTGGAGTAGTTGTTGGCCGAGGCGGCGGCGTTGCCCGTCGTCGTCTGCCCGGGGTTGGTGCCGAGCACGCCGCCGGCGGCGCTGGCCGCGCCCGGCCCGGCGAAGGTCTCCTGGCTCGTCGTCTCCTTCACCAGCGGCGACGTCTGGCCGGCGGCCGGCTGGGCGAACGACTCGGTGGTGGTGGAGCGCTGGTCGAAGTCGAGGTCGGCCTTGACCCGCACCACCGCCCCGCCGCTGCCGGTCACCGGGGCCAGCATGTCCTCGATGCTGCGGGCCAGCCCGTCCTCGAAGGCGGTGGTCTGCGTGGACTGGGCGTCGCCGCCGTCGGCCAGCCCGTCGCTGCCGGGGGCGGACAGCGTGTGCCCGCTGGAGTCGGCCACGGTGACGGCGTCGGGGGTCAGGCCCTCGACGCTGCCGGCCACCAGGTTGACCACGGCCCGCACCTGGTCGGCGGAGAACTTCTTGCCCGCCGTCTTGGGCCGCAGCAGCACCGAGGCGCTGGGCTTGCGGGAGTCGTCGGCGAAGACGTCGTCGGTCGGGATCACCAGGTGGACGTCGGCGCCGGACACGCCGTCGATGGCGCCGATGGTCCGGGCCAGCTCGCCCTCCAGGGCCCGCTGGTAGTCGACCCGCTGGCGGAACTCCGACGTGGTGATGCCCTGCTTGTCGAGCAGCGAGTAGCCCTGCGACCCGCCGGTGGGCAGGCCCTTGGCGCTCATGTCGAGGCGCAGCTGGTACACCTGGGCCTGGGGCACCATGACCGTCGCCCCGCCGTCGGCCAGCTTGTACTGCACGCCCTTGCCGGAGAGCTCCTGCGTCACCGACGCGGCGTCGGACGACGCCAGGTTCCCGTACAGCGGCGCCCAGGTCGGCTCGGCCGCCCACTGGGTGAACAGATACCCGCCGACGGCGACGGCGGCCACGGCCAGGGCCAGCATGGTCTTCTGGCCCGACGTGAATCCCGACCACACGCCGGCCGCCCGCCGGCGCGCGCCGTTGATGTCCAGAGCGGCCATCCGCTCAGACCCCCATGTTCATGATCTGGTTGAACGACTCCACGGCCTTGTTGCGCACGGCCACGGTCAGCTGGGTGGCCAGCGACGCTTCGGTGGCGGCGATCATGTAGTCGTGCACGTTGGTGAGGTTGCCGGTCGACGCCTGGATCGCCAGGTTGTCGGCCTTGGCCTGGGCGCCGGACAGGCTGTCGAGGGCCTGGTTCAGCGTCTGGCCGAAGCTCTGCGTGTTGGCCGCCGCGGTCGTGTCACCGACGGGGATCCCGCCGCCCGGCACCGCCCCGGCCCCGCCCGTCCAGCCGACCTGGCCGGTGGAGGGCAGCGTCGGGACCGTCGGCAGCTGCGTGGCGGCGGCGGCGATGGCGCCCACGGCCATCAGGCCGACCGCCCGATCGACAGCGCCTGCAGGTAGGCGTCCCGGGCCCGGTCGATGACCGACAGGTTGGCCTGGTAGCCCCGCTGGGCGATCATCAGCTGCGTCATCTGGTCACCCATGTCGATGTCGGGGTAGCGGACCATCCCGTTGGCGTCGGCCAGCGGGTTCGTCGGGTCGCTGACGAGGCGGCCGGCGGCGTCGCCGTAGGCGATGCCGGTCACGGTGGCGCCGGCCGGCCCGCCGGTGATGGCCTGCTGCCCGTCGCCGATCGAGGAGGCCACGACGAAGCGGGCCTGGAAGGCGGGCCCCGAGGTCGGTCGCACCGTGTCGAGGTTGGCCATGTTGTCGGACACGGCGTCCATCCACGTCCGGAACACGCCGAGACCCGAGGACGCCGTCTGGAAGCTGGGGAACAGCATCAGGCACCGCCCCCGATGGCCGTGCGCAGCAGCCCGAACTTCTGGTTGATGGCGTTGACCATCAGCTGGTAGCGGAGATCGGTGTCGGTCAGCGACACGACCTCGTTGTCGAGCGACACGTTGTTGCCGTTCAGGTTGACGGGGTCGGTCGACTGCGTCGTCAGCACCGAGGTGGACGACGGGTCACCGTTCTCGATGGCCGACCGCAGGCTGTCTTCGAACGACACGCGGCCGGCGATGTAGCCGGGCGTCTCGACGTTGGCCACGTTGTCGGCGATCACGCGCTGGCGGGCCGCCAGCCCGTTCAGGGCGGCGTAGAGGGCCGAACCGGTGGAGTCGATCATCGCGACCACGGACACATAGCGCCGTCTCCCGAAAGAGGTTGTCTGGCCAGCCGGTCCGTGGCTGAGGGGGATCGCACTCCGTGCGTCGGTGCCCTCCTGGTTCGGAGAACGTCCCCCGGAGATGAGACACCCGCCGTTTCTTTGTCCGAAGGGCGGGTGTTGAAGGTTTAAGTCCGCCCTAAGGAACGAGCAGAACTAGGCGCGGTGATCCAGGTAGTGCGGGACGGGCTTGGAGCCGTCCCGCAGGCGGGCGCGGGCCGCCCGGGCGGCGGCCAGGGCCGACAGCTGGGTCCCGATGGCCGCCTGGCGGGTCTCCAGGATCGCCTGCAGGTCGGCCATGCGCTGCAGCGTTGCCGTGGCCCGGGCCACGAGGGCCGGGGGCACCGGCCCGGGGTCGGGCGGCAGGTGGTCGACGAAGACGGGCGGCGACGACGCCAGCCCGTCCTCGATCACGTCGAGCAGCGCCGCCCAGTCCGTCACGCCGGAACCGCCACGGGCCGGGCGCCGGCGGCCATCTCGGTGGCGGCCCGGTGCCAGGCCTCCTGCAGCGGCTCGACCAGCGTCCGGACCGACGCCACCTTGGCGGCGTCCTTCTTCACGTTGGCCTCGAGCAGCTCCCGGATCATGAAGTCGTAGAGGGCGGCCAGCCCCGGCGCCCCGCTCCACTTGGTCACGTCGAGCCCGGCGGCGAGCTCCCAGACGATCTCCTGGGCGTGGATGAGCGCGTCGCTGGTGACCTTGTAGTCGGCGACCGCCAGCGCCGCTTCGGCGGTGGTCAGGTCCCGCACCAGGCGGTCGTAGAGCATCGTCACCAGCTTCGCCGGGGAAGCGGTGTCGACGCTGGCGCCGACGTAGCGGTTCCTGATCATCGAGGCATTCATCCGTGAAGTTCCTCTCTGGGGGTCAACCGGCTCCGCCGGTCGGGAGGCTCGACAACTGGCCGGCCAGCCAGCTGCTCTGGTCCTTCAACTTGCCGAGGGCCGTCTCCATGTCGGCGAACTGCTGGCGCAGCATGGCCTGCCTCGAGGCGAGCCGGACGTCCCAGTTGGCGATCTGGGTGTCGAGGTCGGTCAGCTTCTCCTGCCGCCCGTTGATGGCGGTGGTGATGGCGCCGCTGCCGAAGTCGATGGCACCCGACGACACCGAGTTCAACCGGGCGGCCACGCCGGGCACGTAGGTGAACGTGCCGAGGGCGCCGGGGGCGGTGGCGGTGATCGTCAGCGCCAGCCCGCCGAGCGTCGGGTCGGTGGCCGGGGCGATGAGCGCCTGGCCGTTGCCGGTGGCGGTGACGCCGTTGATGGTCCCGGCGACGTCGGTGCCGGCGTGGGATTCCCACACGCCGGTGGCGGCCACCAGCCCGGTCTGCTCCCCGGCGGCCCCGAGGGCGCTGGAGCGGACCTCGAACTTCGTGGCGCTGCCGTAGTCGCTGCTCTTGATCACCAGCGCGCCGCTGATCACCTGGGCCGACAGCTTCAGCGACTGCTGGGCGAAGGAAGCGTTCAGGCCGTCGGCCACCGACGACAGCGACTCGCCGGCGTGGGCGGCGTAGGTGGCGGTGACGCCGGTGGCGCCGCCGACCCGCACGTCGATCGTCTCGGCGGCGACAAGCCCCGCCCCCGACAACGCCGTGCCGGTCGCCGCCGCCTGGGCCGCCACCTGGGTGACGTTGACGGCGTAGGTTCCCGCCTGGGTCTTGGCCGAGCCCGCCAGGTAGGCCACGTGGCTGTCGGTGGCCGAGCCGCCCTCCTGGAACAGCTTGGCCACCGCCGTCGGGTTGGCGGCGTAGGCGGCCAGGAACTTGTTGCGGTCGAAGGAGACCGTGCCGTCCTTGACCAGCGAGATCCCCACCGCCCCGGCGCTGCCGAGGCTGTTGCCGCCGACCATCGAGGAGACCGCCGAGTACAGCTGGTCGGCCAGGGACCGGGCCGTCCCGTCGGCCAGGAGGACACCGGCCTTCTGCGTCTGGGTGTCGTAGGTCGAGTTGGTGGCGATGTAGGACGCGGCGTCGTTGGCCGCGGTGACCAGCGCCGCCACCTTGTCGGCCAGCCCGGCGCTGTCGGAGGCGACGCTGAGCGTCACGGTGGTGGCGGGGTCGGCGGAGTTCAGCGTGACCGACACGCCGGGAAGGAGGTCCTTGATGGTGTCGGTGTGCGACGTCACGGTGTAGGCGCCGGCGCCCTCGCCGACGACGATCGAGGCATCCCGGCCGGCCTGCACGGTGGCGAAGGATCCGAGGCCGCCGGTCAGGTTCGTGGTGTTGACGGCGATGTTGGAGTCGGCGCCGGTGGTGGTCGACGACACCTGCAGGCGGTACCCGCCGCTGCCGGTGTTCACCGCCGCGGCGGAGATCCCGGCGCCGCTGGCGTTGATGGCGTCGACCAGCGCGGCGAGGCTGCCGCTGCCGGGGTCGACGTCGGCCACCGTGGCCGTCCCGGCCCGCAGGCCGCCGGCGAAGGTGGCGGTGAGCGTGCCGTTGGGGCCGGTCAGCGAGGTGGTGATCCCGGCGCCGGCGCTGGAGACGGTGATGGGCGCCGAGCCGTCGACGGTCAGCGCGCCGTCGACGCCGGTGGTGGCCGGCCCGCCCACGGCCAGCGACAGCGAGGCGGCGGCGCTCCCGCCGGTGACGGCCAGGGTGGCGGCGCTGCCTTCGTGCGTGGTGGTGAGCGTCAGCTTGCCGCTGCCGTCGACGGTGGCGGCGAGGTCGCCCCCCGAGGCGGAGGTCACGGCCGTAGCCAGCTGGGCGGCGGTGTAGGTGCCGGCGGCGATGGTGTAGGTCTTGGCCACGCCGTCGACGGTGACGTCGAGGGTGGCCGGAGCGGCGAAGGTCGTGCTGGCGGCCAGGGCGGCGGTACCGGTCTGGGCCGCTCCGGCGGTCGCCTGGGTGACCACCACGGTGTGCGATCCGGTGGTGAGCCCGGCGCCGGCACCGAAGCCGGAGAAGCCGACGAGGTCGGCGCCCCGGGAGATGACGACGGGCCCGGAGGCGACCACGGCCGACGTGGAGACGACGGTGCCGGTCGAGGCCACGGCCCCGGCCCGCGACTGCGCCTGCACGGTGAAGCTGAGCTGGCCGGTGGCGGCGCCGGCGTCGGCGGTGGCGGTGACCGAGGCGCTCGACGTCGTCGCCTTCATCGCCGTCCAGCCGCCCGGCCGGGCCAGGTCCTGGGCCGCCGACTGCAGGGTGGAGAACTTGGAGTTGAGGACCTGGTAGACGGCGATCTCGTTGCCGACGCTGTCCTTCTGGGCCTTCAACTGGTCCTGGGGCTGCTTCTCCAGGGCCATGAGCTGGGTGATGATCGTCGTGGTGTCGAGGCCGCTGATCAGCCCGTCGACACTGCCGGTGGCGGCCATGTCATCCCTCCCGCTGCTGGATGGCGGCCACGATGCTGTCGACGACGGCCAGCACCTGCTGGGGCGGCGTCCGGGAGATCACGACGCCGGTCCGCATGTCGACGAAGGTCATGACGGCCACGCCGTCGGACCGCTGCGCGTACTCGACGCCGACCTTGGCGGCCGGCGGGGCCGGGGGGGCGGCGGCCTCGCCGCCGTGCCAGCTCTCGGTGACCGTGCCGTTGCCGCCGGCGGCGACGACCGGGGGAACGGTCCTGACCGGGTTCGAGGGAGCGAGGTTCAGCGGTGCGACGTCCATGGCGATCATCTCCCGAAAGCGCAGGAGCGGGAGCGGCCCTCAGACGGGCTGGGGGCCGCTCCCGCTCGTTGCGTCAATGCCTACCGTTAGCCCCGCAGGAGCTGCAGCACCTGCTGCGGCGCCTGGTTGGCCTGGGCCAGCATGGCCGTACCGGCCTGGGTGAGGATCTGGCTCCGGGTGAAGGACACCATCTCCTGGGCCATGTCCGTGTCACGGATCCGGCTCTCG
>Ga0070741_10003167_pt1 | contig 41637 bp, 38 predicted proteins | sample Coa_R1_4_FD_66440 | JGI IMG/M metagenome (GOLD analysis project Ga0070741, IMG submission 66440) | Surface soil microbial communities from Centralia Pennsylvania, which are recovering from an underground coalmine fire - Coalmine... | ecosystem: Environmental > Terrestrial > Soil > Unclassified ... | reverse complement strand
ACGGCTACCCGGGTATTGTGCCAGCAGCGCTCACCGGGGTCCAGCTTCGTGCATGCCATTGGCAATGGCGACGAAGTCGGAGACAGGAAGATCTTCCGCGCGCGATGTCGGATCGATGCCCAGCGCCTCCAGCTGCCGGGCCGATACTAGGCTGGAGAGTGAATTTTTCACGATCTTGCGACGGGTCGAGAACGCCGTCTTCACCACGCGCGAGAACGCGTTGGCGTCCACGGCCGCGAGCTCGCCGCGGGGACGCGGCACCAGACGCACCACCGCCGAGTCCACTTCGGGCCGGGGGCGGAACGCCGACGCCGGGACCTCGAGCAGTCGCTCGAGACCGTACCGGTATTGCAGCATCACCGTGAGGCGCCCGTAATCCTTCGATCCGGGCTCCGCGGCCAGCCGGTCGACGACCTCCTTCTGCAGCATGAGGTGCAGATCGGCGCAGCGCTCGGCCGCGCCCATCAGGTGGAACAGCAGCGGCGTCGATATGTTGTACGGCAGGTTGCCGACGACGCGCAGCGGCGCGGGAAGGCTCGCGAAGTCGAACTCCAGCGCGTCGCCCTCGTGGAGCGCCAGGCGCTCGAGCGCAAAGCGCTGGCGCAGCCGGGCGCACAGGTCGCGATCGATCTCGACCGCGTGCAAGTGCGGAAGGCGCTCGAGCAGCGTCGCCGTGAGCGCGCCCAGCCCGGGGCCGATCTCCACCACCGAATCGTCGGGCCGCAAGGCCATCGCGTCGACGATCGCCCGGACGATCTCCGGCGCCTCGAGAAAGTGCTGGCCGAACCGCTTTCGCGCGACGTGGCGCATTGGCGTTGGCGCTAGCGCGGGACCCCCGTCGCCGCGCGCGAGAGCTCCGCCGCCGCGCGCACCGCCTCGAGCAGGCTGCCCGCGTCGGCTTTTCCGGTCCCGGCCAGGTCGAGCGCCGTGCCGTGGTCCACCGAGGTGCGGATGATGGGCAGGCCGAGCGTAATGTTGATTCCGCGGCCGAAGCTCGCGTACTTCAGCACCGGCAGCCCCTGGTCGTGGTACATCGCGAGCACGCAGTCGCCCTGCGACAGCACCTCCGGCGTGAACAGCGTGTCGGCCGGCAGCGGCCCGGCGAGGCGCAGGCCTTCGGCGCGCAGCTTCTCGAGCACGGGAGCGATGAGCTCGATCTCCTCGCGGCCGAAGTGGCCGCCTTCGCCGGCGTGCGGGTTGAGCCCGGCGACGAGGATCCGCGGCGATTCGACGCCGAAGCGGCGGCGAAGCTCGGCGGCGAGCACGCGTATCGTCGCTTCGAGCCCCTGGCGCGTGAGCGCGCCCGGCACGTCCTTCACCGCCATGTGCGTGGTCGCGAGCGCGACGCGCAGCCCGCCCCCGGCGAGCATCATCACCACGCGCGGCGTCCCGGTGCGCTCGGCGAGAAACTCGGTGTGACCCGTGAAGGCGATGCCCGCGTCGTTGATCACTGCCTTGTGCACGGGCGCCGTGACCATGGCGGCGAACTTCCCGCGCACGCAGCCCTCGAGCGCCCGCTCGAGCTGCGCGATCACGTACGGCGCGTTGCGCGGCTCGAGAACGCCGGGGACGGAAGGCACCGCGAGCGCAACGTGCTCGACCGCGAGCATGCCGGGGCGCGACGCGGATCCGGGCTCCGAGAGCCGGACTTCGATCCCGAGCGCCGCAGCGCGCTGCTCCAGCAGTTGCCGGTCGCCGAGAACGACGACGCGCGCCGCGACCTCCCCGCGCTCGAGCGCGAGGCAGAGGTCGGGGCCGATGCCGGCCGGCTCGCCCGAGGTCACCGCGATCACGGGTAGCGGCCCGCCGGCGGACGAAGGCGCGACGCCGCGGGCGCCTGTCTCAGCGGTCTTCAAGCCGGTACTCGACGTACGCTCGGTCGCGCAGCTGCCGGAGCCATTCCTGGTACGCCTCGTCGCTCTTGCGCTCGCGCAGGATCTTGCGCGCATCGAGTCGCTTGCGCTCGGCGGACGCGTCGGCGGTACGGCGCTCCAGCACCTGGATCAGGTGCCAGCCGAAAGGCGTCTTCACGGGCTCGCTCACCTCGCCGTCCTTCAGGTGCGCAAAGGCGCGCTCGAACTCGGGCACCGTGTCGCCCGGGTAGATCCAGCCGAGGTCGCCCCCGCGCGAGGCGGAGGCGTCGTCCGAATGCAGCCGGGCGAGCTCGCCGAAGTCGGCGCCGTTCGCGATGCGCTCCCGGAGCTGCGCGAGCTTGCGCTTGGCGTCGGCCTCGGACACGAGCTCGTTGGTGCGCACGAGGATGTGTCGTACGTGCACCTGCTCGACCTCGCCCGTTGCCGAGGCGCCGCGGCGATCGATGAGCTTGAGCACGTGGAACCCGGCGGGGCTGCGCAGCACGTCGGACACGTCGCCCGGCTGCAACTTCGCGAGCGCCTCGACGAAGAGCTCGGGCAGTCGGTCCTGCGAACGCCACCCCATGGCACCGCCGCGCAGCGCGTCGGGCGCGTCCGAGTACACGGCCGCGACCTGCGCGAAATCCGCGCCGCCGCGCAGCCGCTTCACCACCTCGAGCGCGCGGCTGCGCTGCTGCTCGAGCTGGTCGGGCCGCGCCTGCTCCGGAACGCGCAGCAATATGTGCGAGACGTTGTACTCCACCGGCGCGCCCTTGGTGGCGGCGGCGCCCTGGTCGGCCAGGAAGTTGTCGATCTCGCTCTCCGCGACCGTGATCTTGTTGTCGACCTCGCGCTCGCGCAACCTCGACAGGACGATCTCCGTGCGCACGTCCTCGCGGAACTTATCGAAGGCGATCCCGTCCTTCTCCAGCCGCGTCCTGAACTCGGTGAGCGAGAGGTTGTTGCCCTCGGCGATGCGCGCGATCGTCTTGTCGAGGTCGAGATCGTCGACGCGCAAACCCGTGTCCCGGGCGAGCTGCAGCTGCACCTTGTCGAGGATCATCCGCTCGAGGACCTGCCGCTCGAGCTGATCGCGCGGCGGAAGAGGCGTTCCGCGCTGGGACAGCTCCTTCAGGATGCGGCCGACGCGCTCGGACAGCTCGAACTGCGTGATGACCTCGTTGTTCACGACCGCGACGATGCGGTCGACGAGCTCCATCTTCCCGGACGCGGGCGCGCGAGGCGCCGCGGGCGTTGCCGGCGGCGCGGGGGCCGCGGCGGTCGCCGGGGCCGGCGCCGCGGCGCTGCCCTGTGCCGGCGCGGCCGCGGGCCACGCGAGAGCCGCTGCGAGAAGTATCCTGAGCATCCGACAAGATCCGATATCAGTCAAAAGGCTGCGCCGGCTGGTCGGGCGCCGGAGGCGCGCCGAGGGTCTGGTAGCCCGGGACGTTTCGCTTCAGCGCTTCGAGCGGATTCGACCCGATGCGGGAGAAGCCGTTCAGCTCCAGCTGGAGAAACAGCGTGCTCGTCGATGAGCCCGCGGTCAGGGCGAAATGCTGGATCACGACGCGCGATATCCAGCAACCCGCATTGTATTCGATCCCGGCCAGCGCTTCGACGATTCTCTTGTCGCTCGTCGAGTAGTTGAAGCGCCCGACGCCGTACCAGCCGCGCCCCAGCGGCCATTGCGAGGAGATGTCGACCTGCGCGATCTGGTCGCGCAGGTAGCGGTAGCTGAAATTCACCGTATGCAGCGGACTGGGCTGATAGCGGCCCGAGAGCGTGAGGCGCTCGGTCCGTGCGTCGCGCGGGTTGTACTGCTCGGACGCCTCGACCGTCCAGTCGCGCGACGCGCGCCCGGAGACCGAGGCGAGGTAATCGGAGCTGTGATAAGTGCGCGGCGTGTCGGTCGGGTTGAGCGTCACGCGCTGGTTCTCGAAGTAGTAGCGCTGGGCGATGGTCGCGCGCAGCGCCTCCTGGCCGCTCGCGCCGACCAGCATGCGCGAGGTGAGCCCGAGCGTAAGCTGGTTCGCGTCGTTGATGCGGTCGCCGCCCGCGAACGCGTTCTCGGAGAAGATCTGCGCGTAGTTGAAGTCCGCGACGGCGGTATCGAAGAGCGGAATGTTGTTCTGGTCACGGAACGGCACGTACAGGTAGTACGCGCGCGGCTCGAGCGTCTGCGTGAACGACTGGCCGCGCCACTGCGTGTCCCGCTCGAACAGCAGCCCGCTGTCGAGGCTCGCGATCGGCAGCGTGCGGTTGATCGCGCTCGGGACCGAGGGGTCCTGCCGGTTCAGCTCGTACTGCGTGACGTGGAGGCCGATCTTGGGCGTGATGTACGACGAAGGGCGGATCACCGGCAGCGTGAAGCTCGGATAAGCGATCGCCCGGGTCCCGATCACGTTGCTGGGATGGCTGAAGTCGACGAACTCGCCGGACATCCCGAAGTCGACGCCGCCGGGCAAATCCTGGCGCACCGCGGACAGCGCCAGCTGCGGCCGCCGTGCGTAGGGAATCGGCACCGGGTTTTCGGGATCGGTCTGCAGCGTCTGGTAGCTCTGCACACGCCCCGTGAGGCTGTAGCCGCCGGTCCCTGCCCAGGCGCCGCCATAGGTCAGAAACCCCTCGCGGATGAGGTTCACCTGCGACGTGATATTGATGCGGCTCGCGAGATCGATGAAGTAGAAGTCGTCGGAGACCTTGTTGAGGTTGAGGCCGCCCGTCACCGGGCCGTTGCGGTACGTGTGCACGAAGGTCTGCGCCGAGCGCGTCTCTCCCCCGCGCGCCTGGTCGTTCGGCAGCACCTCGCCGCGGTACTCGCCGAAAAAAGTCGGCTCCAGGTAGCGAACCTCGGTGGCGAGCTGCAGACCCCGCTTCGCCATTTCCCGGGGGGTCAGCGTCGCATCGTAGTTCGGGGCGAGGTTGAAGTAATACGGCGTCGAGAATTCCGCGCCGCTCTTGCCGGTGGTCCCGACGTGCGGAGGCAGGAAGCCCGACTTCCGCTGGTTGTTGAGCGAGAAATCCAGGTAGGGCGCCGGGATGATCGGGACCCCCTTGAACACGACCTTGCCCCCGCGCGCCGTGCCGACCTGGCGCGTGTAGTCGAGATCGAGCTCGCGCGCCTGCACGTACCAGTCCTCGTTACCCGGCTTGCACGTCGTGAAGAAGACGTCGTGGACCTTGAAGCGGTCCTCGCCCAGAAAGTCGATCGACGAGGCTTTCCCGCGCGCCTCGACTCCCGCCACCCCGGTCTTGCTTCGCGGCGCGAGCGTGAAATCGGGACGATCGAAGGACCCGGTGCCGCTGCTCATGTTGTACTTGAGCGAGGGTCCGGTGATCACGTCTCCCGTGCGCTCGATGCGCACGTTGCCGACGGCCTCCACGTCCTCGCGCTGCTGGAAATAGCGCAGCGAGTCCGCCTCGACGTTGGTGTCGCCCTTGCGCAGCTCGGCGCTGCCCTCGGCGCGCGCCTCGTCGCCCTGGGTACCTTCGAGTCGATCGGCGAAGATGAACGTCGGCACGAGCGCCGTCGACGAAGGCGGACCGACCCACGTGCGCTGCAGCTTGAGCTTCAGCCCGAGGTCCTGTGCGCACACGCCCGCGGGCGCCAGCGCGATCGTCGCCGCCGCCAGCCAGCGGGCTCCGGAAAAACTCATGAAATTCTTGGAATTATCCTCGTGTGCGCGAATGCTAAAATCGCACAAATCGAGAGCGAAGGCAATTTCGGGACGGCGATTGGATCGGCTAGCGCAGCTGCGTCATTGGCTGGAAGGTGTGCTGGGCACCTCCGGCTTCGATCTCGCGCCCGCGTCGGGAGACGCGAGCTTCCGGCGCTACTTCCGGGTCACCCGGTCCTCGGGCGAGACCTTGATCGCGATGGACGCGCCGCCGGAAAAGGAGGACTGCCGTCCTTTTCTCCACGCCGCAGCCCTGCTCGCGGACGCCGGCGTCCACGTGCCGGCCGTGCATGCGCAGAACCTTGCAGAAGGCTTTCTGCTGCTCTCCGACCTCGGCGGCACCACGTACCTGCAGGCGCTCGGCGCGGACAGCGCGGACCGGCTTTACGCAGACGCGATCGCGGCGCTCGTGCGGATCCAGCGCGCGAGCGCCGCGGGAAAGCTTCCCGAATACGACCGCGAGCTGCTGCTGCGCGAGCTGAAGCTCTTCCCCGACTGGTACGTGGCGCGCCAGCTGGGACGCGAGCTGTCCCCGGCGCAGCGGACCGTGCTGGACGACGCATTCGAGCTGCTGCTCGAGAACAACCTCGCGCAGCCCCGGGTGTACGTCCACCGCGATTACCACTCGCGCAATCTGATGGTGTGCCAGCCCTGCCCCGGGATACTGGACTTCCAGGACGCGGTGTACGGGCCGATCACCTACGACCTGGTTTCTCTCCTGCGCGACGCTTACATCGAATGGGACGAAGAGCGCGTTCTCGACTGGGCCATCGTGTACTGGGAGGCCGCGCGCAAGGCGGGGCTGCCGGTCGCGGGCGATTTCGCGGCGTTCTACCGCGACTTCGAATGGATGGGCGCGCAGCGGCAGCTGAAAGTCATCGGCATCTTCGCGCGCCTTTGCTACCGCGACGGCAAGGAGGGCTATCTCAAGGACCAGCCGCTCGTCATGCGCTACCTGCGCCGCGCCTGCGAGCGATACCGCGAGCTCGCCCCTCTCGCGCGGCTGCTCGGCGAGCTGCAGGACGAACGGCGCCAGGCGCGCTACAGCTTCTGAGCATCGAGGGTGCATCCATGAAGGCGATGGTTCTCGCGGCCGGGCGCGGCGAGCGCATGCGACCGCTGACCGACACGACGCCGAAGCCGCTGCTCCAGGTGCGCGGCAAGCCCGTGATCGTCTGGACCATCGAGCGACTGGCGCGCGCGGGGTTCCGCGAGCTGGTGATCAATCATGCTCATCTCGGACACAAGATCGAGCAATCGCTGGGCGACGGGCGCCGGTTCGGCGTGTCGATACGCTATTCGCCCGAGGCCGAGGCGCTCGAGACCGCGGGCGGCATCGCCAACGCGCTGCCGCTCCTCGGGTCCGAGCCCTTCGTCGTGGTGAATGGCGACATCTACTGCGACTACGACTGTTCCCGCCTGCGCGCGCGATCCCTCGACGGCCGTCTCGCGCACCTCGTTCTCGTGCCGAACCCGGAGCACAATCCCGGCGGCGATTTCGTCCTCGATTCCTCGGAGATCCGGATGGAGGGAGGCCCCAAGCACACCTTCAGCGGGATCGCGCTGTACCGGCCCGAGCTCTTCCAGGGAGTGCAGCGCGGCTCCAAGGGCCGGATGCTGCCGCTGTGGGTCGAGGCGATCGGACAGAGGCGCGTCGGCGGCGAGCTGCACACGGGCGTCTGGCACGACGTCGGGACGCCGCAGCGCCTCGCCGCGCTGAACCAGCCGGGCGCTTGATCCCGGCCGCCCGGCGGACGACAATTCGACGATGGACGCCGCGACGCATCTCTCCCGGTACGCGGAGCGCCGCCGAGGGTTGAGCCGGCAGATGGGCGCCGGGGTCGCGGTCGTGCCGACCGCGCCGGAGCGCATCCGCAACCGCGACAGCGACTATCTGTACCGGTTCGACAGCTATTTCTACTATCTGACCGGATTCCCGGAGCCCGACGCCGTGCTCGTGCTCGTCGCCGGCGAGCAGCCGCGCACGATCCTGTTCTGCCGCGAGCGCAATCCCGAGCGCGAGCTCTGGGACGGATTGCGCCACGGGCCCGAGGGCGCGAAGGAGGCCTTCGGCGTCGACGAGGCCTACCGGATCACCGAGCTCGACGAGCGGCTGCCCAAGCTGATCGCGGACCAGCCGGCGCTCTACTATCCGGTCGGAGCCGACGCCGGCTGGGACGCGCGCACGATGGGCTGGCTCAACCAGGTGCGCGCGCTCGCGCGCACCGGCGTCGCGGCGCCGGCGGCGATCCACGACGTGCGCGTCGCGCTCGACGAGATGCGCCTCTACAAGGACGACGCCGAGCTCGCCGTCATGCGCCGCGCGGGCGCGATCTCGTCGGCGGCGCACGAGCGCGCGATGCGCGCGGCGCGCCCGGGCCGCTGGGAGTACGAGATCGAGGCCGAGCTCCTGTACGAGTTCCGCAGGCGCGGGGCGCAGTTCCCCGCGTACTGGCCCATCGTCGCGGGCGGCGCGAACGCCTGCATCCTGCATTACCGCGAGAACAACGCGCAGCTCGCGCAGGGCGACCTGCTGCTGATCGACGCGGGCTGCGAGCTCGACGGCTACGCGGCCGACATCACGCGCACCTTCCCGGTCGGCGGACGCTTCACGCCGGCGCAGCGCGAGATCTACGAGCTCGTGCTCGCCGCGCAGTCGGCCGCCATCGCCGCCGTCGCGCCGGGCGCCCGCTGGAACGCGCCCCACGACGCGGCGGTGCGCGTGCTCGCGCAGGGCTTCGTCGACCTCGGCCTGTGCGCGGGCGACGTCGGGCACGTGATCGAAAGCGAGGACTACAAGCGCTTCTACATGCATCGCACCGGCCACTGGCTGGGCCTCGACGTCCACGACGCGGGCGACTACAAGCGCGGCGGCGAGTGGCGCGCGCTCGAGACCGGCATGGTGCTGACCGTCGAGCCCGGCTGCTACATAAGGCCCGCCGACAACGTGCCGCAGCGCTACTGGAACATCGGGGTGCGCATCGAGGACGACGTGGCCGTGACGGCTTCGGGCTGCGAGGTCCTCACCGCCGCCGCGCCGAAGACCGCGGGCGAGCTCGAAGCGCTGATCGGACGTGGCTGAGTCCGTCGGCGTCGCCATCGCGGGCGCCGGCCCGATCGGTTGCGCGCTCGCCGCGGCGCTGCGCGGCGCGCCGTTCGCGGTCGCGCGCCTCGGCGACGAAGCCGCCGCGCGCGATCGACCCATCGCGCTGTCGCACGGCAGCCGCCTGATCCTCGAGCGACTCGGCCTGTGGAGCGGCGTCCGCGCGACGCCGATCCGCGCGGTGCACGTCTCGCAGCGCGGCGCGCTCGGCCGCACGCTCATGACGGCGCGCGAGCACGGCCTCCCCGCGCTCGGCTACGTCGCCTCCTACGCGGACGTTCTCGCTCCGCTCGCCGCCGCAGCGCCCGCCGCGGCGGCCGCGCTCGTGGACTGGACCCCCGACCGCGACGGCGTGCGCGTCAGGACTCGCGGGAGCGAGGGCGAAATCCGGACCCGCCTGCTGGTGCTCGCCGACGGCGGCGGCGCGGTGCCGATGGACCACGCGCGCGAGTACGGCCAGCAAGCGCTCGTCGCCGAAGTACGCCCGGAGCGTCCGCACCGCGGCGTCGCCTGGGAGCGCTTCACCGCGGAAGGGCCGATCGCGCTGCTTCCCTTCGGCGACGATCTCGCGCTGGTGTGGAGCGCGCCCGCGCCCACGATCCGCCGCCTGCTGCAGATGTCCGAGCCGGAGTTCCTCGCCGCGCTCGGCGCGAGCTTCGGCGGAAAGCTCGGCGCGTTCACGAGCGTCGGCCAGCGCGGCGCGTTTCCGCTCTCGCTGCGATACCGGACCGAGAGCGCCGGCGCTAATGTCATCGTCATAGGAAACGCGGCGCAGACCTTGCATCCGGTGGCGGGCCAGGGACTGAACCTGGGCCTGCGCGACGCCTGGGAGCTCGCCGAGCTGCTGCTCGACACGCCGGCGCACCGGATCGGCGATGCCGGGCTCGTCTCGCGTTTCGTGCGCCGGCGGACCTCGGACCGCCGCGCGGGAATAGCGGTCACCGACTCGCTGGTGCGCCTGTTCTCCAATGACTGGCCCCTGATCGGCGCCGCGCGCGGCGCCGGATTGCTCGCGTTCGACATTCTGCCCCCGGCGCGACGCTTTCTGGCGCGGCGAATGATGTTCGGAACGCGCGGTTTGCCTTAGCACAACTCGTTCCGCGATCCAAGATTCCGCCGCTCGCGCACGAGCGAGTCGCTGCAAGAAAAATGCGCGCCCGGTTCTTCCCTTCGCCCGGAACTTTCGTTATACAATGCCCTCCCCGCCAGAAACTAAACCCGTTTACGCCGAATGCAAATCGGGCCGCACCCGCTGCGCAATAATCTGTTCGTCGCGCCGATGGCGGGCGTCACGGACCGGCCGTTCCGCCAGCTATGCAAGCAGTTCGGCGCCGGGCTCGCGGTGTCCGAGATGGTGGCCTCGAACTCGCTCCTCTGGGGGAGCGAGAAGACGCTGCGCCGGGCGAACCACGACGGGGAGGTCGAACCGATCTCGGTGCAGATCGCCGGGGCCGATCCGCGGATGATGGCCGATGCCGCGCGCTACAACGTCGAGCAGGGCGCGCAGATCATCGACATCAACATGGGCTGCCCGGCGAAAAAGGTCTGCAACACGATGGCGGGTTCCGCGCTGCTTCGCGACGAGCCGCTCGTGGGTCACATCCTCGAGGCGGTGGTCGAGGCGGTCGACGTCCCGGTCACGCTCAAGTTCCGCACCGGCTGGGACAGCGAGAACCGCAACGCGCTCAGGATCGCGCGCATCGCCGAGGACAGCGGCATCCGGCTGCTCTCGCTGCACGGACGCACGCGCGCCTGCGGGTTCTCGGGGCATGCCGAGTACGACACCATCCGGGAAGTGAAGCGCTCGACGTCGTTGCCGGTCATCGCCAACGGCGATATCACCACGCCGGAAGAGGCGCGTAACGTTCTCGCGTACACCGGTGCGGACGGCCTCATGATCGGCCGCGCCGCCCAGGGACGCCCGTGGATCTTCCGCGAGATCGAGCACTATCTCGCCACGGGCGAGCTGCTGCCCGCGCCGCTCGTGTCCGAGATCCACGCCGTCCTGGTCGCGCACCTGCAGGACCTGTACGGCTTCTACGGGCGCGACAGGGGCGTGAAGATCGCGCGCAAGCACATCTCCTGGTACACCAAGGGGCTGGCCGGTTCGGCGAGCTTCCGTCATCACATGAACCAACTTGCGACGTGCGAGGAACAGCTCGACGCGGTGAACCGGTTTTTCGACGGTCTCGCGCACCAGCACCCGCGTCTGCGCTACGAGGAGGAGTTGGCCGCATGAGGCAGACGAACGAAATCGCGGACTGCGTCCGCCGCTCGCTCGAGCGGTACTTCAAGGACCTGGACGGCGCCAAGCCGCGCACCATCTACGACATGGTGCTGAAGAACGTCGAGCGGCCGATGCTGGAAATCGTCCTCATGCAGGCCGAAGGGAACCAGACGATCGCGGCGGAAATGCTGGGGATCAATCGGAATACCCTGCGCAAGAAGATCCAGTCGCTCAAGATCAAGGTTTGAGGCGCCGGCGTCCGGGCGCATGGAAATTCCCGTCCGACAGGCGCTCATCAGCGTCTCCGACAAGAACGGCCTCGTTCCCTTCGCGCGCGAGCTCGCGAGTCTCGGCGTGCGCATTCTCTCGACCGGCGGCACGGCGCGCCTGCTCGCGCAGGAAGGCATCGCGGTCACGGAGGTCGGCGACTACACGGGCTTTCCGGAGATGCTCGACGGCCGCGTGAAGACGCTGCATCCGAAGCTGCACGCCGGTATCCTCGCTCGCCGCGACGTCCCGGCGCACATGGAAGCGCTGCGCGCGGCCGGCATCGAGCCGATCGATCTGGTCGTGGTCAACCTGTATCCGTTCCGCGAGACGATCGCGAAGCCGGGATGCGAGCTCGCCGAGGCGATCGAGAACATCGATATCGGCGGTCCGACGATGGTGCGCGCGGCCGCGAAGAACGCGTCCGGCGTCGCCGTCGTCGTCGATCCCGCGGACTACGCGGGCCTGGTCGCGGAGCTGCGCGCGAGCCGCGGTACGCTGACCGCGGCCACGCGCATGCGGCTCGCGAAGAAGGCCTTCGCGCACACCGCCGCGTACGATGCGGCGATCAGCAACTACCTGGACGGCGCGGACGACAGCGGCGCGGCGGCGCGCTTCCCCGAGCATCTCACGCTGCAGTTCCTCAAGCTGCAGGACCTGCGCTACGGCGAGAATCCGCATCAGGCCGCGGCCTTCTACCGCGACGAGCATCCCGTCGCCGGCACGATCGCCTCGGCGACGCAGCTGCAGGGCAAGGAGCTCTCGTACAACAACATCGCCGACGCCGACGCCGCCTGGGAGTGCGTGAAGACGCTCGACCCGCGCGCCTGCGTGATCGTCAAGCACGCCAACCCGTGCGGCGCCGCGGTCGCGTCGAACGCGCGCGAGGCGTACGAGCGCGCCTTCGCTACGGACCCGACGTCGGCGTTCGGCGGGATCATCGCGTTCAACGGCGCGGTCGACGGCGCGACCGCCGAGGCCGTGTGCCGCCAGTTCGCCGAGGTCGTCGTCGCGCCCGGCTACGACGCCGCGGCACGCGCCGCCTTCGCCACGAAGGCCAACCTGCGGCTGCTCGCGGTTCCCGGCACGGCGTCGCGCACCGGCTGGGACCTGAAGCGCGTCGCGGGCGGGCTGCTGGTGCAGAGTCCCGACGCGCACGAGCTCGCGGCGGCGGAAATCAAGGCGGTCACGCGCGTCAAGCCGCGCCCCGAGCAGCTCGCCGACCTGTTGTTCGCCTGGCGCGTCGGCAAGTTCGTGAAATCGAACGCCATCGTCTTCGCGGGCGCGGGACGCACGCTCGGCGTCGGCGCGGGGCAGATGAGCCGGGTGGACAGCGCGCGCATCGCCTCCGTCAAGGCGCAGAACGCCGGCCTGTCGCTGCGCGGCTCGGCGGTCGCCTCCGACGCCTTCTTTCCGTTCCGCGACGGCGTCGACGTCGTCGCCGACGCCGGCGCGACGGCCATCATCCAGCCCGGCGGCAGCGTCCGCGACGACGAGGTCATCGCCGCCGCCGACGAGCGCGGCATCGCCATGGTGTTCACGGGCGTGCGCCATTTCCGTCACTGAAAGCATGGCGCGTTCCGTCCCTTCGCTCCTGCTCGCCGCCGTTCTCGCCTGCGCGGCCGTGCCGGCGCGCGCGTTCGATCTGCCCGACCCGTGCTCCTGGAGCCTGATCCGCTCGAACTGCGAGGGCGCGAAGCGCGCCTGGGACAGCGACGGCTACGACGTTTATGTCTCGGGCCACGTGCACCATGGCCGCAGCACCTACGCGCCGGAGAAGATCAAGACGCTCAACGAGCGTGCCTGGGGCAGCGGCATCGGCAAGCGCTACACCGACGCCGACGACGATACGCACCTCCTGTACGCGCTCGCGTTCAAGGACTCGCATTTCAAGGCCGAGTACATGGTGGGCTACGGGTGGCTCACGTACTGGTCTCCCTTCGACGGCGGCCCGCGCCTCGGAGCGGGGTTCGCCGGCTTCATCACGCTGCGCTCGGACTACGCGCATTATGTGGCGCCGGTGCCCGGCATCCTGCCGCTCGGAGAGATCGCCTGGGGCCGCGCGTCGCTGATGGCCACGTACGTGCCGCGTCTGTCCGGCAAGGGCGGCAACGGCGATGTGCTCATGATCTTCGGGAGGGTCTCCTTCCCGTGAAGCTCCTCGTGATCGGCTCGGGCGGCAGAGAGCACGCGCTCGCGTGGCGACTCGCGCAGGGCCCGCGGGTGCAGAAGGTGTTCGTCGCCCCGGGCAACGGCGGCACCGCGCGCGAATCCTGGGCGCAGAACGTGCCGATCACCGCGCTCGACGAGCTCGCCGCGTTCGCGCAGAAAGAGAGCGTCTACCTCACGGTCGTCGGACCCGAGCAGCCGCTCGCGGACGGCGTCGTCGACCTGTTCCGCTCCAAGGGACTGCGCATCTTCGGACCCACGCAGGCCGCGGCGCGACTCGAGAGCTCGAAGGAATACGCGAAGGCGTTCATGATCCGTCACGGCATACCGACCGCGGCCTACGGCGGCTTCGAGGACGCGGCCGCCGCCCACCGCTACGTCGACGCGCATCCGGGGCGCATCGTCGTCAAGGCCGACGGGCTCGCCGCCGGCAAAGGCGTCGTCGTCGCGGCGGACTCGGCGGAGGCGCACGCGGCGGTCGACCGATTCCTCGTCGATCGCACGATGGGCTCGGCGGGCAACCGCGTCGTGATCGAGGAGTGCCTCGACGGCGAGGAGGCGAGCTTCATCGTCATGTGCGACGGCGAGCACGTGCTTCCGCTCGCCACGACGCAGGACCACAAGCGCCTGAAGGACGGCGACGCCGGCCCGAACACCGGCGGCATGGGCGCGTATTCTCCGGCGCCCGTGGTCACGCCCACGGTGCACGGCCAGGTGGTGCGCGAGGTGATCCAGCGCGTCCTCGCGGGGATGGCGAAGGAAGGCCATCCCTACTCGGGGTTTCTCTACGCCGGCCTGATGATCGACGGCGCGGGCAACGCGAAGGTCCTCGAGTTCAACTGCCGCCTGGGCGATCCCGAGACGCAGCCGATCCTGCTGCGTCTGAAGAGCGACCTGTTCGACATGGTCGAGCACGCGATGGACGGCCGGCTCGATCGATTCAACGCCGAATGGGACCGCCGACCCGCGCTCGGCGTGGTCCTCGCCGCCGCGGGATATCCGGAGAATCCGCGCAAAGGCGACGCCATCTCCGGGCTGCCGCAGGCCGCCGACGACGTGCGCGTGTTCCACGCCGGGACGGCGCTGAGCGGCGAGCGCATCGTGTCGAGCGGCGGCCGCGTGCTGTGCGTCACCGCGCTCGGCGACACGCTGCGCCTTGCGCAGCTGCGCGCCTACCAGGTCGTCGAGGGCATCCGCTTCGAAGGGATGCAGTACCGGCGCGACATCGGGCACCGCGCCTTCGAGACGCGCGCGGCGGCTCGTCCAGCGCCCGTGCCGAAGCGCTGACGCTCATGAATGCGGCCGCAGTACGCGCCTGGCTGGTCGGACTCCAGGGACGCATCGTCGCCGATCTCGAGCGCCTCGACGGCGGCACCTTCCGCCGCGACGGCTGGGAGCGCCCCGAAGGCGGCGACGGGGTTTCGTGCGTGATCGAGGACGGATCGCTCTTCGAGCGCGGCGGCATCAACTTCTCGCACGTGTCCGGCGGACGGCTGCCGCCGTCGGCGAGCGCGGCGCGGCCCGAGCTCGCCGGGCGGGCGTTCGAGGCGATGGGCGTGTCGCTGGTGCTGCATCCGCGCAATCCCTACTGCCCGACGGTGCACATGAACGTGCGCTTTCTCGTCGCGACGCGCGAAGGCGAGCTGCCGGCCTGGTGGTTCGGCGGGGGAATGGACCTTACGCCGTATTACGGCTTCGAGGACGATGCGCGCCATTTCCACGGCGCCTGCCGCGACGCGCTCGCGCCTTTCGGCGCCGAGCACTATGCGCGGTTCAAGCGCTGGTGCGACCAGTACTTCTTCATCAGGCACCGCAACGAGCCGCGCGGCATCGGCGGCATCTTCTTCGACGACCTGAGCGAGCCGCACTTCGACGCTTGCTTCGGTCTGGTGCAGAGCGTCGGCGAGCATTTCCTGCCCGCCTACGTTCCGATCGTCGAGCGGCGCCGCGCGCACGCCTACGGCGAGCGCGAGCGCGACTTCCAGGCCTACCGCCGCGGCCGCTACGTCGAGTTCAACCTGGTGTACGACCGGGGCACGCTCTTCGGGCTGCAATCGGGCGGGCGCGTCGAGTCGATCCTCGTGTCGATGCCGCCGCTCGTGAAATGGCGTTACGACTGGACGCCCGAGCCGGGCAGCCCGGAGGCGCGCCTGTATACGGAGTTCCTGAAGCCGCGCGACTGGGTGTAGCGGCCCGGCTCCTAAGCCGGCAGCCTGGCGTCGGCGGCCGCGCGGTAGTGGCGGTTCGCCTCCTCGGCCCTGCCCATCTCGTCGTGGACGCGCGCGAGCGCGACATGGGCGCCCCGGGTCGGATTCAGCGCGAGCGACGCCTCGAGGTAGCTGATCGCCTTGCCCCAGAGCTGCGTCTGCGCGCAAAGGCGCCCGAGCGTCAGCAGCAGCTCGGCGTCGCGCGGATGGTCGCCGAGCCAGCGCTCGGCGCGCTCGATGCGCGCGATCGCGTCGATGTCCTGGCACTCTCCGTAGAGCAGCACGAGCTCGGGATGCCATTCGCGCTCGAGCGCCTCTTCGATGATCGCGTGCGCCGCGCGGCAATCCGCGAGATCGATGAAGGCGCGCGCCGCGGCGGCCGCCACCCGGGGCTGCGCGCGCTCCTCGTCCGGGATCAGCCGCCAGTACGCCGCCAGGCTCTTGAGGTCGTGCGTCCGGCGCGACAGCATGGCGACGCGCGCGTTGATGCGTATGCTGTGCACGGCCTCGGGCGGCATCGCGGCGCGCTTCTCGAGCAGGCGCGCCAGCCGGATCACCTCGTCCCAGTTGCCCAGGCCCTGCTCCGCGCGCAGCAGCAGGCTGAGCGTCGCGATGTGCCTCGGACCGCCCGCGTGCAGCTCGCGCAGCGCGGCGCGCGCTTCGTCGTAGCGGCGCTCCTCGAGCATCAGCTCCGCCTCGGTCATGAGCCGGGCGAGGCGCCAATCGGTCTCGTTCCTGCGCGCACGGCCGAGCCATTCGTCGCGCCGGTCGAAGTCGCGCAGGCGCTGCGCCGCCCGCGCGCCGATCAGCTCGGGCAGCGGCGGCGTGCAGCGCAGCTCGTGCGCCTGCGCGGCGAGCTTCTCGGCGCGGCCGAAGCGGCCCTCGAACAGCGCCTGGATCGCGCCGAAGAGCGCCGAGCGTCCCTTCTCCGCCCGGCGCCGGCGCCGGAACGCCCGCACGTGGGACGGCAGCCGCACCGTATGGGAAACGAACCGGACGACGAAATACGCGGTGACGAACGCCGCGAGCAGCGCGACGGCGAGCAGGTTCAGCGAGACTTCGATACGCCACGGATACAGCACGAACATGGCGTAGCCGTCGCCGCCGCGCATCGCAATCGAGACCGCCGCCGCGAGCGCGAAGGCGGCCAGGAGCCAGAACAGGACCCTCATCGGGCCGGCCTGTCGCGCACCGACTTGTAGTTGCGCACCGCGGCCAGGCTTTCGCTTATGCTGGGAAGCGCCATCCCGGGACCGCCGGAGCCGAGCTGCGACAAGGTGGTCTGCACCGCCGCGGTCGCGCGCGCCTTGCGGTCGAAGTACCGGTCGAGCCAGTCGCTCGCCGTCTTGATGTCGGCGCGGAAGGTGGACTCGTCCCGCGCGAGCAGCGCGATGCGGGCGTTGAGCAGGCGCAGCTTCAGGTTCTCGCGCAGGAACAGGCCCTGGGAAGGCGCGAGCATCGCCGGGTCCGGGCGATCCATGTGCTCGATGCGCACGAGCTGCTTCAGCTCGCCGAGGAACTCGGCCCCGAGCCGCTCCCACAGCCGGGCGGGGCGCGCGTCGGCGAGCGGCTCGGCCGCGATCGCGGGCCGCGCTTCCTGCGCGAGCGGGAGCGAGTCCACGGCGACGATCAGCTGGTCGAGCTTGATGGCGAGACCGGGAATGTCGGGCGTATGCGCGGCCTTGAGCCGCTCGATGTCGCTCGCGATGATCTTGCGCAACGGAGCGAACTGCGGGCGGTCGGAGCGCGCGAGCCGCGCGTCGGCGGTCTGCAGCGCGACCAGGGCCGCCCGGACGTTCCCGGCGAGCTGCAGCTGCTGCGAGGCGATCGTCAGGATCTGCTCGATCTCGGCGAGCACCCATTCGTCGCGGCTGCGCGAGAGCTCCTGGTACAGCGCCTCGAGCGCCACCTGCTGGCTCTGCGATTCGGCGAGCTTGAGCTCGAGCTGCGACTGCCTGGCCTGCACCTCGCGCAGCGCTTCCTGCGACTGCTTGGCGATCAGCCGGGCGTCGCGGCTGTCGGATTCGCTGTCGCGCACGCGCTGCGCGACCTGATCGCGCAGCGACTCGAAGCGACTGCGCGTGTCGATCCATTGCCAGGCGAGCAGCACCGCGAGGACGACGAAGGCGCCCGCGACGCGCAGCGAGCGTCGTCGCGCCGCGGCTTGCGCGGCGGGCGATTCCGCAGATGGCGCTGTGTCGCGCTCCGGCATATCCGACCTTCGACTCCCGAGGGGCTCATACTTTAGCAAAAAAGGCCGCCATTCCCGAGACGGCGCCCTCTTCGCCCGCATCGGTGAGCGCGACCTGCCCGATCCCGAGCTCGCGCGCGAGCGCCGCGATCCGGGGGTGCGAGACGAACACGGGCGTCGCCCGCAGATAGCTCTTGCCCGTGGGTCCGAGGAGCGCGAACAGGTTCGCCAGTCCCTCGCCGCTGGTGATCGAGACGGCGTCGATCCCTCCGCGCTGCCAGCGGGCGAGCAGCGGCGCGAGCTTTCCGGCGGCGGGCGGCGCGCGGCGATAGCACTGCGCGTACTCCACGGCGGCGCCGCGCGCCTGCAGCTCGTCGCTCAGCCATTCGCGGCCGCCGTCGCCGCGGAAGATCACGATCGACCGGCCGCGCACGTCGCGCAGCTCGGGGAGCGCGGCGAGCGCCTCGCTGTCGCCCCGGCCCTGCGGCGCGAGCACGTCCGCGAAGCCGAGGCGCTCGAGCGCGCGCGCGGTGCCGCCGCCCACCGCCGCGACGCGCAGCCGGCTCGGCCACGCGCGCGCGGCGAAAACCGCCTCGCATCCCCTGACGGCCGCCGATTCGCTGATGAAGATCGCCAGGTCGCAGCGATCGAGATTGGCGATCGCGCGCGCGAGCGCGTCGCCATCACTCGCGGGCAGGATCTCGATGGCGGGAAAAAGGACCGGCTCGCCGCCCGCGGCGCGCACGGCATCCGCGAGGCGCGCGGCGTGCTCGCGCGGCCGCGTGATGACGATCGCGCGGCCCGAAAGCGCCGCGCGCGCGCCGCTCATGACAGCGCGGCCAGCACGTCGCGCGCGCCGCGCTCGAGCAACAGTTTCGCGAGCGCTTCGCCGAGCGGCTCGGCGTCGGCCCTCGCGCCTTCGATCTCGGCGCGTACCGTGCGCCGGCCGTCGGGCGTGGCGACGAGCCCGCGCAGAAACAGCCGGTCGCCGCGCAGCACCGCGTACGCGGCGAGCGGCACCTGGCAGCTGCCCGACAGCGCGCGGCTCACCGTGCGCTCCGCGCGGATGCAGTCCGCGGTGTCGCGGTGATCGAGCGCGGCGAGCTGGCGCCGGAGCGCGACCCGGTCGTCGCGGCATTCGATCGCGAGCGCGCCCTGTCCCGGGGACGGCAGCACGGTCTCGGGCTCCAGCGTCGCGCGGATCCGGCCCGCGAGCCCGAGTCGCTTCAGCCCCGCGGCGGCGAGCGCGACGGCGTCGTACTCGCCTCGGTCGAGCTTCGCGAGGCGCGTATCGAGATTGCCCCGGAGCGAGCGCACCTCCAGCCCCGGATACCGATCCCGGAGCTGGGCCTCGCGCCGCAGGCTCGAGGTCCCGACCACGGCGCCCGGCGGCATGTCCTCGAGGCGCGCGTAGCGCGCCGACACGATGCAGTCGCGCGCATCCTCGCGCTCCGGGATGGCGGCGATGCAGAATCCCGCAGGCAGCGACATGGGCACGTCCTTCGCGGAGTGCACGGCGAGATCGGCACGACCGTCCGCCAGCGCCTCCTCCAGCTCCTTCACGAACAAGCCCTTGCCGCCGACTTTCGACAGCGGAGTATCGAGGATCCGGTCGCCCCGCGTTGTCAGGCCCAGGATGCTCACCTCGCACTGCGGATAGGCCTTGCAGAGCTCCGCCGCCACGTGCTCGGATTGCCACAGGGCGAGGCGGCTCTGCCTCGACGCGATGACGAGCCGCTTCGGCGCTTCGGGCCTTGCGGACGTGCTCATGCTTTCAGGAGCTCCTTCAACGCGGCCCATTGGCGCCGGCTGACCGGCAGCCTCTCGCCGCATCCTTCCAGTATGACCGACCAGCCGGCATCCGCGTCGTTCTCCGATCCGCGCTCCACGCCGCGGATCAGCGCGCGCGCGACCAGGCAGTTGCGATGGATGCGCACGAACGTGTCGCCGAACTCCTTCTCGATCTGCGACAGCGAATCCTCGATCAGGTATTCGCGCTCGCGCGTCCGGACGGTGACGTACTTCAGCTCGGCCTTGAGAAACACGACGTCGGCGACGGCCACGAGCGACACGCGCCCGCGCTCGGCGACGCTGAAGTAGCGGCGCGGGCTGGGGTCGATCCGCTCCAGGACCTCGCGCACCGGCCGGGCGCCGGCGCGAGCCTTCTTGAGCGCCGCGAGCAGGCGCGCCGCGCGCACCGGCTTCAGCAGGTAATCGACCGCGGCGACCTCGAACGCCTGCACCGCGTACTGATCGTGCGCCGTCACGAAGATCACCGCGGGCGGGTGCTCGAGCACCTGGAGATGACGCGCGAATTCGATGCCGCTCATCCCCGGCATGTGGATGTCGACCAGTGCGAGATCGGGCTGCGTCGCCGCGACCAGCTCGAGCCCCTCGATCCCGTTCGCGGCCTCGCCGGCGACCGCGTGCGGGAGCTCCGCGGCGCAGTCCGCGAGGACCTCGCGCATGCGGCTGCGCGCGGGCTGCTCGTCGTCCACGATGACGATGCGCGCCGGCGTCATGCGCGAAGCCGGTAGGGAATCATGATGTCGATCTCGTAGCGCTCGCCGGCGATGCGCGTGTCGAGGCGCGCCTCGACGTCGAAATGCAGCTGCAGGCGCTCGCGGATGTTGGCGAGCGCCATGCGGTTGCCCTGCCGGTGCTGGTGCTCGGGATGATAAGGGTTGGACAGCTGCAGGCGCAGCCGGTCGCCGTCGCGCTCGGCGCTGATGCGCACCAGCCCGGCATCCATGCCGGGCTCGATGCCGTGATAGATCGCGTTCTCGACCAGCGGCTGCAGCAGCATGGGGGGCACGAGCGCGGGCTCGGCCGCGGGATCGAGACTCCATTCGACCCGCAGGCGCTCGCCGAGCCGCAGCTGCTCGAGCCTCAGGTATTGGCGGCACAGCGAGACCTCGTCGGCCAGCACGGTGAGCCGGCGGCTGTCCGCCATGATGGTGCGGAACAGCTCCGCGAGGTCCTCGATCGCGGTCTCCGCCCGCTTCGGATCGGCGCGGATCAGCGACAGCACCGCGTTCAGGCTGTTGAACAGGAAATGCGGCCGGATGCGCGCCTGCAGCGCCTGAAGGCGCGCCTCCGCGAGCGCTGGCGAGAACGCCCGCTGCCGCAGATGGAAATACCAGGCGAGGACCGCGGTGCCCGCGGCGGCGTACGCGAGCGTCGCGAAGAGCTGCGACGATGCGTTGTCGGGTCCGAACAGCGTCTGCAAGGGAAAAGTCGCGGCCGTCACGCCGAGCACGATCGCGAATAGGGCCGCCAGGGAAGCCCCGTACGAGAGGCGCGCGAGCCAGGGCGAGACGGCGTAAAGGAGTGCCAGCACGACGAGCAGCGGCGGCTCGAGCGCGCCGGCGATCTCGACGAGCCGGTAGACGAACTCGGACAGCCGCTGCGAGCGCACCAACGCGACGAAGACCGCGAGCGCGTTGCCGAAGATGACGATGCGCGAGATGACGCCCAGGTTCCTGAAATCGGGCAGGGCGTCGGGCAGATCGTTTTGCCGTATACTTTGAGTCCTCTGCTCCGACAAATTTAGCTCCGGCGGCGCGCAGGGCGCTGTGCCGGCCATTTTACAGATAACGATGGCAGCCAAGCCCAAAGCCAAGCGCAGCACCGCCTCGGGCCGGTTTGCGGAGCCGCCCTCGGAGCGGGTCGCGCGCTATACCGCGTCGGTGGAGTTCGACCGCCGGCTCGCGGCGCACGACATCCGCGGATCGCTCGCGCACGCGCGCATGCTGCGCGCGGCCGGCATCCTGTCCGCGGCCGACCTCGAGGCCATCGAGCGCGGCCTGTCGCAGATCGCGCGCGAAGTGTCCTCGGGCGACTTCGCCTGGTCGCTCGAGGCCGAGGACGTTCACCTCAACATCGAGAAGCGGCTGACCGAGCTCGTCGGCGACGCGGGCAAGCGGCTGCACACCGCGCGCTCGCGCAACGACCAGGTCGCGACCGACCTGCGGCTGTGGCTGCGCGACGAGATCGACGCCTGCGCCGCCGCGCTGGTCGAGCTCCAGTCGGCGCTGCTCGACCAGGCCGAGCGCCACGCCGGCGTCATCATGCCGGGGTTCACCCACCTGCAGGTCGCGCAGCCGGTCACGTTCGGGCATCATTTGCTCGCGTATTTCGAGATGCTCGAGCGCGATCGCGCGCGGCTCGCGGACTGCAGGAAGCGCCTCAACCGCCTGCCCCTCGGCGCCGCCGCGCTCGCCGGCACCTCGTATCCCATCGACCGCGAGCGCGTCGCGCGCGAGCTCGGCTTCGAGGGCCTGTGCGCCAATTCGCTCGACGCGGTCTCGGACCGGGATTTCGCGATCGAGTTCTGCGCCTGCGCGGCGCTCGCGATGGTGCACCTGTCGCGGCTGTGCGAGGAGATCATCCTCTGGCTGAACCCGCGCTTCGGCTTCATCTCGCTTCCCGACCGCTTCTGCACCGGGTCGTCGATCATGCCGCAGAAGAAGAACCCCGACGTGCCCGAGCTCGCGCGCGGCAAGACCGGGCGCGTCATCGGCAGCCTCACGGCCCTGCTCGTCCTGATGAAAGGCCAGCCGCTCGCCTACAACAAGGACAACCAGGAGGACAAGGAGCCCGTGTTCGACGCCGCCGACACGCTGCGCAGCACGCTCGAGGTCTTCGCCGAGATGGTGCCCGGGATCGAGGTCGACGAGCAGGCGATGCGCCGGGCCGCAAAAGAGGGCTACTCCACCGCGACCGATCTAGCGGACTACCTGGTGCGCAAGGGCGTCGCCTTCCGCGACGCCCACGAGGCGGTCGGCAGCGCGGTGCGCTTTGCCGAGGAATCGGCGCGCGACCTGTCGGAGCTGTCGCTCGAGGAGCTGCGCAGGTTCTCGGGCTCGATCGACAAGGACGTGTTCCGGGTGCTGACGCTCGAAGGCTCCGTCGCTTCGCGCTCGCACCCGGGGGGCACAGCGCCCGAGCAGGTGCTGGCCGCGGTGCGTCGCGCGCGCGAGGCGCTCGCGCGCTGACCCCGCCGATGGAGCGCATCGGCAAATACGAGATCAAGCGCAAGCTCGGCGAGGGCGCGACGAGCGAGGTCTACCTCTGCCACGATCCGTTCGGCAACCGCGATGTCGCGGTGAAGGTGGTGTACGAGGAGCGCATCAAGGGCTCGAGCGACCCGGCCAAGCTCTCCAAGAAGCTGTTCGTCGCCGAGGCGTCGCTCGCCGGCAAGCTCAAGCACCCGCACATCTGCCAGATCTACGACGCGGTCGTGGCGCCCGGGATGAGCTACATCGTGATGGAGTACGTCGACGGCGGGACGCTCGAGCGCTTCTGCAGTCCCGCGCGGCTCCTGCCGACCGACAAGCTGGTCGAGATGATCTTCAAATGCACGCGCGCGCTCGAGTTCGCGCGCCGGCTCGGCGTCACGCACCGCGACATCAAGCCGGCGAACATCCTGCTCTCGGGCGCGACCGACATCAAGATCTCGGACTTCGGCTCGGCGCTGATGGCGAGCGCCGAGTACAGCCAGGTCACCGGCATCGGGTCCCCGGCGTACATGTCGCCGCAGCAGATCAAGGAGCTCGCGCTCGACCACCGCACCGACGTCTACTCGCTCGGCGTGGTGATGTATCAGCTGCTCACGGGCTCGCTGCCGTTCAACGCGACGAACAACTACAGCATGATGTACCAGATCACGAGCGTCGAGCCGCAGCCACCGTCGGCGCTGCGGCGCGACATCCCGAGCGCCCTCGACGACATCGTCAAGCGCGCGATGGCCAAGGAGCTCGAGCGCCGCTACCAGACGTGGGACGAGTTCTCGTTCGATCTGGCCGAGGTGTTCCGGGGCACCTATATGCCGGGCTCGGTCCGCGAGGTCGCCGACAGCGAGAAGTTCAACACCCTGCGCGTCATGCCGTTCTTCTCGGACTTCTCCGACGCGGAGCTGTGGGAGGTGATGCGGATCTCGACGTGGCGCAACGTCGCGGCCGGCACGGTGCTCATGCGCGACGGCGACCGCGGCGACTCCTTCTGCATCCTCGCCGACGGAGAGGTCAAAGTGACCAAGCGCAAGAAGCTGCTGAACGTGCTCTCGCCCGGGGAATGCTTCGGCGAGATGGCCTACCTTTCCAAGACCGGGAACGAGCGCATCGCGGACGTTTCGACCATGAGCGACGCCCGCATCATCACGATCCGCACCGAGGACCTGGAGCGCGCGTCCGACGCGTGCCGGCACCGCTTCGACCGCGCCTTCATGGCGATCCTGGTCGAGCGTCTGGCGCTCGCCAACGCCCGGCTGATCGCGGCTTGAAGCGCGGCGCCGCGGCTCCGTGGCAGCCCGCGGTCGAGGCCGCGATCGCGCGCGCGTGCGGCGCCGCGTTCTCGATACGCGCCCTGCGTCCGGTCGCCGGCGGCTGCATCCACCGCGCGTTCGTCGTCGAGGGCCTCGTTGCAGAGCAGGTCGCGCGCTGGTTCGTGAAGACCAACGACGCGCCCCACGCCGACGGCTTCGCCGCCGAGGCGGACGGGCTCTCGGCAATCCTCGCCGCGGGCGTGCGCGCGCCGCGGCCGCTGTGCCACGGGGCCGACGATGCGCATGCGTGGATCGTCATGGAGTTCGTCGAGCTGGCCGGGCCGGGCGATCCCGCGCGGCTGGGCGCGCAGCTCGCGAAGCTCCACGCCGCGCGCGGAGACGCCTTCGGCTGGCGCCGCGATAACTGGATCGGCGCGACGCCGCAGCGCAACGCCCGAAGCGACGACTGGACCGCGTTCTGGGCGAAGCAGCGCCTCGCGCCGCAGCTCGCGCTCGCGCGGCGCAACGCTCTCGGAGACGGGCTCGCGCGCTCGGGCGAGCGGCTGCTCGACGTCCTGCCGCGCGTCCTCGCCGGGCATCGTCCGCGAGCGTCGCTGCTGCACGGCGACCTATGGGGCGGCAACGCGGGCTATCTCGCGGGCGGCGAGCCGATCGTGTTCGATCCGGCGGTGTACTACGGCGACCCGGAAGCGGACCTCGCGATGACCGAGCTGTTCGGCGGCTTCGCGCCGGCGTTCTATCGCGCCTACCGGGAGATCGTGCCGCCCGAGCCGGGCTACGAGCTGCGGAAGGATCTGTACAACCTCTACCACGTCCTCAACCACGCCAACCTCTTCGGCGGCGGGTACGCGGCGCAGGCGGAGGCGATGATGCGGCGGCTGCTCGCCGCCGCCGGAGGCTAGACCTTCTCCTCGGCGAGCAGCTTCTGCAGCTCGCCCGACTGGTACATCTCGCGCATGATGTCGGAGCCGCCGATGAACTCGCCGCGGACATAGAGCTGCGGAATGGTCGGCCAGTTGGCGTAGGCCTTGATCCCCTGGCGGATGTCGGAATCCTGCAGCACGTCGACGGTGAACACCTCGCGCGCTCCGCAGGCGTTCAGGATCTGGACGGCGGCGGCGGAGAAGCCGCACTGGGGCATCTGCGGCGTGCCCTTCATGTAGAGCACCACCGGGTGCCCGGTGACCTGTTCCTTGATGCGCTGCTGCACGTCCATGCCGGCTCCTTCAATACCTGATTGATTTACTCGGATTTTACCGGACCACGCGGGCGCCGGTCAATCGGCCCGCCGGCCGACGCACACGCGCGCGTGACCCGACAGGTCGCTGAAATCCTGCAGCTCCGCATAGCCGGAGTCGGCGAGAAGCTCGCGGCACGCTCGCTCCTGGTCGTAGCCGTGCTCGAGCAGCAGCCAGCCGCGCGGGGCGAGGCGCGCACGCGCCTCGCGTGCGAGGCGCCGGATGCAATCGAGGCCGTCGCGGCCGCCGTCGAGCGCGCCGCGCGGCTCGAAGCGCAGGTCGCCGCGCCCCAGGTGCGGATCGCCCGAGGCGACGTACGGCGGATTCGAAACGATCATCTCGAAGCGCTCCGCCGGGTCCACCGCCGCGAGCCAGTCGCCGAGCGCGAAGCTCACCGCCGCGCCGTGCGCGCGCGCATTGGCGCGCGCGATCTCCAGCGCCTCGGCGCGGACGTCGCTCGCGACCACGCGCGCCCGCGGACGCTCGCGCGCGAGGGCGATCGCGACGGCTCCGCTCCCGGTCCCCAGGTCGAGGACGGCGGGCTCGCCCGTTTCGGGGAGCAGCGCGAGCGCGCGCTCGACCAGGAGCTCGGTCTCAGGTCGCGGGATGAGGACCGCCGGGGCGACGCGAAGCGCGAGCCCCCAGAACTCGCGCTCGCCGACGATATACGCGACCGGCTCGCCCGACGCGCGCCGCTCGACGAGCGCGGCGAAGCGCTGCTCGTGCGCGGGCGAGAGCGGGCGCTCGGCATGCGCCACGAGCTGCCCGCGCGCCACGCCGAGCGCGTGCGCGAGCAGCACACGCGCCTCGGCCGCGTCGATGCGCCGGGCCGCCGCCTGCAGCGCGGACCCGAGCGTGACCGCCTCGCGCAACGCGGCGCTCACGCCGCCTCCGACAGCGCCGAGAGCTGCTCGGCCTGGTGCTCGGCCATCAGGCTCGAGGTGAGCTCGTCGAGGTCGCCGTCCATGATGGCATTGATCTTGTAGAGCGTGAGACCGATGCGGTGGTCGGTCACGCGCCCCTGCGGGAAGTTGTACGTGCGGATGCGCTCGGAGCGGTCGCCCGATCCGATCAGCGACTTGCGCGTGGCGGCTTCCTTGGCCTGCTGCTCACGCGTCTGCTTGTCCTTGATGCGCGCGGCGAGCACGGCGAGCGCCTTCTCCTTGTTCTTGTGCTGCGAGCGCGCGTCCTGGCATTCCACCACGATGCCGGTGGGCAGGTGCGTGACGCGCACGGCCGAATCGGTCTTGTTGACGTGCTGGCCGCCGGCACCCGACGCGCGGAAGGTATCGATGCGCAGCTCCGCCGGGTTGAGCACGATCTCGCCGATCGCGTCGGCCTCGGGCAGCACGGCGACCGTGCACGCCGAGGTGTGGATGCGCCCCTGCGTCTCGGTCGCCGGCACGCGCTGCACCCGGTGGCCGCCCGACTCGAACTTGAGCTTGGAATAAGCGCCCTGCCCGATGATGCGCGCGATCACCTCCTTGTAGCCGCCGAGCTCGCCCAGGGATTCCGAGATGATCTCGACCTGCCAGCGCTGGCGCTCGGCGAAGCGCGCGTACATCCGGAACAGGTCGCCGGCGAAGAGCGCGGACTCGTCTCCTCCGGTTCCGGCGCGGATCTCGAGGAAGATGTTGCGCTCGTCGTTGGGGTCCTTGGGGAGCAGCAGCCGCTGGAGCTGCTGCTCGAGCGATTCGAGCCGTTGCTTCCCGGTCCTGAGCTCGCCTTCCGCGTAGGTCTTCATCTCCGGATCGCCGAGCAGCTCCTGCGCGTCGGCGACCTCCTGCTCGGCCTTCTGGTACTGGCCGAAGAGCTCGACCAGCGGCGAGAGCTCGGCGTGCTCGCGCGAGAGCCGGCGGAACTGCTCCATGTCGCGCGTCGCGTTCTCCGAGGACAGCAGGTCGTTGACCTCGGCAAGGCGCGAGCGCAGCTGCTCCAGGCGGAGCGCGATCGAGCGTTTCATGACGGCGCCGCGGGAGCCTCAGTCACGCGTGCCCAGCTGGTAGATTCGCGCCAGGAGCTGCTCGAGCGCCTCGTCGCCTCCCTGATTGAGGGCCCGCGTGGGCGCGTGCATCAGCTTGTTGGTGAGCGCCTGGGACAGGGATTCGACGACCGTCCTCGGATCTTCGCCGCGCTCGAGCCGGGCGAGCGCGCGCTCGAGCTCGAGCTGGCGCGCTGCTTCGGCGTTGTCGCGCAGCTGGCGGATCAGCGGCACGGACTCGCGGGCGCGCATCCAGTGCAGGAAAGAGCCGACCTGCGACTCGATGATCCCCTCGGCCTGCGCGACCGCCGCCTGACGAGAGTCGACGCCTTCCTGCACGGTGGCGGCGAGATCGTCCACGGTGTACAGGAACACGTCGTCCATCGCCCCGACCTCGGGCTCGATGTCCCGCGGCACGGCGAGGTCCATCATGAACACGGGCCGATGCCTGCGCGCGCGCACGGTCCGTTCCATGATGCCTTTGCCGATGATCGGCAGCGAGCTCGCCGTGCACGAGACGATGATGTCGTACTCGGGCAGATGCTCGGGAAGGTCGCGCAGCAGCAGCGGCTTGGCGTTGAAGCGGCGCGACAGCGCCTCGGCGCGCTCGAGCGTCCGGTTCGCGACGGCGATCGCGCGCGGCCGCTGGGCGGCGAAATGGGTCGCGGCGAGCTCGATCATGTCGCCGGCGCCGATGAAGAGCACCTTCTGCTCCGAAAGGCTCGGGAAGATCCGGGCTGCGAGCTTGACCGCGGCCGCGGCCATCGACACGACGTTCGCCCCGATACCGGTGTTGCTGCGCACTTCCTTCGCCACCGCGAAGGAATGCTGGAACAGCTTGTGCAGCGTGGAGCCGAGCGTGCCCGCGGCCTGCGCCGCGCGCACCGCATCCTTCATCTGTCCCAGGATCTGCGGCTCGCCCAGCACCATCGAGTCGAGCCCGGCGGCGACGCGAAACGCGTGGCGCACGGCGTCCGCCTGCGGCAGCGTGTAGACGAAGGGCTCGAGCTCGCGCGCTTCGACGCTGTGATAGCCGGCGAGCCACTCGAGCGCTGCGCCCGGATCGCCCGCGGCGCAATAGAGCTCGGTGCGATTGCAGGTCGACAGGATCGCGGCCTCGCGGACCGGCTGGTGCACGAGCTCGGCGAGCGCGGACTGCAGACGCTCGGCCGCGAACACCACGCGCTCGCGCATGGAAAGCGGCGCGGTCTGGTGGTTCAGGCCGACCGTGAACAGCTGCATAAGAGCCTAATTATAGGGCGATCAGCCGCCCTCGGCCTGCAGCGTGACGACGCGGTTGCGGCCGAGCTTCTTCGCCTGGTAGAGGGCCTGGTCCGCAGCCGCGATGAGGCGCTCGGGATCCCCGTCCATCGCCGGAAGCAGGCCGGCCACGCCGATGCTCACGGTCACGTGGCGGGCGATGGCGGAATGCTCGTGCGCGATCTCGACCTGCTCGATGGCGGCCCGCACCGATTCGGCCACCTGCGCGGCGCCGCCCGCGGCCGTCTCGGGCAGTACCAGCGCGAACTCCTCGCCGCCGTAGCGCGCCGCGAGGTCCGCGGGCCGGCGGCACGCCGCCTGCAGCACGCGCGCCACCTGGCGCAGGCATTCGTCGCCCGCCTGGTGACCGTAGTGATCGTTGTAGGCCTTGAAAAAATCGACGTCGCACAGCGCGAGCGACAGCTCCTGCTTGGAACGGCGCGCGCGCGACATCTCGTCGGAGAGGAAGGTATCGAAATAGCGGCGGTTGGCGAGCTCGGTCAGCCCGTCCTGCCGCGACATGCGCTCGAGCGCGCGGTTCGCCGCGCTCAGCTCCGCGGACACCTTGAGCAGCCGCCGGCGCATGTCGTCGATGCGCTGCATCGCATGGATCTTCGCGTGCAGCACGACGTAGCTCGCCGGCTTGATCAGATAGTCGTCGCCGCCGGCGCGGATGCCGCGCTCGAGGTGCTGCTCCTCGGAGGCGCCGCTCAGGAAGATGATGGGAACCCAGTCCTCGGGATAGCGCGTGCGCAGCTGCTGCGCGGCCGCGTAGCCGTCCATGACGGGCATGGTGACGTCCATCAGCACCAGATCGGGGCGCTCGCGCTCGTACGCGGCGAGCGCGAGCTCACCGTTCTCGGCCATGGTGACCGTGTGCCCCATCTTCTCCAGCATCTGGCTTGTGCCCGCCCGGATGGTGGGCGAATCATCGACCAGCAGGATCTTCATGAGGCCCTAAGAAATATTGGTGGCCAAGGGCGGAATCGAACCACCGACACAAGGATTTTCAGTCCTCTGCTCTACCAACTGAGCTACTTGGCCGCGAAAGGAGCGCGGATTATAAGGGGGAAGGCGGGGACGAGCCAAGAAAGCCGGGCGAATCAGGCGCGCGCGGTATCGGGAAAGAAAAAGCCCGCCACGAGGGCGGGCTTTTCGTTTTCGGGCACGCGGCCCGTCAAGCTTTCGCCCTCTGCGGCTCCCAGATGCTGATACGCCGCGTCTCCGGCATCAGGAACAGCGCGAGCACGAAGCAGACCGCCGGCACCGCGATCGGATAGATCAGCGCGTTGCCGAGGTTCCCCGTCGCCTGGAAGGCGGCCGACGTGATGAACGGCACGAGTCCGCCGCCCCAGCCGTTGCCGATGTGATACGGGACCGACACCGACGTGTAGCGGATCCGCCCGGGAAAGTATTCGGCCAGGAACGCCCCGATCGGCCCGTACACCATGCCGACGTACGACACCAGGATGGCGACGATCAGCACCGCGACCGGCCAGTTGAGGGCGCCCGGCTTGGTGACCATGCCGAGCCACGAGTACAGCGGATAGTAAGTCAGCGCGGCCAGCAGGAAGCCCGCGAGGATCACGGGCTTGCGCCCGATGATGTCGGAGAGCCAGCCGAAAAAGATAAGCGTCGGCGTCCCGAGGATCAGCCCGCCTCCGACGATGTAGGCCGTCGTCAGCGGATCGAGCTTAGAGACTTGCTGCATGAAGTACAGCGCCCAGAACTGCCCGCTGTACCACACGACGCCCTCGCCGATCACCACGATGCTCGCGATCAGCACGAATTTGATGTTCGAGCTGAGGAATGCCTCCTTCCACGGATTCGCCGCCATCTGCCCCTTGGCCTTGATCTCGGCGAAGATCGGCGTCTCCTGCAGCTGCAGCCGGATCCAGATGGCGATCGCGACCAGCAGGAAGGAAAGCAGGAACGGAACGCGCCAAGCCCAAGCTTCGAAGGTCTCGTTGCCGAAATACGTCCGGCAGCCGATGATCACCGCGAGCGAGACGACGATGCCGAGCGTGGGAGAGGTCTGGAGCCAGCCGGTGTAGTAGCCGCGGCGCTCGTCCGACACGTGCTCGGCGACGTAGGTGATGGCGCCGCCGTATTCGCCGCCCAGGCACAAGCCCTGGAGCATGCGCAGGAAGAAAAGGATGAAGGCCGCGGACAGGCCGATGTCCTGGAAGGTCGGGATCAGGCCGATGCAGCCGGTGCCGATTCCCATGCCGGTCAGGGTGACGAGGAAGGTGTACTTGCGGCCGACCCGGTCGCCCAGCCATCCGAAGACGAACGCTCCCAGGGGACGGATGAGGAAGCCGGCGGTGAACAGCGCGATCGTGCTGAGCAGCGCCGCCACGGGGTGCGTCTTGTCGAAGAACTTCACCGCCAGGATCGACGCCAAGCTGCCGAAGATGTAGAAGTCGTACCACTCGATGACGTTGCCCACTGCAGCGGCCACGATCACCGTCCGGAAATTCTTCGGGACCTGTTGCGGACCAGCCATAGTTACCCCTCCTTCGTTGTTCTACATAGTTGGCTACTGCGAGATGCTCTCCCGCGCGCTCTAGTACGACACCGCTGAAGGCGCTGCCTGATTCGGGTTAACCCGGTTGCAGTGTAACAGATGACCGAGGGGACAAACAAAAAGCCCCGCCGGAGCGGGGCTTTTCGTGGAACCGGGACGTCCGGTCTTACATGTCCATCCCTTCCATGCCGCCCATGCCGCCCATGCCGCCGTGGGCATGGCCGCCGGCCGCGCCCTTCTTGTCTTCGACCAGCTCGGCGACCATCGCTTCGGTGGTGATCAGCAGGCCGGCCACGGACGCCGCGTTCTGCAGCGCGGTGCGGGTGACCTTGGTCGGGTCGACCACGCCCATCTCGACCAGATCGCCGTACTGCTCCGTCTGGGCATTGAAGCCGTAGTTGCCCTTGCCTTCCATGACCTTGTTCAGGACGACGGAAGGCTCGGCGCCGGCGTTCGAGACGATGGCGCGCAGCGGCTCTTCGAGCGCGCGCTGGACGATCTTGATGCCCGCGTTCTGGTCTTCGTTGTCGCCCTTCAGCTTGTCGAGCGCGGCACGGGCGCGGATCAGCGCGACGCCGCCGCCGGCGACGATGCCTTCCTCGACCGCGGCACGGGTCGCATGCAGCGCGTCCTCGACGCGCGCCTTCTTTTCCTTCATCTCGACTTCGGTCGCGGCGCCGACCTTGATCACCGCCACGCCGCCGGCGAGCTTCGCCACGCGCTCTTGGAGCTTCTCCTTGTCGTAGTCGCTCGTCGCTTCCTCGATCTGGGTGCGGATGTTCTTCACGCGCGCCTCGATCGCCTTCGCGTCGCCCGCGCCGTCGATGATGGTGGTCTCTTCCTTCGCCACCTCGACCCGCTTCGCCTGGCCCAGGTCCTTCAGGGTGGTCTTCTCCAACGTCAGGCCGACTTCCTCGGCGATGACCTGGCCTCCCGTGAGGATGGCGATGTCTTCCAGCATGGCCTTGCGGCGGTCGCCGAAGCCCGGCGCCTTCACCGCGCAGGTCTTGAGGATGCCGCGCAGCGTGTTCACGACCAGCGTCGCGAGCGCCTCGCCCTCGACTTCCTCGGCGACGATCAAGAGCGGCCGGCCGGCCTTCGCCACCTGCTCGAGGATCGGCAGCAGGTCACGGATGCTGGAGATCTTCTTGTCGTGCAGCAGGATGTAGGGGTTCTCGAGAATGCAGCCCTGCTTCTCGGCGCTGTTGATGAAGTAGGGAGACAGGTAGCCGCGGTCGAACTGCATGCCCTCGACCACCTCGAGCTCGTTGTTCAGGCCCTTGCCGTCCTCGACCGTGATCACGCCTTCTTTTCCGACCTTGTCCATCGCGTCGGCGATGATCTTGCCGATGTCGGCGTCGGCGTTCGCCGAGATCGAGCCGACCTGCGCGATCTCCTTCGACGTCGTGCAGGGCTTCGAGATCTTCTTCAGCTCCTCGGTCATGGCGGCGACGCCCTTGTCGATGCCGCGCTTCAGGTCCATCGGGTTCATCCCCGCGGCCACGTACTTGATGCCTTCGCGGAAGATCGCCTGGGCGAGCACGGTCGCGGTCGTCGTGCCGTCACCGGCGACATCCGACGTTTTGGACGCGACTTCCTTCACCATCTGGGCGCCCATGTTCTCGAACTTGTCTTTCAGCTCGATCTCTTTCGCGACCGAGACGCCGTCCTTGGTGACGGTGGGGGCGCCGAACGAGCGCTCGAGCACCACGTTGCGGCCCTTCGGGCCGAGGGTCGCCTTGACGGCATTGGCGAGGACGTTCACGCCGGCCAGGATCTTGTGGCGGGCGTCCTCGTGGAAACGGACTTCTTTAGCAGGCATGGTTCACTCCTGATCGATGAATTGTTGGACTTACTTGCTGGCGACGACGCCCATGATGTCGTCTTCGCGCATCACCAGGTATTCGGTGCCCTCGACCTTGACCGACTGGCCGGAGTACTTGCCGAAGAGGATGCGGTCGCCCACTTTCACGTCGAGCGGACGCACCTTGCCGTCCTCGAGGATCTTGCCGTTGCCGACGGCGACGACTTCGCCCTGGTCGGGCTTCTCGGCGGCGTTGTCGGGGATCACGATGCCGCCGGCGGATTTCTGCTCCTGCTCGAGCCGCTTGACGACCACGCGATCGTGCAGAGGACGAATCTTGTTCATGGACATACAATTGCCTCCTTGATGAGTTAGTGGCCACAAACAGACAGATCAACGTCGATTGGGCCGGGAAATCAGGCGCTACAGTGCTTTAGCACTCATCCGTAGCGAGTGCTAATAATACGGTTCGACGGGCGAGATTTCAAGAGCCCCGAACGGATTTGCCGGTCGGTGCCGCTTGAATTGCCGGGCGCCCGGCGACATCTAACCGGGACCGCCATGAAGTACAAGGACTACTACGCCGTCCTCGGCGTCGAGCGCACGGCCTCCCAGGACGACATCAAGAAGGCCTACCGCCGGCTCGCCCGCAAATACCACCCCGACGTCTCCAAGAAGCGCGACGCCGAGGAGCGGTTCAAGGAAGTCGCCGAGGCCTACGAGACGCTGAAGGATCCGGAGAAACGGGCGGCCTACGACCAGCTGGGGAGCCACCAGGCCGGCCAGGAGTTTCGTCCGCCGCCCGATTGGGAAACCCGCTTCAGCCCGGGCGGATTCGAGGATCTCGACCTGGCCGACTTGTTCGCCCACTTCGGCGCCCGGCCCGGCCGCGGCTTTTCGGGCCGAAGGAGCGCAGACTTCGCCATCCCCGGCGAGGATTACGAGGTCGAGGCCAGGCTGTCCCTCGAGGACGCGGCTCGCGGAACCGAGCTCGCCCTGCAGCTCGCGATGCCCGAGATCGGCCCCGACGGCGTGCGCCGGCGCTCGCCGAAGACGGTACGGGTGCGGGTGCCGAAGGGCGCGACCGAGGGCGAGAGGCTGCGCATCCCGGGCAGGGGCGGACCCGGCGCGAACGGCGGGCCTGCCGGCGATCTCTACCTCGACATCCGCCTCGAGCCGCACCCGCTGTTCCGGGTATCGGGGCACGACCTTTACCTCGAGCTGCCGCTCGCGCCCTGGGAGGCCGTGCTCGGGACCCAGGTCGAGATCCCGACCCTCGACGGCCGCATCTCGCTCTCGGTGAAGCCCGGCGCGAAATCCGGCCAGAAGCTGCGTATTCCGGGCCGCGGGCTTCCGCGCCCGCAGGGAGCGGGCGGTGATCTCTACTGCGTGCTCTCGATCGTGACGCCCCCCGACCCCGGCGAGCGCGAGCGATCGCTGTACCGCGAGCTCGCGGCGGCATCGCACTTCGATCCGCGCCGGCATCTGAAAAAAGGCGAGCCGGCATGAGCGACGATGCGATCCTGCAGTTTCTCGACGAGGCGACCGAGGTCGCAATGGACGAGCTGCTCGCTGCATCCGGGCTCGCGCGCGCCGAGCTGCTCGAGCTGGTCGAGCTCGGCGTCTTCGATCTCCGTCCCGGAGCGCGCCCCGCGGATCAGGCGAGCTGGCGCTTCTCGTCGCGGGCGATCCGGCTCGGACGCCGGGCGGCCCGCCTGCGCGACGACTTCGGCCTGAACGCGCCCGGGATGGCGCTCGCGCTCGCGTACCTCGATCGCATCGAGGCCCTCGAGCGGCGCCTGCGCGAGCTCGAGTGCCAGCTGCTGCGCTGAGGCCGACCTCGCCCGGCGTGCGGGCGTGCTGGCATACTTGCCTCCACATGAGGCGGTCCGGCACGCGCCGCGCGCTCGCGCGGTCGTTCATCCTGGCGTTCCTGGCGCTCGCGTCGAGCATGGCGGGCGCGGCCGAGCCCGCGCGCCTTCCCGCGACGCTGCGCAAGGCCCTCGGCGCGGCCGGCATCCCGGGCGCCGCGACGGCGGTCTACGTCCAGGACGTCGCCGCGCGCACGCCGATGCTCTCGTACAACGCTTCGCGGCCGATGAACCCGGCCTCGGCCGCGAAGCTCGTGACGACGTACGCGGCGCTCGAGATGCTCGGTCCTTCCTTCACCTGGAAGACCGAGGCGTACGCCGACGGGCCGACGCGGGGCGACGTTCTCGACGGTGACCTGGTGCTGCGCGGCACGGGCGATCCGAAGCTCACGATCGAGAATTTCTGGCTGCTGCTGCGCGCGCTGCGCGAGCGCGGGCTGCGCGAGATCCGCGGCGATCTCGTCCTCGACCGCGGCTACTTCGCCGCCGGGCCCTACGATCCCGGAAAATTCGACAACGAGCCCGCGCGCGCGTACAACGTCGGCCCGGACGCGCTGCTCGTGAACTTCAACGCGATCCGCTTCCATTTCGTCCCGGACCTGGAAAGCAAGTCGCTGCGCGTGATCCCGGAGCCCCGCCCGGCACAGCTCGAGCTGCGCGCCCCGGTGGCCTTGTCCGACGCGCCGTGCGGCGACTGGCGCTCGCAGATCAAAGCGCAATTCGAGTCGAACGACGCGAGCGCCCGCGTGACTTTCGGCGGCACCTATCCCGCCGCGTGCGGCGAGAACACCTGGAACGTCGCCCTGCTCTCGCACGACTCCTACGTCTGGGGCCTGTTCCGGGAGCTGTGGCAGGAGCTCGGTGGCTCGTTCAAGGGCGGCGTGCGCGGCGGCACCGTTCCGCCCGGCGCGCGCCTGCTCTACAGCGCCGAGTCGCCGCCGCTCTCGGAAGTCGTGCGCGACATCAACAAGTTCTCCAACAACGTGATGGCGCGCCAGCTGTTCCTCACCTTGTCGGCCGAGGCGCTGCACGTGCCCGGCGGCGAGCGTCTGTCCGAGCGACTGGTCCGGGACTGGGCCCTGCGCAAGGGCATCGCCGCCGATGAGATCGCCCTGGAGAACGGCGCCGGCCTGTCGCGCAGCGACCGCATCAGCGCGATGACGTTCGGCAAGCTGCTCGTCGCGGCCTGGCACAGCCCGGTCATGGCCGAGCTCGTCGCGTCGATGCCCGTCGTCGCCGCCGACGGCACCATGCGCAGGCGCCTGCACGGGACGGACGTCGCCGGGCAGGCGCACGTCAAGACGGGAACGCTCGCCGGCGTGCGCACCCTCGCGGGTTACGTGCTCGCGCGCGACGGCCGCAGGTTCGTCGTCGTATTCCTGATCAACCATCCGAACGCCGCCGCCGCCGAGGCGGCGCAGGACCAGCTGCTGCGCTGGGTCTACGACGCCGGCCGCGGCGCGGCGCGCCCGACCGCACGTGGCAAGCGAGCCGCGTATCGATCCGAGGACCGACCGCAAATCCGCGAATAATTCGCTCCCGCGGGGCTCGTTTGTTGCTCCGGCGTTTCCCTATGCGATATCATCGGTCGGTCGAGGCAGACACGTTTTCAACGCCAACGAATCAGGGAGCCCGATGAAAAATCTCACATGGCCGTGTGTCGTGGCCGCGTTGCTCGCCGGTTCTAGCTCGTTCTCCTACGCGCAGGACAAGAACGCGCTCGAGGGCGCCTACGTCGGCCTCGGCGCCGGTGCGACGCGCGCGCGATTCGTGCAGGACGATTTCGCGACCGGGCTGTCGGGCATCGAAGAGAGCAAGGACGGAACCGACAAAGGCTACAAGCTGACCTTCGGCGCCAAGCTGAGCCGCTACTGGGCGCTCGAGGTGGGTCGGACCAGCTTCGGCAAGTTCTCGCACACCTACGACGGCACCGGCAGCGGCATCGGCTCCGTCGTCGAGACCTACAAGTCGGCCGGGTGGTGGGGCAGCGTGCTCGCGATCCTTCCCATCGGCAACAGCTTCTCGCTCTTCGGTCGCCTCGGTGAGATGAAGTCGGTCACGACGACCGAATCGACCAACGCGACCGGCACGATCATCGATACGCTGGCGGCCAACGGCGTGCCCGTGAGCGGCACGAAGAGCAAGCTCAGCACCATTCTCGGGGTCGGCATGCAGATCGATTTCCCCGGGAAGCTCGGCCTGCGCATCGAGGCCGAGGACTACGGCACTGTGGGCGATTCCGACAACACCGGCCGCGCCCGCATGCGGATGGCCACCGCGAGCCTGATGTACCGCTTCTGAGCGGCCCGCGCGCCGCGCGAAGGCGGCGCGCCGCCGGCGCCTCAGAGTCCCAGGTCCTTCCACATCGCGTCGACGCGGCGCTTGACCGACTCGTCCATGGCGATCGGTCTGCCCCAGACGCGCGCCGTCTCCGCGGGACCCTTGTGGGTCGCGTCGAGGCCCATCTTCGAGCCGAGTCCGGCGGCCGGGCTCGCGAAGTCCAGGTAATCGATCGGCGTGTTCTCGACGATCGTGGTGTCGCGCGCGGCGTCCACGCGCGTCGCGACCGCCCAGACGATCTGCTTCCAGTCGCGGACGTCGACGTCGTCGTCGACGACCACGATGAACTTCGTGTACGTGAACTGCCGCAGGGCGCTCCAGATACCGAGCATGACGCGCCTCGCGTGCCCGGGATACTGCTTCCTGATGCTCGCGACCGCGAGCCGGTACGAGCACGCCTCGGGCGGCAGGTAGAAGTCGACGATCTCGGGAAGCTGCTTCTGCAGGATCGGGACGAAGATCTCGTTCAGCGCGGCGCCCAGCACGGCGGGCTCGTCGGGCGGGCGCCCGGTGTAGGTGGAATGGTAGAGCGGGTCCCGGCGCGTCGTGACGCGCCGCACGGTGAAGACCGGAAACCGCTCGCGCTCGTTGTAGTAGCCGGTGTGGTCGCCGAAGGGTCCCTCCTCGGCCGTCTCGCCGGGGCGGATCTCGCCCTCGAGCACGATCTCGGAGGCCGCCGGCACGTGGAGATCGCTGCCGAGGCACTTCGCGGTCTCGGTCTTCGCGTTGCGCAGCAGGCCCGCGAACTCGTATTCCGAGAGCGTATCGGGCACGGGCGTGACGGCGGCGAGTATCGTCGCGGGATCGGCGCCGAGCGCGACCGCAACCGGGAAAGGCTCGCCCGGGTGCGCCGCGCAGTGGTCGGCGAAGTCGAGCGCGCCGCCGCGGTGCGCGAGCCAGCGCATGATGAGCTTGTCGCGCGCGATGAGCTGCTGGCGGTAGACGCCGATATTCTGCCGCGTCTTGCGCGGGCCGCGCGTCACCGTCAGGCCCCAGGTGAGGAGCGGCCCGGCGTCGCCGGGCCAGCACGTCTGCAGCGGCAGCCGCGACAGGTCCACGTCGGAGCCTTCGCGGACGATCTCCTGGCACGGCGGCGAGCGCACCTCTTTCGGCGCCATGTGCATCACCTGCCGGCCGATCGGCAGCCAGCGCTCGAGCGCGTCGCGGACGCCTTTGGGCGGCTCGGGCTCCTTCAGGAACGCGAGCAGCGTTCCGATCTCCCGCAGCGAGGCGACCGGATCGACCGCGGCGTCGGCGCCCATCGCCAGCGCCACGCGCCGCACCGTGCCGAACAGGTTCGCGACCACGGGAATCGAATGCCCGGACGGACGCTCGAAGACGAGCGCCGGACCGCCCGCGCGCAGCACGCGGTCGCAGATCTCGGTCATCTCCAGGCGCGGGTCCACTTCGGCGCGCACGCGCTTCGCCTCGCCGAGCGCCTCGAGCCGCGCGAGGAACGCACGCAGGTCGCGGTCGGCCACTAGACCACCGTGGCCGCGGCGCCGCCATCCATCGGGATGTTGGCGCCGGTCACGTAGCTCGCGCGGTCCGAGGCGAGGAACACCGCCACCGCCGCGATCTCCTCCGGAGTGCCGTAGCGGCCGAGCGGGATCGACTGCTCGCCGCGCCGCCGCGCCTCGTCGGGCGATATGCCGGCGGTCCTGCCCTCCGCCTCGAAGCGCCCGGTCACGCGCTCGGTCAGCGTGACGCCCGGATTGATCGCGTTCACGCGCACGCCCTTCTTGCCGTACGCGGCCGCGAGCCCGGCCGAGAGCAGCATGAGCGCGGCGTTCGCCGCGCCGCCCGCGAGGTGCGCGGGGCTCGCGATCTTGCCCCCCTGGCCGACGATGTTGACGATCGCGCCGCGGCCGCGCGCCGCCATGCCCGGCAGCACGGCCTGCATCGCGTGCACGTAGGTGAAGTACTTCGCGTCCATCGCGTCGTGCCACGCCTGCATGTCGAGCTCCTCGGGCGAATGCCGCCTCGCCGCGCCCGCCGAGTTCACGAGGACGTCGATCGCGCCCGCGCGGCGCTCGAGCTCGGCCACTGCCGCCATCGCGCCGCGCGGGTCGCCCAGGTCGGCGGCGATCGACGTCACGTCGTGTCCTTTCGCCCGCAGCTTCGCCTCGGCCGCCGCCAGATTGTCGCGACTGCGCGAAGCGATCGCGACGCGCGCGCCTTCCGCGGCGAACGCGCCGGCGCAGGCCAGGCCGATCCCCTTGCTGCCGCCGGTGACGAGCACGACACGCCCCTTCAGACCGAGATCCACGGATAGAGTCCTTTCGTCGCGAAGTCGGCGAAGATTCCGGCGAAGACCACCGCGCCGACCCAGTTGTTCTGGTTGAACGCCTTGAAGCACGCGTCGCGATCGCGCGTGCGGACGAGGCGGTAATGGTGGAGCATGAGGGCGCCCGCGACGGCGAGGCCGCCGTAGTACAGCGGGCCCATGCGGTAATGCGTCCCGATGCCGGCGAGCACCGCCAGCGTGGCCGCGTAGCAGATCATCACCGCGGCGACGTCGAAGCGGCCGAACGTGATCGCGGCCGTCTTGATACCGATGCGCACGTCGTCGTCGCGGTCGACCATCGCGTATTCGGTGTCGTACGCGACCGCCCAGAAGATGTTCGCGAGCAGAAGCATCCACGCGACCGCCGGCACGATCCCCAGGACGGCCGCGTACCCCATGGGAATTCCGAAGCCGAAGGCGATGCCCAGGTAGGCCTGGGGCAAGGCGAGGAAGCGCTTGGTGAGCGGATAGGTCGCGGCGAGCCCCAGGGCCGCGAACGACAGGATGATCGCGAGACGATCGAGCGTCAGGACGAGCCCGAAAGCCGCGAGCGACAGAAGCGCGGCGAGGACGAGCGCCTCGCCGCGCCCGAGCGCGCCGGCCGCGAGCGGCCGCTCGCGCGTGCGCTTCACCTTGGCGTCGTATCGCCAGTCGGCGATATCGTTCATCACGCAACCCGCCGAGCGCATCAGCAGCGTGCCGAGCATGAAGATCCATACGATCCAGGCGTCCGGGCGTCCCGCCGACGCGAACCACAGGGCCCACAGCGTGGGCCACAGCAGCAGCAGCGTGCCGATCGGCTTGTCGAGGCGCATCAGGCGCTCGTACAGCGTGATGCGGTCGGCGATGGCGCGCAATCTCATGGCGGGGGAATTCTAGCGCGCCGGACGCTCATGCCCGCAGGAACTCGACGCGGCCGCCGAGCCAGCGATCGAGGTGACGTTGGGCGGATCCCGGGTGCTCGTCGAGCAGCCGCTCGGCAGCGCCGCTCGCGAGCTCGACCAGGTCCGCGTCGGCGACGAGGTCCGCGAAGCGCAGCAGCGGAGCGCCGCTCTGGCGCGAACCGAGCACCTCGCCCGGTCCGCGCAGCGCCAGGTCCTCGCGCGCGATCGCGAAGCCGTCGGTGTTCTCGTAGATGACGCGCAGGCGCCGGCGCGCCGCGTCTCCGGGCGGGTTCTGGAACAGCAGCACGCACACCGACTGCTCCGCGCCGCGGCCGACGCGGCCGCGCAGCTGGTGGAGCTGCGCCAGGCCGAAGCGTTCGGCGTGCTCGATCACCATGAGCGAGGCGTTCGGGACGTCGACGCCCACCTCGACGACGGTGGTCGCGACCAGCAGCTGGATCTCCCCCGACACGAACGCCGCCATCGTCGCCGCCTTCTCCGCGGGCTTCAGCTTTCCGTGGAGCAGCCCCACCCGCAGATCGGAGAGCTCGGCACCGAGGGCCGCGTGCGTCTCGAGGACGGTCTGCAGCTGCAGCTGCTCCGATTCCTCGATCAGCGGGCAGATCCAGTACGCCTGGCGCCCCGCGCGGCAGGCCTCGCGGATGCGCCGCACCACCTCGGCGCGACGCGAGTCCGCCACGAGCTTGGTGATCACCGGCCGGCGCCCCGGCGGCAGCTCGTCGATCACCGAGACATCGAGATCGGCATAGAAGCTCATCGCGAGCGTCCGCGGAATCGGCGTGGCGCTCATCATGAGCACGTGCGGCTCGGCGCCCTTCGCCCGCAACGCCAGCCGCTGCTCGACGCCGAAGCGGTGCTGCTCGTCGACGATGGCGAGCCCGAGCGCACGCAGCCGCGCCTTCTCCTGGATGAGCGCGTGCGTCCCGACGACGACCGGGGCCTCGCCGGACGAGGCCGCGGCGAGCGCCGCCTTTCTCTCCCTGGCCGACTGACCTCCGCCCAGCCACGCGACCGGAAGGCCGAGCGGCCCGAGCCATTCGGCGAACTTGCGGTAATGCTGCTCGGCGAGGATCTCGGTGGGCGCCATCACGGCCGCCTGCAGGCCGTGCTCGACGGCGCGCAGCGCGGCGAGCACGGCGACCACGGTCTTGCCGCTGCCGACGTCGCCCTGGAGCAGCCGGTGCATCGGATGCGGCTGGGCGAGGTCGCGCTCGATCTCGCTCCAGGCGCGGCCTTGCGCGCCGGTCAGGCGAAACGGCAGCCGCTCGACCAGCGCCGCGGTGTGCGTGCGCTTCGGGGCGAGCGCGCGGGCGGCCCTCGCCTTGCGCTCGCGGTAGTGCCTGCGCATCGACAACTGCTGCGCGAGCAGCTCGTCGAACTTGACGCGCCGCCACGCCGGCTCGGTGCGCGCGAGCAGGTCGTGGCTGTCCGCGCCGGGCAGCGG
>Ga0070741_10003166_pt1 | contig 41640 bp, 57 predicted proteins | sample Coa_R1_4_FD_66440 | JGI IMG/M metagenome (GOLD analysis project Ga0070741, IMG submission 66440) | Surface soil microbial communities from Centralia Pennsylvania, which are recovering from an underground coalmine fire - Coalmine... | ecosystem: Environmental > Terrestrial > Soil > Unclassified ... | reverse complement strand
CAACGTCAACCTCACCGTGGAGCTGATCGTGCCGGTGGCGCTGGAGCAAGGCTCGAAGTTCGCCATCCGCGAAGGCGGCCTGACCGTCGGCGCAGGCGTCATCACCAAGATTATCGAGTAGGCCGAATATGACCAAGCAAAAAATCCGCATCCGCCTCAAAGCCTACGATCATCGTGTGCTTGATCAATCCGCCAAACGCATTGTCGAAACCGCCGAGCGTTCCGGCGCCCATGTGATCGGCCCCGTACCCTTGCCAACCAAGGTGGAACGCTTTACAATACGGCGCTCTGCTTTCATTGATAAAGACTCGCATGAGCACTTTGAAATCCGCACACACAATCGTTTGATTGACGTTCTTGATCCGGATTCAAAAACGATTGACATGTTGATGCGCCTCAACCTGCCTGCGGGTGTGGACATTGAGATTAAGATTTAGTGCGTAATTCATAATCCGTAATTACAGATCGCGAATTACGGATTACTTTCGACAGCGCAAGAACGGCTCTGTGCGGGACCTCCAAAACACTGCGCGTCCCGCCGGATCGTTTGACTGCGTTGCCCGGAGATGATGCAGACCAAGCCCGGTCTGACAGTCTCGCAAAAACTTTTGAAGGAGAAAACAGATCATGTTAAAAGGGCTGATTGGCAAGAAGATCGGCATGACCCAGATCTTCGATGATCAAGGTGTGGCTTATCCCGTCACACTCATCGAAGCTGGGCCATGTTACGTTACCCAGGTGCGCAAGCCGGAGAAAGAGGGCTACTCTGCGGTGCAACTGGGCTTTGGTGAGGTCCACCCCAAACGCCTGACCAACGGCGAATTGGGACACCTCAACACCAACAAAATTCCTCCTCTGCGCATCCTGCGCGAATTTCGCACGAAGACCCCGGAAGTGAACATCGGCGACAAAGTGACCGTTGACGTATTTGCGGTCGGCGAGCGCGTGGATGTGGTTGGTGTCAGCAAAGGCAAGGGTTTTGCAGGTGTCGTGAAACGCCATCATTTCCACGGAATGGACGCCACACACGGGACCTCGGACCGGAATCGCGCGCCAGGCTCCAACTCATCTGGAACCACTCCCGGCCGCGTCTATCGCGGTTCGCGCCGCGCGGGTCACATGGGTGTGGATCGCGTCACCGCGCAAAATTTGAAAGTGGTCATGGTGGACGCGGAACGCAACCTGATCGGCGTGCACGGCGCAGTGCCGGGCGGCAAGGGGAGTCTGGTCGTGCTGAAAGAGACGCGCAAGCAGTAGGCGCTGAGGAAACAGGAAGAATAGCCATGAAAGTAGATGTTCTTAACATGCAAGGCGAGAAGGTCAAGCAGGTGGAACTGCCTGCCGCGATCTTTGAAGCCAAAGTGAATGTGGACCTGATGCATCAGGCGTATCAGCGTCAGATGGCCAACGCCCGCCTCGGAACACACGAAACCAAGACCCGACATGAAGTCGCCGGTGGAGGCCGCAAGCCGTGGAAACAGAAAGGGACTGGCCGCGCCCGCCAGGGGTCCACGATTGCCGCGCAGTGGGTTGGTGGCGGACGCATCCACACGCCGCATCCGCGCAAGTACACACAGACCATGCCAAAGAAGATGCGTCAGGCCGCTTTGCGCTCGGCTCTGTCAGTTAAAGCCGCGGAGTCTGGAATCGTGGTCGTTGATGAATTGAAGTTCGATGATCTCAAAACAAAAGTGATGGCGGCCGCGTTGAATAACATTGTTGGTTCTGCCAGCGCGTTGGTTCTGATGCCGGCAAAAGACGAAACGTACGATAGCACGGCCCGCGTCGCGAGCAACATCCCCGACGCAAAGATATTGCTGGCCTCCTATGTGAATGTTCGCGATTTGCTCGGTTATGACAAAGTTATTATGCCGCTCAAAACGCTCGATGTTCTATCGGCGCATTTGGGTAAGGAGTAGACCATGACGACGATTTATGATGTGATTCGCCGTCCGCTGGTGACTGAAAAGTCCAGCTGGCAATCTGGCAAATTGGCTCAGTATTCATTCGAAGTCGCGGTAGATGCGACTCGCACGCTGGTGAAGGATGCCGTTGAAACCATGTTCGATGTGGATGTCTTGCGCGTCAACATTCTCAATGTGCCTGCCAAACGCGGGCGCCGCTCGCGCTCCCGCCGTCTCTTGGTGCGGAAGCCGGCTTTCAAGAAAGCAATCGTAACCCTTGCCGAGGGACAGACCCTCGAGATCTTTGAAGGGGTGAAGTAATGGCTGTAAAAAAATACAAACCCACGACTCCCGGCCAGCGCGGCATGACGGGATACACCTTTGAAGAAATCACCAAATCCACGCCTGAGCGTTCGCTGATCGTTTCGCTCGGACGGGAGGGTGGCCGCAACACTTATGGCCGCGTGACGGTCCGTCATCGCGGCGGTGGTCATCGCCGCCTCACCCGCCTTGTGGATTTCAAACGCGAGAAATTTGGCATTCCCGCCAAAGTCGCGGCGATTGAATATGATCCGAATCGCACCGCCCGCTTGGCCCTGCTTCATTATGTAGACGGTGAGAAGCGTTACATCGTGGCTCCAATTGATTTGCGAGTCGGCGATACAGTGATGTCCGGTCCGAACGCGGAGATTCGCGTGGGCAATTGTCTGCCAATTGCGAATATCCCGGTCGGTACGTTGATCCATAACATTGAATTGAAAGAAGGCCGCGGCGGACAAATCGTCCGCTCGGCGGGCGGGGCGGCGCAACTCCTCGGGAAGGAAGGCGATTTCGCGCAAGTCCGCCTTCCGTCCGGCGAGGTGCGGTTGATCCGTCAAGTTTGTTATGCCACGATTGGGACTGTCGGCAATCTTGACCACAGTAATATCAAGCTGGGCAAGGCTGGCCGAAAACGTCACAAAGGGATTCGTCCCGCAGTGCGCGGCTCTGCCATGACCCCGCGCGATCACCCGCACGGCGGTGGTGAAGGTCGCCAGCCCATCGGTATTTCAGGCCCGAAGTCTCCGTGGGGCAAGCCGACGCTTGGTTACAAAACCCGCCGCAACAAGAAGACCGATCAGTACATTGTGCGCCGCCGCAGTAAGACGAATCGCTAGGCGCTGAGAGTCAGAGGTAGATATGTCTCGTTCCCTGAAAAAAGGTCCGTTTGTTCAGCCGAAGCTGTTGAAGCGCATCGAGGCGATGAACCAGAAAGGCGAAAAGAAAGTGATTCGCACCTGGAGCCGCGCCAGCGTGATCTTCCCTCAGATGGTTGGACACACGATTGCCGTCCACGATGGACGCCGCCATGTTCCGATCTACATCACGGAAAATATGGTCGGCCATCGTTTGGGTGAGTTTGCTCCCACCCGCACCTTCCGCGGACATCAGACGGCCGCGGCCGCCGCAGAAAAAGCGACTGCGGCTCCAGCCCCGGCGGCGGAGGCGAAGTCATGACACACGATATCAAGGCTGAACTCAATTTCCTGCCGCAATCTGCCCAGAAGGTGCGCCTCGTGATTGACATGGTGCGTGGTATGGGCGCCAATGAAGCATTGGAGACTCTGCGTTTTGCCAATAAACGCGCAGGCGAACCTGTGCTGAAGTTGCTAAAATCTGCTGTGGCGAACGCGGAGGAAAACTTTGGCGTGAGCCGGGACGATTTGTATGTTGCGCAGATATTTGCGAATGAAGCGCCCACCCGCAAGTGGCGCCGCTTTGGCGCACGCGGCCGCTTCAAACCCGTGCTTCGCCGCCAGTCGCATATCACCGTCGTCCTGCGCGAGCGCGGGTCGTAGAAAGGATTAAAGAACTTATGGGTCGCAAAGTACATCCGATTGGTATGCGTCTTGGCATCAATCAGCCCTGGCATGGACGCTGGTTCGCAGAAGGCAAGACCTATCGCGAGCAACTGCATCAGGATTTTGCCATTCGTTATTTATTGATGGGTGGCACGTCCAAGGGCGGGGCGGCAATGAACGCCAAAGTCCGCAAACTGCGCAAGGAATTGCCTGAGATGGTTTTGAACGGAAAGGCCGGCATCTCCCGCATAGATGTTGAACGCTTTCCCGGCAAGATTCGGATTGCCATCCATACTGCCAAGCCCGGCATCCTGATCGGACGCAAAGGCGAGGGCGTGAAGAAGATTCGCGTTGCCCTCGAAGCATTGATTGGGAAAAAGATTGATCTTGACATCAAAGAAATCAGTTCGCCTGATACCGACGCGATGCTGGTTGCCAAGAATGTGGCCGATCAATTGGAACGCCGCATTGCTTATCGCCGCGCCATGAAGCGCGCCATTCAGCAGGCGATTCGCCAGGGCGCACAAGGAATCAAGATCATGGTAGGTGGTCGCTTGGGGGGCGCGGAAATGTCGCGCGATGTGTGGCTGCGCGAAGGCCGTGTCCCTTTGCAGACTCTGCGCGCCAACATTGATTTCGCCAAGACCGAAGCTCTGACCACATATGGTCAGATCGGCGTGAAGGTCTGGATTTACAAAGGCGAGGCTGTACCTGAGGAAATACAGGAAAAAGCCGAGACGACAACCGAAGGTGTGTACGTCAGTGAGTAGAGAATACGAGAGAGAATAGAGAATAGAAAGTAGTCTCTAATCTCTGCTCTCTAGTATCTGTGGAGAAGTAATTATGTTGATGCCAAAACGTGTCAAGTGGCGCAAGCAAATGCGCGGTCGCATGAAGGGCAAGGCCCTGCGCGGCGCGGAAGTTTCATTCGGTGAGTATGGGCTGATGGCTCTCGAGCCGGGCTGGGTCACCGCGCGCCAGATCGAGGCCGCCCGCCGTGTGATCGTGCGCGAGATGAAGCGCCGAGGCAAGGTCTGGATTCGCATCTTCCCGGCCAAGCCGTACACTCATCGTCCGCCCGAAACCCGCATGGGTTCGGGTAAAGGCGGTGTTGAATATTATGTGGCCGTTGTGAAGCCGGGCCGCATTATGTTTGAAGTCGGCGGTCTGCCTGTTGATCAGGCGGTCGCCGCCTTGAAAGGCGCGCAATACAAATTTTCCATCAAGACCAAAGTCGTGAGCAGTCATGAGGCAGGAGAGTAAGCGATGAACGCCACAGAGATACGACAAATGTCCGTGGAACAGATCCATTCCAAGCTCTCCGATACGCGCGAGGAATTGATGAAACTGCGCTTTCAACAGGTGACCGGCCAATTAACCGATACCAGCCGCTTGCGCGCCCTGCGCCGCGATATCGCGCGCTTGGAAACGATCCTGAATGAAATGTCACGCGCGGCTGTCGAAGAAGGTGAAGCATGAACAATCGTCGTCGAATCGTTGGGAAGGTCACCAGCAACAAAATGACCAAGACCGTGGTGGTGGAGATCGTGCGCAAGTTCCGCCATCCGCTTTACAAGAAGGTCGTATACGCGAGCAAGCGCGTCAAGGCGCATGACGAGATCGGCTGTCAGGTTGGAGATGAGGTTCAGATTGTTGAATCCGCTCCGTTGTCCCGCGAGAAGCGCTGGGTGGTTGAGTCTGTCATCAAGCGCGAAGTTCGCACGGCGGATGCCGGCGTGGATGCGGTCGCATCTGCCGACATCCCAACCGAGGCCAAGCCGGAGGAATAGTTCATGATCCAGCATGAGTCTCGATTGAAAGTTGCGGATAACAGCGGCGCGCGCGAACTGCTCGTCATCCATGTGCTTGGCGGCTCGACGCGCCGATACGGTCACATCGGGGACGTGGTAGTGGCCACCGTTAAATCGGCCTCACCCCAGGGGACGGTGAAGAAAGGCGAGATTGTCCACGCCGTGATCGTGCGCCTGACCAAAGAGTGGCGGCGCGAAGACGGCTCGTACATCCGCTTTGACGATAACGCCGCGGTGATTTTGGATGCCGATGGACAGAACCCGAAAGGCACGCGCATCTTTGGGCCAGTGGCGCGTGAATTGCGCGATAGGCAATTTATGAAGATCGTATCGCTGGCGCCGGAAGTTCTGTAAGGAGTTATGCAATGAGAGCAAAGATTCGCAAAGGCGATACTGTTGAAATTATCAGCGGCCGCCTCGAAGATAAAGGCAAGCGAGGCGAAGTTATAAATGTGCTGACCAAGGATGGTCGCGTGGTGGTGCAGGGCGTGAACATTCGCACCAAGCATCAGAAGCAGGTGCAGACCCAGGCGGGCCGCCAGATGAACCCGGGCCGTATTCAGTTCGAGGGACCGATCCATATCTCGAATGTGATGCTGGTCTGCCCGAAGTGCGGCGAGACCGTGCGCGTTGGCATTCAGCGCGATGAGACCGGTGCACATCGTGTTTGCAAAAACTGTGAACAACTGATTGATTAGGCCGTGGAGCGTTGACGATGAATAGAATGGAAGAACGTTATCAGAAAGAAATAGCCCCGGCCCTCTTCAAGGCGTTCAATTTCAAGAACGTCATGCAGGTGCCGCGCATTGAAAAGGTCGTAGTCAATATCGGCCTTGGCGAAGCGATGGATAACCCCAAGGCGCTCGAGGCGGCAGTGAGCGACCTGACTGCCATTACCGGTCAGAAGCCTGTGACGACCAAGGCGCGCAGGGCCATTGCCAACTTCAAATTACGCGAAGGCCGTTTGATCGGCGCGAAGGTCACCCTGCGCGGCGATCGGATGTGGGCGTTCCTTGACCGTGTGTTGAACATTGCCCTGCCGCGCGTGCGCGACTTCCGCGGCGTTTCGGCCAATGCCTTTGATGGACGCGGGAACTACACTCTCGGTCTCAAAGACCAGCTGGTGTTCCCTGAGATCGAATACGACAAAATTGATAAACTGCGCGGCATGGAGATCACCATCGTGACCTCCGCTAAAACCGATGAGCACGCGCGTGCGTTACTGCAGATGCTCGGCATGCCGTTCAGCAAGAAGGAAGCGTAACTTATGGCGAAGAAATGTATGCAATATCGTGAACTGCGCCGGCGCAATCCGGTCCAGGTCCGCAACCGCTGTCAGCGCTGCGGACGGCCGCGCGGCTACATCCGCCGGTTCGGTCTATGCCGCATCTGCTTCCGTGAACTGGCGTTGCAGGGCAAAATCCCCGGCGTCGTGAAGTCGTCCTGGTAGGCCGGGTGGAGGTAGATCATGAGTGTCAATGATCCGATTGCTGATATGTTGACTCGCGTTCGCAACGCTGTGCTGGCCGGTCAGGCTCAGGTGGCGATGCCGAGTTCCAAGATCAAAGCAGAGATTGCCAAGATTCTAAAGGATGAAGGATTCCTCGAGAGTTACGAGGTGGTGGACGGTGAGAAAGCCGACTTCAAAATCCTGCGTCTGAAGATCAAATATGTGGGCGAACGCCGCGAGCGTCGTCCGGTCCTGAGCGGAATCGAACGCGTCAGTTCGCCCGGTCGTCGCATCTATACCCGTAAGACGGACATCCCCTGGGTGCTTTCTGGCTTGGGTGTTGCGATTCTCTCCACGCCCAAAGGTGTAATGACCGGCGCGCGCGCCCGTCAGTTGGGCGTCGGCGGCGAGATCTTGTGCAAGGTTTGGTAGGAGGTAGAAGTGTCTCGCATTGGTAGATTGCCGGTCGCAATTCCGAGCGGCGTAACGGTGGACGTCAAAGGTTCGAACGTCCGTGTGAAAGGGCCGAAAGGCGAACTTCAGCGCGTCTTCTCACCGGAGATTGGAATCGCGATGGAGAATAATCATCTGGTCATCACCCGCAAATCGGACGATGCCGCCGAACGCGCTCTGCATGGCACCACCCGCGCTGTGCTTGCCAACATGGTGCATGGCGTGAGCAAAGGTTTTGAAGTTGTGCTGGAAGTGGAAGGCGTGGGGTATCGCGCTGAAATGGAAGGCAAGAATCTGGCTTTGTATGTCGGTTATTCTCATCCGGTGAAGATCGAACCCCCGGCTGGGATTGCATTTGACGCAGATCAGAAGACCCGCCAAATCAAGGTGATGGGCTTCGATAAAGAACTGGTCGGTCAGACCGCGGCGAATATTCGCAACGTGCGCCCGCCTGAGCCATATCATGGCAAAGGACTTCATTACTTGGGCGAACGTATCCGCCGCAAGGCTGGCAAGGCCGGGAAAGGAGCCGCGAAATAATGGCTAACAAGTCTCGTTCTGAAGCGCGCGCTCGTCGTCATTTGCGCGTGCGCAAAAATTTGGCCGGAACTGCACAACGTCCGCGCTTGTCCGTTTTCCGCAGTGTAGCGGAGATTTACGCGCAGGTGATTGACGATGCCGCGGGTCGCACGCTGGTCTCTGCTTCCTCGGTGGATAAAGAACTTCGTGAAAAAGTTAAAGGCATGAAGAAATCCGAGCAGGCCAAACTGGTAGGGCAGACCGTGGCTCAGCGCGCCAAGAGTAAAGGCATCACTGCGGTGGTGTTTGATCGCGGCGGCTTCAAATATATTGGACGCGTCAAGGCGTTGGCCGATGGCGCGCGCGAAGGCGGCCTGCAGTTTTAAGACAGGTAGCAACGGCTTCAGTCGCTCTATTGAACGGCTGAAATCGCCACTACGTTTTGGAGATAGATATGGCAGAAACTGAAATTGTTGAACAGCAACAGCAATATGAACAACAGGATGCCTTTGAAGAGCGCGTGATCGAGATCGCCCGCGTGGCGAAGGTAGTAAAAGGCGGACGCCGCTTCCGCTTCCGCGTGACCGTGGTGGTCGGCGATAAAAAGGGCATGATCGGCATGGGCAGTGGCAAAGCCAACGCAGTGCCAGACGCAATGCGCAAGGCGTCGGAACGCGCCCGCAGGAATCTGCGCCAGGTTAATCTTTCTGGCACGACCATTCCACACGAATCTCTCGGGATCGTGGGCGGGGCGCGCGTTTATTTGAAGCCTGCTTCCCCTGGAACCGGCGTGATCGCGGCCGGAGGCGTACGCGCCGTGCTTGAAGTAGCGGGTGTGCGCGACATCCTGACCAAGTCCATGGGCTCGGCCAATGTGCTGAACGTAGTGATGGCGACCTTCGACGCTCTGCACAATCTGCGTTCCGCGCAGGTGGAAGCCGCGCGTCGCGGCAAGAAAGTGGAAGAACTGTTGCCGTTCTGGGAACGGAGGAAGCAGAATGCCTAAGAAAGAATCTGCAGGCAAGACCCTGCGAGTCACGCTGGTTCGCAGCCCGATTGGATACACCAAGGATCAGAAAGCCACGGTACGCGCGCTCGGTCTGCATCGTATGCATCAAACCGTCGAACACAAGGACACACCCGCGTTACGGGGTATGTTGTCCAAGATCGTTCATCTTTTGAAGATTGAAGAGTAGGTCACGATGAAATTACACGACCTGAAGCCCAACGCGGGCTCAAAGAAAAATCGCAAACGCGTCGGACGCGGTATCTCTGCCGGTCAGGGCAAGACGGCCGGACGCGGCACCAAAGGTCAGGGCGCGCGCTCCGGTGAAGGCGGCCGCTTGTATCGTCAGGGCGGCAATCTGCCGTTCTATCGCCGCCTGCCGTTCATACGCGGTGAAGGCTTTACCCCGCCAAATCAAGTGACGTTCAACGAAGTGAATCTCGATCAACTGGCCGAGGTCTTCAAAGCCAACGCTGAGGTGAATCCAGAATCGCTTTCAGACGCGCACCTGCTCAGGGATCCGCGCAATCCGGTCAAAGTCTTGGGAAGAGGCGAGTTGAAAGTCGCGTTGAAGGTTAAAGTCCATCGCGTCAGCGCCAGTGCAAAGTCCAAGATCGAAGCGGCTGGCGGTTCCGTCGAAATGATTCAGTGAGTGGCGTAGGAGATTTCTTATGCAGGCACTGTTGACAGGTCTCTCGCGTGTTTGGAAATCGGAAGATATCCGACGCAAGTTGCTGATCTCGCTGGGCATTCTGGCTTTGTATCGCCTTGTGGCGAACCTGGTCGTGCCGGGCGTGGATTTTCAAACGTTGACCGCGTTCCGCAAGGCTGGGACAGGGTCAGGCGGTTTCCTTGATTTCCTCGACCTTCTGTCGGGCGGGACGGTTTCGAACTTTTCCATCCTCTCGATGGGTGTATATCCATACATCACGGCGCAAATCATTTTGCAATTGCTGATTCCGATCATCCCCGCCCTTCAGCGCCGGATGCAGGAAGACCCGCGTGAAGGCCGCCAGTGGATGGAACGCTGGACATATTATCTGGCCGTTCCGATGGCCGCGCTTTCCGCAATCGGTCAGATCAATATTTTCAATCAACTCTCCGTGCAGGGACTTGGAAAACAAATTGTCCCGTTTGGGTTTACCAGCGATCTGTGGTTGTCATCCACAGCGGTGTTGTTGTCCATGACGGCTGGGACGATGTTTGCCATCTGGCTCGGCGAATTGATCTCCGAATACGGCATCCGCGGTCAGGGACTTTCGCTGATCATCTTCGCGGGTATCGTGGCGCGCATGCCCGCTAATTTGTACCGCCTATTAGTAGACCCGACCACGCGCTGGTTCCTGTTGATATTCACCTTGGTTGTCATCATTGCGACCATCTATGCCATTGTCTTCGTTCAGCAGGGACGCCGCAATGTGCCGGTCATGTACCCGGGGCGCCGCATGGGAAATCGTATGTCCATGCCGGTGAAAGGCACACTGCCTCTGATGGTCAATCTGGCAGGCATGATTCCGTTGATCTTCGCCAGCGCCATCTTGCAATTTCCGGCCATCATTGCCAGCTATTTCATCAATTCTACAAATCCGGGTGTCGCGAGTTTCGCCAATTCCGTTCAGCAGACCCTCGGTGGTACGGGCACAAATAACTGGGTGTACTGGTTGTTGTACTTCCTGATGGTTGTTTCGTTCACCTTCTTCTACACCTCGGTTTTGTTTGAACAGCAAAACTACGGCGATAACTTGAAGAAGGCCGGCGCGCAAATTCCCGGCGTGCACACCGGAGATATGACGCAAAAGTATCTCAACAAGGTTCAGCAACGCATCACGCTGCCGGGCGCGTTGTTCCTCGGGGTGGTGGCCGCCATGCCGTTTATTCTGAGTAAGATACTGGCGCTGTTCAATATCGGTCAGGCTTCGGCCTCCACCGGCCTCTTCCTCGTTTCATCGGCGGGCTTGCTCATCGTCGTCGGCGTTGTACGTGATACGTTCATGAACATCGAAGCCGAGTTGAAGCTACACGGCTACCAGGACTCACTGCTTATTCACTAAGAAGGATCCATATGGCGACCTACATCGTTCTTCTCGGACCTCCAGGTGTTGGCAAGGGAACACAGGCAAAAATTCTGTCTGAAAAAACCGGTCTCGCGCATATATCTTCGGGAGACTTGTTTCGGGAGAACCTGAAGAACGAAACGGATTTGGGCAAACTCGCCAAGTCTTACATGGACAAAGGCGAACTCGTGCCCGATGATGTGACCATCGCCATGATCAAAGACCGCCTCTCACGCGCGGACTGCAAAGCGGGCGCCATTTTAGACGGCTTTCCCCGCACCCCGGTTCAAGCGGACGCACTTCAGAAGTTGCTGGTGAGTTTGAATGGCGACGTGAATGTGGTCCCGTTTATTACCGCCGATCCGAAAATCCTGATTGAACGTTTGTCGGGCCGCTGGACGTGCAAGGCGCAGGGTCACATTTACAACGAGAAATTCAATCCGCCGAAAGTCGCTGGCAAGTGCGACATTGATGGCTCCGAACTTTATCAGCGCGATGACGACAAAGCCGAGACGGTGACGAATCGAATCAAAGTGTATCTGGAGCAAACCACACCGCTCATTGATTATTACCGCGCGCAAAAAAAACTGATTGAAATTGACGGCATGCAACCGATTGAAAAAGTCACAGATAAACTGCTGTCTGCAATAAAGAATTGATTTATGAACTCTGGTCGTCAAATCCATATCAAAAGCCCCGCCGAACTAAAAATTATGCGCGAGGCGGGTCGCATTAATGCTGAAGTTCTGGCGACCGTTAAAAATTTGATACAGCCCGGTGTTTCGACAGCCGACCTCAACGCGGCTGCTGAGGAAGTGCTGAAGAAACACGGTTGTTATTCGCCTTTCAAAGGCTACAGTCAGCCGCCGTACCCCGCCTCGATCTGCACCAGCATCAATGAGGAGTTGGTACACGGCATTCCGAGTAGAAAGAGAATCCTGCGCGAAGGCGACATCATCTCCGTGGATAGCGGAACGGTGTACCAGGGCTTCGTAGCGGACTCGGCGTTCACTGTCGGAGTCGGGGAGATTTCTCCCGAGGCGAAAAATCTGCTGGAGATCACGCAGGGCGCACTGGCCGCCGCCATTGACAAGATGCGCGTCGGCAATCGCACCGGTGATGTTTCAGCGGCGATCCAAAATTATGTCGAAAGCCGCGGCTTGCACGTTACGCGTGAATACACGAGTCACGGCGTCGGACGCGAGATGCACGAAGGGCCGATGGTACCCAATTTCGGGTCCGCGGGAACCGGATTGCCTCTCAAGCCCGGAATGACCATCGCCATCGAACCGATGGTATTGATCGGGACGCATGCAACCCGCGTCTTACGCGATCAGTGGACGGTCGTCTCGGCAGACAAGTCATTGACGGCGCACTTCGAGCATTCGGTGGCTGTCACCGAAGGAGAGCCCCTCATCCTGACTGTCCCATGAGTTGTCTGGAAGAGAGTCGTTTCACTGGACGCAACAGGCAACAGCCTGTATAATCACGAATTTGCTGAACGAAAGTAAGGAGTAGTTATCATGAAAGTATCACCCTCGGTTCGCAAGCGATGTGCCAAGTGCCGCATTGTGCGGCGCAAAGGGCATGTTTATATCATTTGCGAAAATCCAAAACACAAACAGCGACAAGGGTAGTGTGACCTATGGCAAGAATTGAAGGTGTTGACCTGCCCCGCAATAAGCGGGCGGAAGTGGGCCTGACCTATTTGTTTGGCGTCGGCCCAACGCGCGCGCGGGCAATTTTGGCCGCTACCAAAGTCAATCCAGATACGCGTATCAAGGATTTGACCGAGGCAGAGGTTGCCGCAATCCGCGAATTCATTTCAAAGAATTACAAAGTAGAAGGCGATCTGCGCCGCGAACAGCAGATGAACATCAAGCGATTGATCGAGATCGGCTCATATCGCGGACTTCGCCACCGCCGCAATCTGCCTGTCCGCGGGCAGCGCACCCGCACGAACTCGCGCACCCGCAAGGGCGGCAAGAAGACGGTGGCCGGACGCGGACGCCGCCGCGGTGCAAAGAAGTAATTCAGGAGTTGATGGTATATGGCTCAGAGTGTACGCTCCACGCGCCGCGCGACCGCTGGCGCCAAAAAAGGAAAGCGCAATCTGTCCTCCGGACAGGTGCATATTTTTGCGTCCTTCAATAATACGATTGTGACTGTGACAGACTCTGAAGGCAACACGGTTGCCTGGGGGTCGGCGGGTTCTGCGGGTTTCAAAGGCTCGCGCAAGAGCACACCGTTTGCCGCGCGTCTCGCCGCGGAACAGGCTTTGAAGGCCGCCCAACAATTGGGTATTCAAGAAGTGGATTTGTTCGTCAAAGGCCCCGGCCCCGGACGCGAGAATGCTATCCGCGCTGTGCAGGCCATGGGATTGAAAGTGCGCTCCATCTCGGATGTCACGCCGATTCCGCACAACGGATGCAGGCCTCCGAAGAAGCGCCGCGTGTAATTTAATGAGGTAATAAGAAGTATGGCAAAAACACTTAGCCCAGTTTGTAAACTGTGCAGACGCGAAGGCGAAAAACTGTATCTCAAAGGCGAGCGTTGTTTCACTCCCAAGTGCGCATTTGAAAAGCGTTCTTTCGCTCCCGGTCAGCATGGCAAAACCTCAGGCCGAGGCGGCAGAGCCTCCAGCACAGGCCAATCAGACTTTGCCCGCCAATTGCGCGCCAAGCAGAAAGCCCGCCGCGTGTATGGCGTGTTGGAACGCCAGTTCCGCCGATATTATGAGACAGCGCTTGGCCGCCGCGGCCTGACCGGTTTGAATCTTTTGCAGATTCTCGAATCCCGTTTGGATAATGTGATCTTTCGTCTGGGGTTCGCATCCAGCCGTTCACAGGCTCGTATGCTGGTGACGCACGGTCATTTTACGGTTAATGGCCGCCGCACCGACGTTCCTTCCATGCTCTTGAAGGAAGGCGACGAGATTGCAGTCCGCGATGGTTCTGCAAAGTTGACTTATTTCAAAGATCTGCCTGCTTTCGCTGAGAAGCGCACATCTCCTGCCTGGCTTTCCCGCGATCTCAAAAAGATGGCCGGAAACGTTTCCCGTTTCCCGGAGCGCATGGAGATTGATGGCAGTCTCAACGAGCAGTTGATCGTCGAGTATTACTCGCGCCGTTAATTCTTTGGCTTGCAGATGAATGAGACAGGATTTCCTCATCCAAATGCATTTTTCTTCTGAAGGGAAGGTGAACCGTGACGGGTGCTTCTAACATGGTCATGCCGAAGATCGAGCGCGAAGCAGAAGCTCGAAACTACGGCAAATTTGTCATCAGCCCGCTGGAGCGCGGCTATGGCGTGACGCTGGGCAATGCCCTGCGCCGCGTCCTTCTGTCCTCGCTGGACGGCGCGGCAATCACATCCATGCGTATCGGTGATGTCTTGCATGAATTCAGCGACATCCCCGGCGTGCGCGAAGATGTGATTCAGGTCACTCTGCAAATCAAGCAGATCCGGCTAAAACTGGATGGCGTGGAAAGCACGCGCATGCACCTCGAAGTGCGCGGCGAAGGCACCGTGACTGCCGCTGACATTTCCACGCCAGCCGAAGTGGAGGTCGTCAATCCCGATCTCTATCTCTTTACGGTGGATAATCCCAAAACCAAACTCGATATTGAATTCACGGTCGAGCGCGGCCGCGGCTATTCGCCGGCCAACGAACGCAGTGGACACATGCCCATCGGCGAGCTTCCTGTGGATGCCATCTACAGCCCGGTCAAGCGCGTCAATTGGGAAGTGACCTCGGCCCGTGTGGGTCAGAGCACGAATTACGATAAATTGATTTTGGAAATCTGGACGGACGGCACGATCTCACCGGAGCGCGCGTTGAGCACGTCTGCCAAGCACATCATTGATCACCTGCGTTTGATCGCCGGTATCAATGAAGAGATGCTGACGGTCGTTACCGAACGCGAAGTGGGTGGGACCCGCCTGTCCAGCGAATTGGCGGAAACGCCAGTGGAAGCCCTCGATCTTTCGGTGCGTGTCTTCAATTCATTGAAACGCACCGGCATCACCACCGTTGGCGATGTGTTGGAACTGCTTGACAAAGGCGAATCGGCGGTAATGTCCATCCGTAACTTCGGCGAGAAGAGCCTCGATGAACTGCGCCAGAAGATGCAGGAAAAGGGCTTTCTCAAAGACGAACAAACATCGGAGTAATTGAGAGATGCGACACAGTGTAGCAGGTTACAAACTTGGCCGAACATCAGGCGCGCGCATTGCTTTGCGGCGCAACCTGATGAAACAATTCTTCACCCACGAGCGGATTCGCACCACAAAGGCCAAGGCCGCCGCGATCCGCGGTGAGGCGGAACATATCATCACTATCGCGCGCAATAGCGCCAACGCCGGCGATTCCGAAAAACTTGCAGCGCGCCGTTTGATTGCGTCGAAACTCGGTGACAATCAGGTCATTCAGCGCGTGTTCGATGAGATCGCTCCTCGTTTTGCAAATCGCAACGGCGGTTACACACGCGTGACGAAACTCGGTCCGCGCCTCGGCGACTCGGCGGAGATGGTGATCCTCGAGCTCGTGGAAGAGTAATCAGTGTTCAGTAATCAGTGACCAGTACTGAAAACTGACGACTGACCACTGACGACTGGAAATGGTACGTTACAAACTCATCCTTGCGTACGATGGCACAGCCTTTGCTGGAAGTCAGCGGCAGGCGAAGCACCGGACGGTGCAGGGCGAACTTGAGAAGGCTTTACGCGGACTCGGCTGGTCGGCTCGCTCCGTGACGTTGGCCGGGCGCACCGACACGGGCGTTCACGCGTCGGGACAGGTGGCCGCGTTCGACCTCGATTGGCCGCACGACCTCGAGAAACTTCGCGATGCCCTCAACGCCAACCTGCCCGCAGACATGGCCGCGAAGGAAGTGCTGGTTGCGGACCCGAAATTTCATCCGCGTTTCTCAGCGACCTCGAGATGCTATCGTTATCGTCTGTTTTCGCAGAATGTGCGCGACCCGCTTCGAGAAAGATTTGCCTGGCGAGTATGGCCTGCCGTTGATGGCAATGTGCTGAATGAAACCGCCCGAGTCTTTTTAGGCCAGCGTGATTTCTCTGCCTTCGGTTCGCCGCCGCGCGAAGAAAGCTCCACGACGCGGACGGTGATGGCCTCGGCGTGGGAGCAGGCTGAAGGCGAGTGGCAGTACGAGGTCCGGGCCGATGCGTTTTTATATCGCATGGTGCGCAGACTTGTTTATGTGCAGGTGGCTGTCGCGCAAGGAAGATGTTCCAAAGAAATCCTGGTCAGGGCTCTTGAAAAGCCGCAGACCAAAAATGAAATCCCCGCGGGATTAGCGCCCGCCCACGGATTGACACTGGTCGAAGTGACATATTGAAACGGAGAACGAAAGTGTACAAATCGTATTATCCAAAAGCCAGCGAAATAGATCGCAAATGGTACGTGGCAGATGCCAACGGCCAGAATTTGGGCCGCTTCGCGGCGCGCATCGCCCACTATCTGCTCGGCAAGCACAAGCCGACCTTTACGCCCGGCGTGGAGATGGGCGATTATGTGGTGGTCATCAATGCCGAGCGCGTCACTGTGACCGGCACCAAGACCAGTTCGAAGATGAACACCAAAATGTACAATCATCATTCGGGCTATCCCGGCGGCTTGAAGACCGTCTCGCTGGGTGAGCAGTTGAACAAACATCCGGAGCGCGTTTTGCACGCCGCGGTATGGGGCATGTTGCCGCACAACAAAATGGGGCGCGCCCTGCTCAAGCGTTTGAAAATTTATGCCGGCCCGAATCACCCGCATCATTTGCAGAACCCTGAACCGCTTGTGGTTTCGCAGTCTGAACCATTGAAGTAGAAAGGAAATTGCACTCATGGCTGTTCAATATTACGAAGGTATTGGCCGACGCAAGGAAAGCACGGCCCGCGTCCGCGTGATGGGCGGAAGCGGCAAGTTCATGGTCAACGACAAGGAGGCCTCGGCGTTCTTCTCGCGTCTCGGCGACCTGAATGAAATCCTGCAGGCGTTCAAGGCTTGCGGTCAGGATGCGGGTAAATACGATGTCGCTGTGCATGTGACCGGCGGCGGCGTGACCGGACAGACCGACGCGGTCAAATTGGGTTTGGCGCGCGCGCTGATCAAGATCAATGCAGATTGGTCTTCGTCCCTGCGCAAGATCGGCCTGCTCACGCGCGATGCTCGCATCAAAGAGCGCAAGAAACCGGGCCTCAAGAAAGCCCGTAAGGCGCCGACCTATACCAAACGTTAGTAGTACGAAGACGAACATAATGCGTAATACGTACTGCGTAAGTTCTCTTACGTGATACGGATTACGCATTACTTGTTTAACGGAGAATATCATGTCTGGAATAACTCTGCTCGGTCTCGGCCCCGGCGATCCGAATCAGTTGACCCGCGAAGCCTGGGAGATACTTTCCTCTGCCAAGGAAATTTATCTTCGTACGCGTCAGCATCCAACAGTTCTCAATCTTCCAACCACACTCAAGATACATTCCTTCGACGATTTGTACGAAGACGGTGAATCATTTGATGAAGTCTACGCGGCTATCACAAAAAAGATTCTCGAATTGGGACGCCGCGAGGAAGGTGTGATCTACGCCGTGCCGGGACATCCATTCGTGGCCGAAGCGACCTGCCCCGAAATCGCCCGCCTCGCGCGAGACGAAGGGCTGGCTGTGCGGAGCGTCGAGGCTTTGTCGTTCCTCGAGCCGACCTTCTCTGCCCTGGGCCTTGACCCGTACCCGCGTTTGACCCTCTTCGACGCGCTGACTCTCAGCCAGTCTCACGTCCCGGCCTTCGCGCCAGACGCCCCAGTGCTGATCGCGCAAATCTATTCGCGCGTGGTCGCCTCGGAAGTCAAATCCACGTTGACGTCCATCTATCCTGATGAACATCGCGTCAAATTGATCCACGCGGCAGGGACAAAAGATCAACTCGTTGAAGACCTCGCGCTGTTTGAAATTGACCGAAGCGAGCATATCGGTCTGCTGACTTCGCTCTATGTTCCATCGCTGGGCGAAGGGACATCGTTTGAATCATTTCAGGAAATTGTCGCGCATTTGCGCGCGCCGGACGGCTGTCCGTGGGACAAAGAGCAGACTCACGCGTCGCTTCGCAAGCATCTGCTGGAAGAATCATACGAAGCGATTTCGGCGATTGACTCGGACGATTTTCACGCCATGCGCGAGGAGTTCGGTGATTTGCTTTTGCAGATCATGTTGAATGCGCAGATCGCCAGTGAGGAAGGCGAGTTCACGGTCAACGATGTGGTCAAGGGAATTTACGACAAGATCATCCGCCGCCATCCACATGTGTTCGGGGATGTCAGAGTGAATGGCGTCAGTGACGTTCTGCAGAATTGGGAGAAGTTGAAAGAAACAGAGAGAAAAGGGAAGGGGGAGAAGGAAAAAGGAATATTGGACGGCGTACCGGTGGCTTTGCCTGCCTTGAGTCAGGCGCAGGAATATCAGGACCGCGCCGCGCGCGTCGGTTTCGACTGGCCGGAGATCGAGGGCGTGCTGGACAAAATTGCCGAGGAAATTCAGGAAGTCAAAAACGCCGAGACGGATTTTCAGCTTGCGGATGAAATCGGCGATTTGTTCTTCGTTTTAGTGAACTTGGCGCGCTGGAAGAATGTGGATGCCGAGTCTGCGTTGCGGGGGACGAACATGAAATTCAAAAAACGATTCGGTTATGTGGAACAGTCCGCGAAACAACAGGGACGAAATCTATCGGATATGAAACTGGAAGAGATGGATGCACTGTGGAATGAAGCCAAGAGAATGGATTAATCCTTCCATGCAATTGTCAGCTCGCGCAATTGCGGTTCGACTTTGCTTGCCAGCTCTCGAATCTCATCTGCTTCATGCAGTAGCCCTTCGATGACTTCCGTCAGCGCGCGAAGTAGTTCAGCCTGCTCGAGCAAAGTCACAAATGATTCTGCGAACATGTCCCGAACGTCGGAGGGAAGATCATCGAAGCCTCTGCCGTTGTTGGCCGACAGGCCGCGCCGAAGACACGCCAGGTTAAGGGCGTAATCACGGGCGCCGCTGATCCAGTATTCGGCTTGCCAGTAGCGGCCGCGTTCGATGCAAAAGCGGGCGCGTAGCACGTGATGGACGGCATAACCGAAAAGTTCATGCGCCGATGGCTGTGGAGTAAAGGGTCTCTCCACAGAACTCCCGAAGAGTAATTTAAACTTTGGGCTGGTCGCGCCAAACTTGAAGGCGGGCGTGAACGAGAGATCGAATTGCAAACAGCCGGGGAGCAGAAAGACTCGATAAATGGATGGCCCGCTCGGCAGGTCGAAAAGATGCGTCGCGTCGAACTCCTTGACGAGGTTGTGAGTCCAATCCTCGAGCACGTCGTACATCGAGACATTGTCTGCAACTGCAAACGTTAGATCAAGATCAGACCAGCGATCCCCATCGCTGAGGGCAAGCGAACCGACCGCGGCGCCTGCGACGACCCGCGCGTCCTCCGCCGCCATTTGAAGGACGCGCTCGCGAATGTGATTTCGATCTTCAACACTGAACATAGCAAACTGGGTGTGATGGAATGCCTTCTGTGCCCGGCTCTTTCCAAATCGGTGAGACCGAATGGCAATCCTTTGGTTTCCATAAAGAATTATTTCTTATAATGTAACGCAACAACTCCCGAGTGAAACGTTTTCGATCCGACAAGTTTTAATGTAAGGTTCTTGCCCGATTCGAATAAGCGGGGACCTTTTCCCGCAATGATCGGATGAACGACAAAATGATACTCGTCGATGAGATTCCATTCTGCAACTTGCGATGCGATGTTCAGCCCACCAATGAAAATATTTTTTCCTGGCTGTTGTTTCAGCTTCATGATTTCTTCTCGAAGATTTGCGTGGAGGAGCGTCGTGTTGTTCCACTCCACGCTCTTCAACGTTGTTGAAAAGACAATCTTTGGTATGGAATCGAATGTACGTGCGAATTCGTTGATCGCTTTCGTTTCCGATTGATTCACTGCGACATCGTGCCAGTACGGATACATCAAGTGATACGTGTTGCGTCCGAAAATTTCAACACCTGAATCGCGCAAGAACCCGGTGAAGTACTCGTGCAATTCGTCGTCGGCGACTACCGATTCATGTCCGCAACAGCCGTCTATTGTGATGTTGATGGCAAAAATAACTTTTCTCATTTGTTCTTCTGACATTATTTTCATCCTTTATTAATTCACCTTACGCAGTGCCTTGTTGAGCGAAGCGAAACATCTTGTACTTTGGCAGTAGAGATACTTTGCCGGCCCCTTCACTTCGTTCAGCGCTTCAGCTCAGAGTGACATGCCTAAAGGTTGTTAAGTGCGCAAGGTGAATTATTAATTGAGGGAAAGAGCGCCGCGCAAAGATGAAGATTTCAAATGCCATGACTCTATTCAATTGACCTTCGCCGATCGCTGGTTGTGAACACGCGTCGATGCTCGCTTTCATTTCAATCTATTCATTTCAAGATCGACAGCGATTTTTCACTTCCGCCTGCTTGTTTATACCATCTTGGGTTAAAATACCATGAAAAAATTATAGCACAAGCAGATATTCTAATGCCTCCATCCGATCAAGGCGTTTCCAGGAATCGCTACATGTTCATCCCCCGCGCGCTCATCTTTCTGCGGCGGGGGGATTCATATTTGCTGATCAAAGGCGCCGCCACGAAAAAATTATGGGCGAATAAATACAACGGCCTCGGCGGTCATGTGGAACGCGGAGAGGATGTGCTGTCCGCGGCGCGGAGGGAGCTGAGTGAAGAAACAGGGCTTAGAGCAAGTCTTTGGTTGTGTGGAATTGTCGTTGTGGATGTGGGTGAGACCGGGGTCTGTCTGTTTGTTTTTAGCGGCGAAAGTTCCGAGGGTGAGCCAAAGCCTTCTAACGAGGGAACCGTTGAATGGGTCCCGTTTGATGCGGTGAAGAGTCTGCCTGTCGTGGAAGATTTGCCCGTCCTGCTTTCCAAAATTCATGGCATGAAGCGCGGCGATCCGCCGTTCATGGCGCGCTCGTTTTACGACTCGAATAAACAATTGCGCGTTGAGTTTGCGGAGTAATCGCTTTATTTCTTCGCGCCCCAAACAGGCAGGAACATTGTGAATGTACTGCCGCGTTCGGGCGTGCTTTCCACCTCCAGTTTGCCGCGATGCTGTTTGATTACCTGATGTGTAATCGCAAGCCCAATCCCAATCCCGCTGAATAAATTGTCGCCGCTTTTTTCGAGATGATAGAAACGGTCGAAGATGTGTGGGCGCGTATCGGGTGAAATTCCGATGCCGTGATCTTCGATGGAGACCATCAAAAAGTCGCCGCGCGGAACGAAGCGGATTTCCACATCGCCGCCTTTTGGACTGAACTTGATGGCATTGTCAATCAACGCGGTCAGGGCGCGCTCCAATGATTTCGGGTCGCCGGAGATCTGCGGTACGCTTCGCTCGCTCCTGACCTTGAGACGGACGCGGCGTTCTTCGGCCTTTTTCGCGTACTTGTCCGCCACCTGACGCGCCAGCTCCACCATGTCCACCGGCTGGAATTCAGGAAAGACGAGTTCGATTTCCTGCAGGAATAAAATGTCGTTGACGAGTCCTACAATCTGTTCCACATTGCGCGAGACGGTCTTCAGCGCTTCGTGCAAATTATCTCCGGAGAGCATTCCCTTTTGCAGAATTTGCAGGTAGCCGCTGGCGGCCATGAGCGGAGTGCGAAGTTCATGCGCCACATTGGTGAGGAACTCACGGCGCGCCAAATCCTGCTCGGCTAGTTTTTGATACGCCTCGGCCAGTTCCGCGGCGCGCATCCGCAGGTCTTCAATGGCCATCTGATCGTTCTGTCGCAGGCGGTTGCTGATCTCTTTGACCATCGCCATGGCCACACTGCTGGAGCGTTGAAGCACGCGTTGGAACCCTTCTTTATCCAGTTCGAGCACCACCAGCGGAGACTTGGCTGCGACCGTCGCGGCGCGCGGCGCGTTGTGAATCAGCGCCATCTCGCCGAAGAAGTCGCCTGCGCTCAAGGTCTTGAGCAGATGCGACTCGGCGTTGTTAACCACCTTGGTCACCTCGGCTTCACCGTCGAGGATCATGTAAAAAGTATGCTCGACATTGTTTTCGCGGCAAAGCACCGCGCCTGCCGGATACGAGTTGATCTTGCTGTTCGAAATCAACTCTTCCACTTCAGCGGGCGTGATGCCGGGGAATGCGCGGGGAATGATTCTGCTGGGGGCGCGGGTATTTGTCATACTACCTCTACATCAAAGCAACATTGTAATGTGAACAATAAGACATGGCTTCACCCATTCGGGCTGGCGGTTATCGGAGAGTCCAACGCGAGAAAAAATAGTGAGTTTGAACCGCTACGAGCGCAAAGGACGCGAAGTTTGAAGCGATTTTCCTGGCGTGCTTCGCGGTAACAATTGCGCGCCGACGGGTTCTCCGATAAACGACTAAAGTTTGTAACCGAACTTTCTCAACAAGTCTTTGCGCCAGGCAATACCTTCGGCATCTTCCACGCCTTTGGGCGAGAAGCCATCCACCACGCCGAGGATGCCGCGGCCCTGTTCCGTCTCTGCTACAATGACTTCGGTGGGGTTGGCCGTCGCGCAGAAGACGCGCGCCACCTCGGGCACGGCCTTGATTGTGTTCAACACATTCACTGGAAAGAATCCCTCGCCCAGGAACAAAATGAAGGAGTGTCCCGCGCCGATTGCACTCGCGTTCTTCTTTGCCAGTTCGATCATCGCCTCGTCTGTCCCTGACCACCGCACCAGACATTTGCCAGACGCCTCGCAGAACGCCAGCCCGAACTTGATGCCGGGCACGGCGGTCGCCAGCGCTTCGTGCACATCCTCGACCGTCTTGATGAAGTGCGATTGTCCAAGGATGAAATTGACCGTCTCCGGCTTTTCGATCTTTACAATTTTGATATCCATACGGGCGTCCTCCTTCCGGTATGATTGTAGCAAAAATCCGTCCTTCCAGCATTTTCATAGAATTGCGAAATCAAGGAGTTCCATCCATGGCCCTGAGCCGTTTTCTTTTCACTGCCTGCTTGTTTGCACTTTTTCTCTTTGCGTGCGCGCCGTCACCTTATATTGAAAGTCCTGCATTGACCGAGGCCGCCTCGCCCGCGCCCACTTCGATTCCAACCCAGACCCCGATTCCTACAGCCACGCCGCGTCCACTTGTGCCGAACTTTGAACACATCGTTATTGTTGTTTTGGAAAACAAGGAATTTGGCGCGGTGATTCAGAATTACAAAATGCCGTATTTCAACGAACTTGCGAAATCATACACGTTGCTCACGCAACATTACGCCGTCACGCATCCAAGTTTACCCAATTATCTTGCGTTGATTGGCGGCGACACGTTTGGCGTCACGTTCGACTGCGACAGTTGCATCTATGACGCACAGACTCTGCCTGATCAAATCGAGGCCAGCGGCCGCACGTGGAAGACGTATCAGGAGGACATGCCGTCACCATGTTATCCGAACCCTTACGCCGCGGATTACGCCATCAAGCATAATCCGTTTATGTACTTCAAACCGATTCGGCTGGATGTGAATCGCTGCGCGCGCAGCGTTGTCCCGTTCACGCAACTTTCCGCGGACCTCGCGGCGGGCGCGCTTCCAAATTTCGTTTTCGTTACCCCCAACCTTTGCAACGACGCGCATGACTGTGAGATCAACATCACCGACGATTGGCTCAAAACATTCATGGGCCAACTCCAGCCCGCCCTGGACGCGGATGGAAGGCCCTACCTCATTATCCTCACCTGGGATGAAGGGCAGGGGAAGCATTCGTGTTGTGGCTTGCCGGAAGAAGCCGGCGGACGGGTCGCGACCATTCTCATTTCCCCTCAAGCCAAAAACGGTTTTCACGATGACACGCCATACACTCACTACTCAATTTTGAAAACCATCGAGCAGGCCTGGAGTCTTCCGTTCCTCGGTCATGCCGCCGATGAAAATAATGTACTGATCACAGCACCATGGAAATAATGTGTAAGGCAGAGCGCTCGCGCTGAGCGCAGTCGAGGCGTCGCCCGCCCTACACTGTTCTTCGATAAAACACCAGCAGCGTCGTTCCGTATTTTCTTTGCTCGAACTCTTCCAGCGCCTTCAATTCAAGGCCCCGATATTCTTTTGGGTCAATCTGAACAATCGCCCAGCCATCCTCAGCCAGCCAGCCGGGATTGTCGTCCAGTTCTTTCATGGCGTTGATCCACATCTCATGATATTGCGGCGGGGCGATGTAGATGTAATGGAATTGACGGTCGGGGCGCGTTGCCAGAAAACTGAACGCGTCGCCGCGTTTCGCCTCGGCGCGGGACGCGAGGCGGGTGCTCGTTAAATTTTCCTTGATCGTATCTATCGGCGCGCGGTTCAAATCCGTGAAGCGGACGAACGCCGCGCCGCGGCTGAGGGCTTCGATTCCCACCGCGCCTGTCCCGCCAAACACATCCCACCAAACCGAATTGACCACATCTGCGCCAATGATATTGAACAAGGCTCCCTTGACGCGATCTGTGATTGGGCGAGTGGTGTCGCCCGGAACAGACCTAAGTTTACGGCCCTTGGCCGTTCCCGAAATAACCCGCAGACTCATGGAATTTGCTTGACGACGCAGAATGTCGCGCCGGCGCGGCCCACACTTAGAATAACCGGCGCGTCGTGGAATGTTTTCCGATCCTCATTGCCGCGTGTGTTGATAAGGATGTAATCGCCCGATTTGATTTGATTCTCATTCCCGCGCTCATCGAGGACGGTGATGTTGCTCGAAGCATATGTCGCGGCAATATACGCCTCTCGGTGGACATACAACGTTGACGATGGCGGCGCGATCTGCTTGAACTTTTCCACCGCTTCTTTATAACAGGTCAGCCAGTATTCGGTCTCGTAATGACGGAATGCGCCGCCCGTCCCACCGATAAAGGAGTTGTAATACGCATATTCGTAAGGATGAAGTTGGATGATTCCAATTATGCCCGGAGCGAGAATTGCCGGAATAAGAAGAGCGTTAATCCAGGTCCTCTTGATTTTCTCAAAGAGAAAATCAATTGCAAATCCCGTGAAGACAAAGATCGGCGGGAGGATAAAAAGGAAGTGACGCATCCCATCGAAGTTGGGTGGGTTGCGCAAGATAACATAGGCAAAGGGAATTACAAGCCATGACAGAATAAGGGAGGCTTGAAGCAATTTTTGTCCATCGTTTTTCAATTTGTGATATGCGACGACCGTGCCCAGTATGAAAAGCGGCCAGACGAATTCTGTCAGCGTGAAGAAGAGGTAGAAGAGCAAATAGCGATGCGGCAATTCGTTTGCGCGATACATTTGATCGGCGAAGAGGACCGGCAGTATGGTTGGATTAGCCGACATGAATTGGAACGCCTGCAAAAACCGCAATGGTGTTTCCCAGAGATAGGGCCAGGTCGCGATCATGATCGCGATGGACAATGATGCATACAGCACCATCCACGTCGCGGTTCGACGGTTGGGGCGTTGGGCGAGGTAATAGATGACGACGAGCAAGCCGGCCAAAGGTCCAAGAACACGAATCGATGTTGCGATCCCAAGCATAAAGGCCGCGAGAATAACATCCCAAATCGGCTTATGATCCGACACGACAAAGTTATCCACCATGCGAAATCCAGAATAAATCGCTCCGGTTAGGAAGACAAGGAAAGACGGGTCTTTTGGATTGATGAAGGCATGTCCCCACAAGAGCGGCTGAGACAGAAAAAGCGCGGATGTCGCCAGCGCCGCCCACGGATTCATAAGGCGTTCGCAAAGTTTATAAAGAAAATAGACGCCGAGAAGGAATGCGAGGAAATTGACAAGGTGCCAGGCGTCGTCCGTATTGATATTGAGTTTTTCAATCAGATAGACCGGCTCGCGCGTCAAAAGCAGATAAGCCGGGCCGCGATTCTTGTGATCATCGCCGCTGGGGCCATACGATTGGTTGAGATCAAAATGGCCGCTGAACCAATTCGACGGAGTATACGCATAGCCGAGGGCATCGGCATATTTGTAAAAAAGCGGCTCGTCCCATGAAAAGCCGTAATCGCGGAAAGTGGAAAGGCCCATGATAAGTGCGAAAAGCAAAAGGACATACAAAGGAGTTTCTTGGCGACCTCGAAATAGCGTTGGGTTGGATATTTTCATAGTTTAGCATCTATTATAATAGCCATCCATAGGAGCATCTTGTATGGATTTTAATCGTCCGCAATTCTTGTTTTTATTTTTGCCTTTTTTTCTGATCGTATACTTTGCTGCTGATCGCAAATGGCGGCGGTTAGTGGGGTTGGGAGGCAGCCTGTTGTTCTTTGCGTGGGGGCAATTAGGATACGTTCCTTTGATGATAGCACTGATATTGGTGAATTACTGGCTTGGCCGGAAACTCGAATTACAGCGGGACAATGTGAGAATAGTGGGATACCTTTTGGCCTTTGGCATAGCCCTTGATCTGGGTCTGTTGGTTTTCTTCAAGGTTTTGTTATCGTATGGGGGGGATATGATCACATTGCTTCGGATCCATATCCCGCGTCTGGTGGCTGACTGGCTAAAAACGGCCCAATACCCACTTGGAATTTCCTATGTGAGTTTTCAGGCAATTTCCTACCTGATTGATGTGCGCCGAAAAACATGTAACGCTGAAAATAGCCTTCTGAGTTTCTCGTTCTACATTTTTTTCTTTCCCAAGATCATCGCGGGCCCGATTACCCGTTATGCCACGATGGCGCAGCAACTAGCTGAGCCAGTGATCTCTCATAAAGAGATTGCCGTAGGCATCCGCCGCTTCATCTTTGGTCTCGCAAAAAAGGTTTTGATCGCCGATGTGCTGGGGAAAATTGTGAGTGCGGCTTTCAAGCTAGAGTCTCCGAACTATCCTCCCGCAACGGCATGGTTTGTGATAGCCTGTTTTGCACTGCAAATCTATTTTGATTTTTCAGGTTACTCCGATATGGCAATAGGACTGGGAAAGATGCTTGGTTTTTCACTAATCGAAAACTTTAATTACCCATATTTTGCGCGGAGTCTTGGTGATTTCTGGAGACGGTGGCACATCTCGCTTTCAAGCTGGTTCCGGGATTATGTTTTTTATCCACTTGAGCGACATCGCGTCCCATTTATTGGACAGCCGCTGAACATCTTGATCGTCTTCTTATTGACTGGCCTGTGGCACGGGATTAACTTGCCATTCGTTTTGTGGGGATTGTGGCATGGTCTGTTCATAGCACTTGAAAGTCTGTTCCTAGGTCGCAGGTTGGTTCAGGCCCCGGTAGTCGCCCATGTTTATTCATTAGTTGTGATTTTGCTCGGCTGGGTGTTCTTTCGCTCGCCGTCGACCGAATTTGCAATCCAATTTCTCCAAAGGTTGTTTGGCGATGCCAAAAATATTACTCTGCTGCCATTCACCGAAACCATGCCTTTGCCTATCATTGACCCGTCCGTGTGGCTCGCGTTTGCCTTCGGGATTTTGTTCAGCTTCCCGGTTGTCCCTGCGATCCAAACTGTCATGACGCGTATGCTTAGCCGTTACAAATCCATGGAACTTCCATTCAAAATTGCCTATGATGTGATCGCGCTTCTGTTTTTGCTCGCTTCTGTGTCAATGTTGGTCAGCAGTGCTTTTGCGCCGAATATCTACAAGAACTTTTGACAATGAGCCCGTCAATGAAAAAATATATCGAGGAAAAATATTCTATATTCTTTATTGTGATTTTTATCGGTTTGTTGATTCTGCCTTTACGCGGCACGGCTCTGAACATCCAGGCACTCGATGGCTCTTTTTATGGCCGTGATCGCTTGATCGCCCTTGCTGTGGATTTTCGCATTTTGATTGGCGATAGGGTCTTTCCCAAAGTAATTATTGGACGCGACCATTGGCTGATATATACTCCTGAAAACAGTCTTGACGATTATCAGAATGCCATACCGTTATCCGAAGGCGATCTTGCCCTTATTCAGAAAAGCCTTGACGACTTCAGTGTACATCTTCGTCGGCAAGGGATGACTTTACTGGTAGTCATCCCGCCGAACAAGAATACAATCTACCCCGAGTATGTCCCTGGCGAAATACCAATCATTGGAAAAGAGTCCCGGCTGGATCAATTGCTTCACTATATGGAAGTAAATGGACAGACGCGAATCCTGGATCTTCGCCCCGCCTTGTTGCAAGCGAAGCAGAACCGTCAAGTATATTACGCTACGGATACACATTGGAACGAGGCAGGTATGTTCATCGGCTACCACGAGATTGTGGTCGCTCTCGAGCAGGATTATCCACAACTGATACCGCTTCCTGAATCAGACTTTCGGATTTCTCCACCTCGACAAGAGAACCTCGACCTTGCCCAAAACATCGGCACCGATTTGATTGCCGAAAACGTAGTTAAGTTCCTGCCGAAGTTCGACAGTCACACGACTTTCAAAAGCCTGGCTTTGGGACAGCGCAAAATAACCCTGTCCTACAATCCGGATCCCAGCTTGCCAAAGGCGGTGATTTATCACGACTCTTTCTTTTTCCCCATCATGCCTTTTCTCTCGGAGCACTTTAGCCGAGCCGTCTACATTCAAAATTATCTTGGGGGTGGGCTTTGGAATATATCTTGGGTGGAGGAGGAAAAGCCTAATGTTGTGATCTTGGAATTTTCAGAAAGATATCTTCAAGATATTCCCCTCCTACTTGGATATAAATAAAACATTAACCCCGCCGGCAATTTACGGGCGAGGCGTCTATTTTTTCTCGAGCCGCCGTTTTTGTCTTTCCTGGGCTTCTAGTAGTTTGCGTTTCTCGTCTTCTGTCTCGGCTCTCAGCGGCGGGACAGAGGTGGGCTTGCCGCTGTCGTCCAGCGCGACATAAACGAGATAGGCGGTGTTGGTGTGCGTCCGTTCGCCGGTGATTGGATTCTCTGCTTGTACCTGGACTTCGACTTCGATGGAGGTTCGGCCTGCATACGTGACTTCAGCTGTCAACGTGACTAGATCGCCGATTTTGATCGGGTTGCGGAAAACCATCGAGTCAATTGCGACGGTCACTACGCGTCGTTGCGCGTGACGCATACAGGCCAGCGCTCCCGCTTCGTCTACAAGCTTCATGATCCAGCCGCCGTGAACATTGCCCAGATTGTTGGCGTGTTCCGGTTGCATGAGTTGTGCGATACTGATGCGAGAGGCGCGAACGGGTTTTGCAGAATCGGTCATTCAGAATAATCCTAAAGTTTTAGTCCAGGTCTTCGCGGAGTTCTCCAACGTCGAGAGTGTGGAGACGTTCGGGTTCGTCGAGCAGTACGTCAATTTGGCTGTGACTCAATTCGCTCATCAGAGGAGCAAGCGGAATGGTTGCGGGCGGGTAAATCTTCCTCGGAACGGGAGGCGGCTCAAGTCGAGGTTTGAGCGTGGAGGTCGCGCGCTTGCGCAGAATGCGCGGGTCGTTGGTCAAATATCCCACATAGTATCCAATCACGGAATAGACTTCCCGCTTTGGAGTGACCCAGCCGATCCAGTCTCCGTTGCGATTGAAGATGTAGGGATATTCGAGGAACGCCTCGGGATCGCCTTTTGTATTGTAGATTGGGATCAATGCCATAGTCACCTGCCTCGTTAGTCTACATCATTATACGTCCAATAGCGGTTGACGAAGAAATTCCAAAGCATGACAATTCCGACCGCCATAGCGAGAGTGAGATTGCGGGCTATAAATTCAGGAGTGAGGGATAGTCTGAATTGAAGATGTTGAAAGAAACTTCGGAGCGGCGGCTCGACGAAATGGAGAATCGGAACGCGGATGGCAATGCCGGCCACATTGACGATGAAGAACATCCCAAGTTGATGGGCGAGATGACGCGAACGAGATTCAGGGTATGTCCAGTAGCGATTCCAAATGAAGTTGCTGATGACGGCGCAGACGAATGAAATCGTCCCCGCAAAGACGAGCGGCATATCTGCAAAATGAGTCAGCGCGTTGGCGATGCCGAAGTCTATGGTTGCCCCCAGTGCGCCAACGACCAGAAATTTTAAGAAGCGTGTCCGTTCGGTGGGATTGTGCAAAATAGCGATCATATGAGTCCGAGTTTTTGTTTGAAATAAGGAATGGTTTTGCGGAGGCCTGCATCCAGATCGAATTTCGGTTCCCATCCCAAAATTGTGCGGGCGCGCGTAATGTCAGGCTGGCGGCGCTGCGGATCGCGGGCACTGCGCGCGTCGGTTACAAAAGTGATGCCGGCTTTGTTTCCCGTGATCTTGTTAATCGCTTCGGCGAATTGAACAAGGGTCATCTCATCGGGATTGCCAATGTTGACAGGCAAGTGTTCGTCTGACATCAGCAGGCGTACAATACCCTCGATCAAATCATCCACATAGCAGAAGGAACGGGTCTGCTGCCCGTCGCCATAGACCGTGAGGGGTTGACCGAGCAGGGCCTGTTTGAGCATGTTCGGAAGCGCGCGGCCGTCTTCGAGGTCCATGCGCGGACCGTAGGTATTGAAGATGCGCACGATGCGCGTGTCCACGCCGTGCTGACGGTGATAGGCCATCGTCAGTGATTCGGCGAAGCGTTTGGCTTCATCGTACACCGCGCGCGGACCGACCGGGTCCACATTGCCAGCATAAGATTCGGTTTGCGGATGGACAAGTGGGTCGCCATAAATCTCGCTTGTGGATGCCAGCAGAAAACGCGCGTGATAGGCTTTTGCTACGCCGAGCGTATTGTGCGTTCCCAGCGCGCCGGCTTTCATCGTTTGAATAGGGAGGTTGAAATACGCAGTCGGAGATTGCGGGTTTGGACTGGCTGGAGATGCAAAGTGAAGCACAGCGTCCACTTTGCCGGGCACAAAGATGTAATTGGAAACGTCGTGCCGGTAGAAAGTGAACTTGCCATTGCCCATCAAGTGAGCAATGTTTTCGCGGCTGCCTGTGACGAAGTTATCGAGGCCGACGACTTCATGTCCATCAGCCAGCAGGCGGTCACAGAGATGGGAGCCGAGGAACCCCGCGGCTCCTGTGATCAAAATTCGCATGAATACCTCATGATGATTTTGGAATGTAGTAACGACTTAAGCCGTTACTACGATTTTTTATTTCCAATCAATTCTTGAGATCAGCCCATCGCCTGTGATTTGATAGGCCTGACCATTTCCGCTATCCACCAACCATAAATTACCTTGATAAATGATGGCGAGAAAATCGCCGCTTTGGCCTTGAATGGGTTGCGGCGCCCAGACCGGAGTCTGCGGTTCGATGCCGGTTGAATCCGCAGAGGGGAAGATGACGCGCCGGTTCGAGCCGTCGCGGTCCATGACGATCAGGCGATAGCGGCTGGTTTCGCTTTGATCGGGGAAGATGGCTTGCAGGTACGCGACTTGATAAGCTCGTTCCTGACCGTTCTGGCGAACGGGTGATGCAGATGGATAAGCAAACATGCCGACTTGCTGAGTCAGATCAACGGTCGAGTCGTTCGAAAGCGAGGCCGCTTCGAGGTCGAAGTAAGGAGACTCTTCGTCCGTCACTGGCGCGGACGCGGGCGCGTGATCCACAAAATAAAGCGTCTTGCCATCGCCGCCCCAGCTGATTCCGGGAATCCAGGCCCAGTCGCTGTGAGTTTGCAGGGGCGTGATGTCGAGGAGAGGCGCGAGATAACCTCCATCTTGACTCACCAGTCCAATACTATCGGGCCGCGCGTAGGCGAGTCGGCCATCCGGTGAAAACGCGAACGACATGCCCCACCATCCGTATACGCCGCCGCTGTTGGCTTCGAGAATCTTTTGCGGCTGTCCGCCGATGCTGACTTTATAGAGGTCATTGTTGGCCTGCCAGCCGGGCGCGGTGCCACGTGGTTCCACGGTTGAATATGCTACCGTGTATGGCGCATTTGGAATCCATGCCGCGAAATGAACCACGTTTTTTGCATTGAGCCATTTTGGATTCGGATCAGCCGACTTAGTGCTGACGGCCCAAAGCGTATTGATTTCCTGATCCGCAGGCTTCTTCGATTTACGCGTGTAAAGCACATACCCGCCATCCGGCGAGAGTGCGAAGATGCGCCCGTCGAGGTCGCCAGTGTTGACCAGCAAACGGCGATTGGCTGTAGATGTGTCCATGATCCACGCGTTGCCGCCCGCGAGATACGCAATTTTTCCGGGGATGGGAAGCGGCGCAAACGAGGCTTGCGCGCCGACCATCATGATCTCGGCCACCGCCTCTTGCAGGACGACAGTCTTTACCACCGTTTTACTGGCTTCGACTCCGTCCTCGAGGATGATTCGATAGGTCACTTCCTGCTGGCCGGTGACGCCGGCTTGCACCAGTCGTTGTTGCCCTTCGGGAAGCGACTCATTGCGGACGACTTGCCGATCAAACGGAAGCGTTTGAGTCTCCGTCTCGAATTTCTCCTGCACGCGCGTCAACTTGATCGAATCGCCGTCGCTGAGCACGGTGTAAAACGGCGGCTCGGATTTGTCGAGGTCTCCCGGCGCGAGGCCTGCCTGTTGCAGAGCTTGAGTTACTGTGCTTCCCGCCGGAACGCTGACTTGTTGAGTCTTGCCATCGGCGGTGATGGTCACATTGATTTGTGAGCGATTGGTTTGTGAAAGTTCGCAACTGGAAAGCAAAGTTGCAACCATTAGCAAAATCGAATATACGAGATTGCTCACCTGCACTGCACCGTACGCAATGCGGTGCAAGTGTCGTCGCTTCGCTGCTCGCACTGACATGCTTGCCACTGGTATAATCCGCCCTACTTGATGCGCCCGCTGACCGTCATCACGCCGTCAGCGATGGAAATGGTCTCTAAACGGAAGCCGGTTGCGACGGGTCCGAGCGAGCCGGTGAACGCTTCCCCGATCATGACGCTGACGGCGTCATTCAATCCCTTTGGCGCGGGAAGCGGGCCAAAATCCTGTTGAGTGATCGCGATCTTGGGCTGGCCGTTTTCATCCACACTGACTTTCATCGTGATGCTGACATTGGCCGTAAGCATTCCACTCTGTGCCTTGCCGAAAACCTGCATTTGCCCGTCGCGCAATAACACTTGCGGGTCCGTGATAAGCGGTTTATCCTGCGACTCAAGTTTGAATGCCAGATACGAAGTCAATTGAGTCTCGGTGATTTGCAGAGTCACAGAACCGGTTTGTGCTCCAGTCTCGGCGGCTTGTTTCATTTGATCTTGCAAACTTTGCACCGCTTCGGTAGAAACTGGAATCGGCGGGTCCGGTAAATCCGGTCCGCCGACAAAAACGGAACAGGCCAGCGTCGCGGCGGCGAGTGCAGTCAAAGCAATTAAGAATTTATTCTTCATCATTTATCTCTCAAGAGAATTGAACGGGAGTTATTATAGCATGAGCGAAAACGAAACCAACGATCTGCCGCTTTCAGTGCAAGTGGAGGGATTGCTTTTTGTCGCGGCGGAACCTGTGACGCCCGCGCATCTGGCCGAGGCATTGGAGGTGGCGCCTTCGCTGGTGGAGGCCGCGCTCAAGGAATTGGACGCTTCACTCCAGACCCGCGGCCTGCGACTCCAGCGACATGCCGGGCGCGTACAATTGACCACCGCGCCGCAACTTGCCTCGACGATAGAACGGTTCCTTGGTCTCGAAGCCACGACTCACCTCAGCCGCGCCGCGCTCGAGACGTTGGCGATCATCGCTTATCAACAACCCGTCACACATCCGCAAATTGACTCGATCCGCGGCGTCAACTCGGACAGCATGTTGAAGGGTCTGTTGAACAAAGGCTTGATCATCGAATCGGGTCGCGCCGAGGGACCTGGCCGCCCGATTCTTTATTCCACTTCCCCCGAATTCTTACAGCATTTTGGGATCAACTCCATCACCGAACTGCCGCCGGTTGAGACTGCGGAGGAAGACAACAATCACGATGAGATGTTGAAGGGGTAATTAGCAGAGTCCCGAATTCAACTGAATTCGGGACCTTGATTTTGGGCAAAAATCATTCTCCATTAGACTGCTTTTGTAGAGTTGTTGTCAATCTCCAGGCAACAGGAATCTGCCAAAACCAAAAAGCAAGGAATGCGGGAATTGCAGACGCAAAATAGCTGCCAACAACGCTGTTGTCCGAGTTGAAATAATTCCATAGATATAATAATCCGTAAAAGATGATGATATAGAAAGGGACGCCAGTCATGGCTCCACTGATTGATGTTATTAACTCGTCTCGAAACCTCATGGCTGTTCTTGAGAGAACTTTGGTGAGCACGGCAAGCGCAACTGCGCCAAACGCACCAGCCAGCATACCTCCTCTGAATGAGTTGTTAAAGAGGCCATAATCTCCACCAAGACCGCCGGTTTGAAGGAAGATTACTGCGGTCACAACATAAATGGCTCTGGAGGAAAAGGCATAGGCAATACGAAGTATTCCGCGCACATTGACCATCGAGAACATAAGACCAAAGATCGCTCCTTGAAGCCAAAACCGCCAATCTTCAATGATTGACATTGAATCTGTATACTTTTGGAAGTTTGCGACTATGGGAGCAAAGAGCAATCCGCAAACGATCGCAGAGATGGTACATAGGATTATTGTTTTAGCGGTTTGCGAAAGTGGTGGCATTTCAGTCTTCCTTTTGGGGTAGTGGTGCTTGCATATTCATTGAGATGCGCAAGCACCACTAGAATTGATTTGAAGTGCGAATTCTATTTTAATGCTTGCTGAAAGAACCCAACCAGCCTTTGCTCGTATTCATCGGGATAGACAAAGACACTGCCCACGTGACCGACATTATCTGGAATCCAGGTAGTCAGGTTCGCGCCGGTTTGCAGGGCAAGCGACGCCAATTCGCGTGTCTGGTTGACGCTGATGCGGGTGTCTCCCGTCCCATGGACAATATAAAGTGGGCGGTTGTTGTCGTTATAAATTGCTTCTGTGGGGCTGTGCGCGAGCAGGTCGTCGCCGGTCATCACGCGGTTCATGATTACCGCCGGCATCGTTAGGAAGGTCGGATAATTATTCCTGGCTAACTCGGCATTCATGATCTCTGGAAGATTCGCAAAAGGCGAGTCTACAAAGGCCGCCGCGACACGTGGTTCCTCGCCAAAGGCGTCGAGGGTCGTCCCGCCGCCAAGCGATACGCCATACAGTCCGATGCGATCCGGTGAGTATCCCTTCACATTTTCCAACCAGTCCCATGCCCCGAGTACATCCAGATACTCCTTGTTGCCAACACTGGTGCGCCCGTTGTCACGGTCGGAATCCCCGTGGTTGCGCAGGTCATACATCAGGACATTGAAGCCATTATGGACCAGCATGCCAGCCGGGACGAGGACATTCGATGACCTTTTGCTGTCGCCCAATCCGTGCGTGATAATCACCACGGGGGCACCAGGATTTACCTCCATATACCAGCCCGACAAATGGATGCCCGCCTGGCGGCTTGGAAAGCTCACCGTTTGATACGACGACATAAAATAGGGCGAGGGATCAAAATTTGCATATTCCTTGTAGGTAACCTTGAAGTTCACCGGGGTATTATCTGCCATGGTGGCGTCTGCCGCGGGGATTTTGGTTAGACGATCATAAACTACATAGCCGCCTACAAAGTAACCGAGCACCGCGATAAGCGCGAGGGTTAGAGCGGCAATCTTGAGATTCTTCTTCATGGGATGTTGTCCTTTCTTGTGAAATGATTGTTTGATTATTCGAGAACACTTTCCCGGGGAAAAGATGTTTCCAATGCTTGCAGGATCACACCGCCTTGCTGTTTCAGGTATGGATCGCTCCCGATTTGCACAACCATTTCAAAGCCTGTCTTCGCCTGGTCTATTCGATTCGTTGCTCTGTAAATTTCCCCGTGGGCAAAGTAACCGCATAGGTGAAATCAGGTTTAAGCTTGAGCGCGGTTGTGAAATCAGAGATCGCCGAATCGTACTTTGCCTCCTTGAAGTAAGCCAAATCGTGGTTGTAATACGCGGTGGCATCGTTTTTCCCGGGTTGAAATTGTATTGCCCTGTCGTAGTCTTCATGGCTAGGAGATGATTATCCTTCAAATCGTAAGCAAGTCCCCGGCGCATATACACGATCAAGTTGTTTGAATCAAGGTTAATCACTTTGTTGTAATTTGCAATTGCCAATTCCGCGTTGTTAGTTCCGTAGTATACCTGCCCTTGCTGGTCATAATAGGCGCTGAGGAAGGGGGCGTCCCAAATAAACCATAAGACCACGAGCAATGCTCCGAGTAACACTGTCGCGCCGGTGGCCAAGGCAAAACACGAAGTTGTGCCTGCACTTTTCTCTTCTGCCGGTTTTGCGTTTGTTGCAGTCTGCTGATTCATTCCGTTTTCTTTCCGAGATCTTGTCGAAATTTATTCTATAAAATCAGCATATATATTGTACAGATTCGATCTTTGCATACAAAGGCACGCCGTCACGGCTTTTCCTTTGCGACGAGTTCGCGCCGCAGGATCTTGCCGACGTTGGACTTGGGAAGGCTCTCGCGAAATTCCACAAACTTTGGTATTTTATACGCGGCTAATTTCTTGCGGCAGTAATCCTGCAGTTCGACATCTGTCAGTTGGTGCCCCGGGGTTAACACCACCCAGGCTTTAACTGCCTCTACTGTCTGAACATCTGGAATGCCGCCAACACACACCTCGGCTACGGCGGGGTGTGTGGCAATCACTTCCTCCACATCGCGCGGCCAGACTTGAAATCCGCTCGGTTTAATCAGGTCCTTCTTGCGATCCACGATGAATACATACCCATCCTCATCCTGATAGCCGATGTCACCGGTATAGAGCCAGCCATTTCGCAACATCTTGGCGGTCTCCTCGGGCTTATTCCAGTAGCCGTCCATGACTTGAGGGGCGCGCAAAAGAATCTCGCCCACCTCACCCGGCTTGAGGTCACCTTGACCGGTATCCACATCCGTAATACGGACTTGAACATCCGGCAACGGAATGCCAATCGAACCAGCTTTGTACGCTCCAAACACCGGCGACATGGTGGCGCCCAGCATGGATTCGGTCATGGCATAGGCTTCGATGATTTTACCTCCGGTCACGGCCTCAAAGCGCTGCTTGGTCTCGGCCAGGAGCGAGGACGCCCCGGAGATGCAAAGCTTCAGCGAAGTCAAATCTGCGCGTCCAGCCTTGACTTTGGGATGATTCAGCAAAGCATTGAAAAGTGTCGGTACTCCCGGCAAAAAGGCAGGCCTGATCTTCTCGATTGTCGTGATTAGGTGATTTAGGTCACGAGGGTCGGGTATCAGACAGAGCCGATTATGGCCGACTAGGGCCGTTGCAAACACCCCAATCAATCCATAGGCATGGAAGAGGGGCATGTTGACCATGATGGCATCCTCCCAATCTATGAGCAGATTTCCAAACCAGCTGCGGATTTGCATTCCTGCCATCAGTAGGGATTGATGCGTTCCCAGCGCTGCTTTCGGCGTGCCCGTCGTGCCGCCGGAAAAGAGTAGGATGGCCGGGTCGGACGGTTTGACCTTGCGCGAACGGGCATCCATCCATCTGTATTTTTTCATCAGATCAACCATCTTCGAATCGGCGCTTTGGATTTTGACCCGGTGTCCGCCTTTCTGCTCTTTCAACAAAGAGAAAAGTATTTTCTTTGCAGGGGGCAGGAACTCTTTGATGTTCGTGACAATGATATGGCGGACTCCGTTTTGGTTCTGAATGGATTTGAGCTTCTTGTAGAAAGGTGTGAGGACCACAACGGTTTTTGCGCCGCTCTCATGCAGTGCGTGCGCAAGTTCGCGTTCTGTATAGAGAGGGTTGAGTGGTACGACTATGCCACCCGCCTTCCATGTTCCGAGGATGGCAATGACCATCTGAGGCGTATTAGGCAGGAGCAGCGCGACGCGTTCGCCCGGAATCAAGCCGTCCTGAATTAGTGCGAAGGCAAAGGCGTTGCTCAATTGGTCCAATTTGCTGTTTGAAATGCTTCTGCCTTCAAATAACAGGGCTGTCTGATTTGGTCGCTGGCTGGCGGACTCGAAGAATATATCGACCAGTGTTCGCTGCGGGTAGGGCGTCAGTGTATGCGGCACGCCGCGATCGTAGTTCTTGAACCAAGATACATTATTCATCGGACACTTCCTTTCCAGAATTAACTTCTCTAGAGTCTGGCGAACGCGCGGACTCTGCGCGCCATTCTCAGGACTTTGCGGGCAATCCGTCGGCGTACCGACAAGGGCCGATGCGCGCCAAATTCATATTCAAAGGGCAGGGAGCGAATGGGCTTGTTCAGAAGGATGTTTACCTCGCACCACAGGTATTTAAGTACGAGAACTCCCAACCCCTCCTTCTCTATGCGCCGAAGTGAAACAGGGATGCGGACCTGGGTTAATATGCCAAACTTGCCATGTCGCGATGCGCGTTGGACATAATCATGATCTTCTGAAAGTTGGAGTGATTCGTCGAACCCGTTTATTTTTCGATGGAGCTCGCGATCAGCAAGTATGCAAAACCCCGGCGCACGAGGGGAGAAAGGCTTTAAGGCCCACATGCAGAAATTTGAGACTTCAATGATGATCTGGTCCGCCGCATTGCTGTTCAATGTATCCATGAAGCAAGTCGCCGCTCTGCAGTCCTGGCGTATAAATTCATCCAATGCGCGTTGGATGAAATCCGGCTCGGGCTGTACATCTGCATCTAAAAACAGCAGAATATCGCCTGTGGCGACCCTGGCTCCTGCATTTCGTCCCGCGCCCGGCCGCCCGCCGGGTATGACCGTGACGTTGCGCGCTCTAGCCAGCGCAATCGTCCCGTCGGTGGAGCCAGCATCTGCGACAATGATCTCGTCCGGCTGACGGGTCTGTTCACGCAGCGCACATAAAAGCTGAGGCAGATAGGTGGCCTCATTTAGGGTAGGAATGATGACACTGAGTCGTTTCATTTGATGCTCCTTTTGTTCAAATTCATTAAATCAGAGGAAGCCCATCCTCATAAGGATTTTTCCGATATAATCGCCGATATAAAAGGCGATAGCTGGTTTAAGGCGAATCTATGGGTGAAACGGAAACATTTGGAAAATGGCTTCGACATCGCCGTCGTGACCTGGACCTGACGCAAGAGGAGCTGGCTCGGCAGGTTGGTTGTGCCGCTATCACAATACGCAAAATCGAAGCAGATGAGATGCGCCCCTCCAAACAACTAGCTGAGGCGCTGGTGGGTCAGCTCGGGGTTCCAGGCAGTGAGAGGGATAAGTACCTGCGCTTTGCGCGAGGCGAGCCTCTTGCGATTCCATCTGCGGTGGCAGGCAACCACAATCTTCCACACTTTGTAAGCAGTTTCATTGGCCGCCAGCGTGAAATATCGGAGATTAAGCAATTGATGAGCACCTCGCGGCTGATGACATTGACCGGTGCCGGCGGTTCCGGGAAAACACGCCTTGCCATCGAAGTTGCCAGTCAGTCGTTCAGTCAGTTTCCTGACGGTGTTTGGTTGATTGACTTTGCGCCGTTGCGTGAAGCCAGTTTGATCCCGCAAACAGTTGCTTCAGTACTTGGAGTTCTTGAACAATCAGGTCGCTCGCCGATCCAAGTACTGAACGATTTCCTTCGTGCAAAAACTCTCTTGTTGATTTTTGATAACTGTGAACACCTGGCCGCGTCTTGTGCAGAAGTTGCAAATGAGTTGCTGCAACGATCCCAACATGTGCATCTGCTCTTGACCAGCCGGGAAGTATTGGGTGTCTTGGGAGAAGCCCAATACCGCGTGCCTTCGCTTTCGCTTCCCAATGGGAGTGAGCCACTCTCGCGTGAAACTCTGAATCAATTTGAAGCACCACGCTTGTTTATTGAACGTGCCCAGAGCATTCACCCTGCTTTTGATGTAAACGCGGCAAACTCGGAGGCGATTGCCCAAATTTGCCTGCGGTTGGATGGCATCCCTCTTGCGATCGAGCTGGCTGCGGCACGAGTTAAGACCCTGACCGTCGAGCATATTGCTGAGCGATTGGACGATCGTTTCAACTTGCTGACCACAGGGAATCGGTCTGCGCTCCCGCGGCATCAGACTTTACGGGCGACCCTTGATTGGAGTTATGAACTGCTCACTGAAGAGCAACGCATCCTTCTTCGACGTTTATCCGTATTCCGCGGCGGATGGACCTTGGATGCGGCTGAAAACATCTGTGCAAGCGAGAACCATTGCATTGGAAATGTGGGTGTCTTTGAATTGTCCACCCGTTTGGCTGATCAATCCCTGTTGACTGTTGAACACCGCGCAGAAGGTGAGCGCTACAGCCTTTTGGAGACGGTGCGTGAGTACGCAAAAGAGAAGTTGATTGAGTCAGGCGAGGAAGAACAGATTCGCAAAGCCCAGCTGAACTTTTATGTCGGTCTGGCCGAAGAGGCAGAACTGAATTATCGGGGTCGCGAGCAAAAACGCTGGCTTCGTCTTATGGAGAACGAACGGGATAATTTTCGCTCATGTATGGATTACGCGCTTCGGTCGAGTCCCAATGAATTGGCGCCGCGTCTGATCGGTGCGGCATTTTGGCTGTGGTTCTTCAGGGGTCCGTGGCGCGAAGGTCAAAGTTGGACCGAAGCCGCACTGACGCATAATTCCGATGGGCATACAGCGGCAAATGCCAAATTGCTCATGGCGTTGGGCCTCTTGAATTTTGCGCAATCCGATTATTCGGCTTCGAAAACCGCGCTGGATAAAAGCCTTGCCATTTGGCGGGAGGTGGATAACAAATGGTGGTGCGCCTTCGTCCTGGGGTTTATGGCTTTGCCGATGCGAGTGTATGACCAGGAGACTGCATCTGCCTTGTTCCGAGAGAGTCTATTTATGGCCAAACAGACGAACGACAACTGGATCATGGCCTATTCAATGTGGAATAGCGGCGAAAATGAACTCAATCGTCAAAACCTGCCCGAGGCACAAGCACTGCTTGAGGAAAGCCTTCAATTGTGTGATATCGTAGAGGACAAGTTGGTAAAACATGAGGTGCTTCGCACTTTAGGCGAGTTGGCTGAAACGAAATTGGAATATCGACACGCTGTAGCGTTGTATCAGCAGAGCCAGGCGATCATCGAGGAATTGGACACGCCGAGTATTTCGATGTTACATCTCGAGTTAGGCAGAGTCTTGCAACTGACAGGTGACAATAATCTGGCTGCCCGTCATTTCGCGGAAGAGATCATATGGTCCCGGCAGGCCGGCAACCAGGCCAGTTTGCTTCGGGCCCTGCAGGGGCTGGGTGCCGTTGCTGCGGCGCGCGGCCAGGCATACCGGGCCGTGTGCCTATTTGCCGCCGCTGAGGCATTGTTTTCCGGGTTGGGTTATAGCTTCGCCTTTAATCTCAATGAGACAGCCTGGCTGGAGCGTCACCTGCGCATAGCACAGGCCGAACTGGGTGAGGCTCAATTTTCTTCTGCAGAAATAAAGGGCCGAAGCATGAACCTGGATCAAGCGGTAGAATTTGCCCTGGAAGGGGTTTGAGATTTCAGTCTTATGCCCGAACGTCTCCAAAAACTTTTAGCGCAGGCCGGTTACGGTTCGCGACGCGCCTGCGAGGAATTCATCAGTGCCGGGCGCGTGCGCGTCAATGGGCAGGTCGCGATCCTGGGCCAAAAAGCCGATCCCTCAGTGGACAAGATCACGCTGGATGGCA